>Ga0206126_10000217_pt1 | contig 78373 bp, 56 predicted proteins | sample Helgoland_Spring_5_FD_148621 | JGI IMG/M metagenome (GOLD analysis project Ga0206126, IMG submission 148621) | Pelagic subsurface seawater microbial communities from Kabeltonne, Helgoland, North Sea - Helgoland_Spring_Bloom_20160412_1 | ecosystem: Environmental > Aquatic > Marine > Epipelagic ...
GGTGCCGCACAGGTTGGTAATGGTGACCGTGTAGGTGGTTGAAGCCAAGGGGCTGGCCGAAGGGTTTTGACTGGCAGGATTGTTCAGCCCGGTGGTTGGACTCCAGACCCAAGAGCTGCCGTCTGAAGCGCTGAGGGTAGTGCTCTGACCATCGCAGAGGTTGACCGCGGGATAGACTTCACCTCCTGGGGCTGAAGGGACAACGTCTACGGTGATGTCATGCGTCTCCTCGCAGCCTTCGGCAGTGGTGGCTGTTGCCGTATAGGTGGTGGTGGTGGTGGGTGAAGCCAAGGGGTCGGCGGAAAAGGGGTCAGACAGCCCGTCGGGAGGAAACCAGGTGTAGTTCCAATCCCCAGCGTTGGGTGATGGACTGGTAATGGCGAGCGGGGTCACGTCGCCCAGACAGATTTGTGTATTGCTGCTGGCCGAGGTGGCCATCTCCACGACCTCTACGGTGATGTCGGCGGAGGCTGCGCCGCATAGCGTGACATCGGTGAGGGTGTAGGTGGTGGTCGTCGTGGGGTTGACTGTGGGATTGTCGATGTTGGGGTCATTCAAACCGTTTGCGGGAGACCAACTGAGGTCGCCGTTGCCGCTGCCTTGCAATGTGGCACCTTCTCCGCTGCACAAGGGGCCCACAGGAATGATTTGAGGGTCGGCATTGGGTGCAATTGTGACGGTGACATAGGCGGTATCGGCAGCCAGACATCCTGTCGTGTCTTGTGCAATGACCTCAACTTCAAAGGTCCCATTCAACCCGTATAGGTGCAGGGGTTCAGGTTCATTGCTGAAGGTGGCGTCACCAAAATCCCAGGTAAAAGCGGCGGGCCCGGAAGTGAAATTGTCGAACTGGACGCTGTCTCCTTGGCAGAACTGATCGGGCCCATCGATGTCAATGTTGGCATTGAGCTTTCCGAGCTCAAACTTGAAGACCCCCATGTTGCAGTTGGGACTGGGGTTGTTGGGGCTCCATGCATTGTCTGTCGAGGGAAAGTCATTCATGCCACCACAGCCCGCACATACCGATTGATATACAGTGCCGTTGGGGTCGAACCTGGAGGAGCCACCGTCTACATGTTCATTGGCAAAGGGGCCGCCGAAGTAGGTGGCATAGACCAAGTCTGTAGCGTTGGGGGAGAGGACGGCCAAGTAGAAGTCACTGCCGTCTGTGCTCGCTTGGAAAGGGCTGTCGGTCAAGGGCAGCCCAAACGTTGTGCTGCCCGCAACATCGGGGGTTCCGCTGTTGGCGTTGGTTTGACCGCCCCACCCACTGATGTACACCTGCTCGCACTCGCTCACGAGGAAGGCAGTGGGGCTAATGTCGATGTTGCCAGAGCCCGTTCCGAGGGTGGTTTGCCAAGCGATGTCACTCAGGTCTTCAATGAAGCAGGTGATGTACTGTCCGCTGCCCGGATTGGCGTAAACGTCTCCTAGGATGGGCATTCCGGTGCGGGCTTGACCATATGCATAAGGCCGGCCAGAAGCATCGCGCTGGACAAAGTAGACTTGGTCATAGTCGGCCAGGCCATGATAGGTACCGAATTGCACCGTGATGTCATCTGGGCTTGCGGTCATCCTTGTGATCCACCCTTCGACGTAGCCTGCATTTGTCGGTTGGATGCCGCCGATGGGCAGTGGCAGATCATTGGAGAGGGTGCCTCCACCCACGATCACATCGAGGTTGTTCAAGGTGCCAAAGGAGTTGTCGGGCGCCACCTCTAAACAGTAAGCGGCATCGCTGCCCGTCCCCCCAAAAGTTCGGCCACAAATCAAGGTGTTCAGGTCCGCGTCAAAACCCGCGATAAGGGCGTCAAATGCTCCTGCATGGGCGGGGCTGCCTGGCAAGTTGAGGTCGGTGGAAGTGGTCGTGGTGGCGATCCACAGCGTGCCTTCTGGACCAATGTCGATTTGGCCCCTGTAGAAGTCGCCAAAGTTGGCCCGCAACCCCGACGCGCTGTTCACCCCGTCGATGCCTGAACCTCCAAAATAGGTCGCGGCTTCCAGTGTAAAGTCAACGGCATCGAAGGTTGCGAGGATGCAATCCACTCCGTTGGGCTGCGGATCGACACCGTAAATCGTGATGTCTGACGGGGGTCCTGATGCGAGGTTGGATTGGTAGGCGCCCGCCGTAACGGGGAAGTTGCTGGAGCCTGTTGTGCCAAATAGGGCGATGCGGCCCCAGTCTGAATTGTAGGCGAGGCTGTGGGGAATGTCGGCGTGGCTTCCACCGAGGTAGGTACTGTAGAGCAATGCTGACCCATCTGGACTGAATACAGTGAGTGCCATGTGGCTGACCCCATCGGAGAAGACGCCCATGGTGGCTTGTATGGCGTCTGGGGTGGTGGGATACCCCGGTGCAAATGCCACAGTGCCGCCTACAAGGGAACCGTCGGGGCCATTGCTTGCTGTGGTGCCGAAGTTGTCTCCGGTGGAACCCACGAAGGTGGAGAAGGTGATTTCAGGATCCAGCACCAAGGGCAAGTCGGGTTGATGGTCACCCACATTTAGCTTGATGGTATTGCCGTCTAAACTGTAAGAGCACGCTACGGTCAGCATGGTGCCCGCTGCGTTCAATTGATAGGCAAAGGGCTGCGCGAGCTGGGCGTAGAACCCTATTGATTTGTTGTGGAGCGGGTGGATGAGGTCCAAGCTTCCATCTGGATTCAGATGAGGGGTGACGCCGGTGTATTCCCAAGCCACCACAGAAGGGTCTGCGCCAGGAGACACGGTGAACTCAAATTTGGCATGGCCTTCCCTGGTGCCGCGCCAACGCAAATCAATGCCTGGCCAGAGGTTGTTTCGCTCGATGCGACGGGACGCCCTGACATGCTCTGCCCAATGCTCCTCATTTGGAGACAAATAAAAGTGCTGCGCTGCAGCCTCGGTTTCGCTGACTACCCAGTCTTCATGGTGGCTGGCATTGGCGTGTTTCCATTGAGCGTGCCAGAGCACCCCCCGCTTCTTTCCTGCATGGTAATCTTCGGATTCTGAGGGCCCCCATTGCCAGCTCGTCCACCCGTTGGTTTCCACCTGGATGCCACCACTGACCACATCGGCCCGGTGCTGCACATGATCTGGCCACTGTCCCTCATTGGGCACAAACCTGACTTGGGCGGTCAGGGACGTGGCCAAGGCCAGGTATATGATGAGGAGGGAGCGCACTATGCTATAACAAGTTCGGAAAGGAATTCGTTGCCCAACTAAATAAAGCAGAGTGATTTAGTGAATACGATCGGCGAGCGCGCGCATTTCTGTGGCAGGGGACGCGCCCTCATGAAGAATACGATACACGCATTCTGCCACAGGCATGGTCACGTTGAACTTCTGTTGGATGTGGTGGATACCCAAGGCCGCAGGGTATCCTTCCGCGATCATGTCCATTTCCATCAAGGCACCGTCGACCCGGTATCCTTTTCCAACCATGGTCCCCAATTTCCGATTCCTGCTGTGCGGTGAATATGCAGTGGCCAATAAGTCTCCGAGGTAGACAGAAGCACTGACATCGCGGTCTGTTGAGGTGACCGCATGCAAAAAATGGCGGGTTTCAGTGAGCGCGTTGGAGATCAACACAGCAATGAAGTTGTCTCCAAGTCCCAAGCCATGCGAAATGCCTGCTGCCACTGCATAGATGTTCTTGAGAACGGCAGCGAGCTCTATTCCGAACACGTCGTCTGTAGTATGAGTCCTCAGCCACGGGTTGGCGAGGTGGTCGGCGAGTTGTTGCGCCAGTGCGGGGTTTGAGCAGGCCGTGGTCAGGTATGTCCAGTTTTCCTGGGCCACCTCTTCTGAATGGCTGGGCCCTGCGATCAACCCAATGTTGTCATAAGGCACCCCCATCACTTTGTGGAGGTATCGCGCGGGGATGTGGTGCTGTTCGGTGACCAGTCCTTTTATGGCGTTGAAGACCACTTTGTTTTCAAGGCCTTGGACCCCATTCCCTCGGAGGGCCCCATCGAGATAGGCACTGGGTACGGCCAGCACCACAATGTCGCTTTGGTCTACCACGTATTGGATGTCCGTGGACATGTTCAGGCGGTCCAATGGCAGGGATAGGCTCCTGAGATAATGCGGATTATGGCCTGTTTTTGCGATGTGCTGCAGAGAGGTGTCCCGTCTGACCCACCAGTTTACAGGGTGCTTTGCAGCAGATGGGTGCAGGGCAAACAGGTGGGAAAGGGCGGTGGCCCAGCTTCCGCTTCCTATGATGCCAATGCGCTCATTGGACAGGTCATTTTTGGCCATGGGGCCAAGGTACATCCATAGGCTGGAAGCCTTATTTTTGCCGCGCAATCAGGGCGCAATGCCCGCTCTGAGGCCTCCCACAATACCCCTTTTGACATGGCCCAACAGGACGACCACCTCAAGCGCGTGATTGGACACGCCAAGGAATACGGCTTCGTTTTCCCTTCCAGCGACATCTATGATGGCTTGAGTGCAGCCTATGACTATGGCCAGTTGGGCGTAGAGCTCAAGAACAACATCAAGGCCTATTGGTGGACCGCTATGGTTCGGATGCACGAGAACATTGTGGGTTTGGATGCCAGCATTTTCATGCATCCGACGACTTGGAAAGCATCCGGCCACGTCGATGCGTTCAACGACCCGCTGATCGACAACAAAGACAGCAAGAAGCGTTACCGCGCCGATGTTTTAATCGAGGACCACATCGCCAAGATTGACGCCAAGATCGCCAAGGATGTGGCCAAGGCACAGAAGCGTTTTGGCGACGACTTCGACAAGGACCAGTTCCTGGCGACCAACGGAAACTGCGTGCGGCGGCAAGCCGAAATAGACGACATCAACAGCAGGTTTAAAACCGCCATGGACGCGGAGGACCTTGATGCCGTGAAGCAGTTGATTGTGGATTTGGGGATCAAGGATCCGGAAACGGGCTCTGCCAATTGGACGGATGTGCGTCAGTTTAACTTGATGTTCAAGACAGAACTTGGGGCGGTTAGTGGTGATTCCGGCGTGATTTACCTCCGTCCAGAGACGGCCCAAGGCATCTTTGTGAACTTCCTCAACGTGCAGAAGTCGGGCCGCATGAAGCTGCCATTTGGTATTGCGCAGATTGGAAAGGCGTTCCGAAACGAGATCATTGCGCGCCAGTTCATTTTCCGCATGCGTGAGTTTGAGCAGATGGAGATGCAGTTCTTTGTGACGCCGGGCACGCAGGCCAAGTGGTACGATTACTGGAAGGAGGCCCGGATTCAATGGCACAAAGCCTTGGGTTTGGGCGACGATGCGTATCGTTTTCACGACCACATCAAACTGGCTCACTATGCCGATGCTGCCTGTGACATCGAGTTCAACTTTCCGATGGGCTTCAAAGAGCTCGAGGGCATCCACAGCCGCACGGACTTTGACTTGAACGCCCACGAAGAGCACAGCGGTCGGAAATTGCGTTTTTACGATCCTGAAAAGGAGGAGAGCTATGTCCCTTATGTGGTCGAGACCTCCATTGGTTTGGACCGCATGTTCTTGGCCGTGTTGTCCAACGCCTTGCAGACGGAAACCCTCGATGACGGATCGGAGCGCGTTGTGATGCGCATCCCTGCGGCATTGGCCCCGGTCAAGCTGGCAGTTTTGCCTCTGATCAAGAAAGACGGCCTTCCTGAAAAGGCCCGCGAAATCATGAACCTCCTCAAGCTGGACCACAGTGTGCAGTACGATGAAAAGGACGCCATAGGTCGCCGTTATCGCCGTCAAGATGCCATCGGCACGCCCTTGTGCATCACTGTGGACCACGATACACTGGAAGACCATGCTGTGACCCTTCGCGACCGCGACACGATGCAGCAGGTCCGCGTGCCCATCTCTGAGCTTCCCGCCCGCGTTGCTGAGCGTGTGGGTTGGTCTACCCTCTTTGCCTGACCCCAAACGATTTACAACCTGACCATGGCCTTTCAAGACCTGTCCTTCGATGGCGTGCGCGCCCTCATCCGTGTCGATTTCAACGTTCCACTCACCAACCCTGCCGAGGATGGCAGCCGCGAGGTCACGGACAACACCCGAATTCGTTCAGCTGTGCCCACCATCCAACATGTGCTTGACACAGGTGGAAGTGTCGTGTTGATGAGCCATTTGGGCCGTCCGAAAGGCCAGGATGCCGCGCTCTCCTTGCAGCACATTGTGCCCACATTAGAAGGGTTGCTTGGCCGCGATGTCAAGTTTGCTTCTGATTGTGTCGGTGACGATGCGTTAGAAGTGACCCAGTCCTTGGCAGCGGGTGAAGTGGCTGTGCTCGAAAACTTGCGCTTTCACGGAGAAGAGAAGGCAGGCGACGAGTTTTTTGCGGGACAACTTGCAGAGAACGGGGACTTCTACATCAACGATGCGTTTGGAACCGCACACCGCGCCCATGCTTCCACGGCCGTGATCGCGAAGTTTTTTCCGGAAGACAAGGCGTTTGGATTTTTGATGGAAGGTGAAGTCAAGGCGATGGACAAGGTCCTCGGAGAGGCACAGAAACCTGTGGCAGCAGTGATTGGTGGGGCCAAAGTGAGCTCAAAGTTGGCGGTGCTGAAGAACCTGCTCGACCGCGTGGACAAACTGGTCATTGGTGGAGGAATGGCTTACACGTTTGTTCAGGCACAGGGAGGGCAGGTTGGTGACTCATTGGTTGAATCGGACATGCACGCAGAAGCGCTGGCTTTGCTCGAAGCGGCCAAGGAAAAAGGCATCGAAGTGCACCTACCTACCGATACACTGTGCGGCGATGGCTTTTCGCCGGACGCGGCTCAGGAGACGCACCCGACTGATGCCATCCCCGATGGATGGGAGGGCATGGACATTGGGGCGAATAGCCGTGTAGCTTTTGCCACGGCCTTGGGCGATTGCCAGACTATTTTGTGGAATGGTCCCATGGGCGTGTTTGAGTTTGACCGGTTTGCAGAGGGCACCAACCACATTGCCAATGCGATTGTCAAGGCCACAGAAGGAGGAGCTTACACTTTGGTTGGCGGAGGCGACTCGGTGGCGGCCGTCAATAAAGCGGGCTTGGCAGAGAAGGTCAGTTACGTTTCCACGGGTGGTGGCGCCATGCTTGAAGGCCTCGAGGGCAAAACCCTTCCTGGCATTGCGGCAATTACAAAAGACTGACAGAAGTCATTGTTTGATTTCCGGCCAGTGTGGAGTGGGGGGCGTAAATTTCAGGGAATGCGCGCTATTCTCTTCCTGCTTGCTTTTGTCCTCACTCCAGGCGCTTTTGCTCAAGGAAACCTCTTGGGGGACATCCCCTTGTCGACATCAGCACCGACATTTTCTTCTCAATCGCACAGTCTCAGTCCAACAGGTCTCTGGGACAACACGGCATCACCGTTGCCTACCAATGCTTGGTGGCAAAACCTGGTCTTGGGTGGCGGTGGGCTGACGGTCAACACCTTACCATATTTGGTTCAGGTTGACAACAGCGCTCTGCGGTTTGGATTCCCAGGAAAAGTGGTGTCGCAGAATTACATCTTGACCACGTTTACGGACAACCTCAATTTTGGCGCCGTGGGAGGGCTTCCTGCGCGGCAAATCACCGATTATGGCCCGCTGCATGTGCGGGTGGATTGGGGCTCTGGTACCGGTTCTATGCATGCCAATCTCGTTCGGGGCCAACCTTACATGACGGCCCATTACAACGGGCTTACGCCCCGTGTGGGTACCGTGCATGCCATTATTGGTTTGAATGGTGGATCGGCCAGCGGGTCGGTTACGGGAACCAAGTTTGTGATGCAACTCAACAATGGACAGACCTGGATCGTCTATGCCTCATCGACCGTGACCATGAGTGTCTCGGGGGGGGCTTTGGTGGCTTCAGGCTCCTTTACTGGAACCTTGAGAGCGGCCCTGTCTCAAGGGGGTGACGAGGCTGTACTTGACGCACATGCTGGACGCATTCCAGTCGGAGGAGAAGTTTCTGCTACGGCTACGGGAGACATGGGTGAATTGGTTTTTGATTGGGAGACAGAGGGCAGTGGGCCATTGTTGATGCTCGCTTTGCCGCACCACATGGATGTTCTTTCGTCCCCTACAACTCCCGGTCTGGTCCGCAATACATTGAAAGGGGACATGACGGGCATTTCTGGGCTGGCCTGGACCATGGAAGAACCGCTTACCACGATCGGTTTTGAGTCGCCCAATGGCATTGAGCCAGCATTGGAACAGGACGTTCGCAACGCCCTTGCCCAGGATATCGGTTTTGCCGTGACAGCACCGGACCCTTATTTCGGTGGCAAGCAGTTTTCTGCCTTGGCGCGTTTGGCTTTGATTGCCGACGAGCTGGGTGAAACAACCCTGGCCAACGGATACCGCAACGCTTTGGGTTCAGCTCTTGAGGAGCGGTTGGCGGGTCAAAACGGCGACCCTCTGTTGTACGACAATACCTGGGGAGGACTCGTGGTTTCTTCTGGCATCAGCAACCCTGGAGCAGCCTTTGGACAGGGCTATTACAACGACCACCATTTCCACTATGGTTATTGGATTTATGCCGCGGCCGCTATGGCCAAGGACAATCCGGCGTGGGTGTCTCAATGGGGCGATGAGGTGATGGATTTGATCCGGGATATCGCAGAGCCTTCAGGGGCGGACCCGCATTATGGGTACATGCGCAACAAGGATTGGTTTGTGGGCCATTCTTGGGCAGCCGGTTTGTTTGAGTTTGGCGACGCTCGGAACCAAGAGAGCTCTTCAGAAGCTGTGAATGCTTGGTACGCGGTGTACCTGTATGGTTTGGCCATTGAGGATGACCGCATCCGCGATCTGGGTAGGATGATGCTGGCCACCGAGCTGCGAGCCACTTGGAAGTATTGGCAAATCAACTCGGGAGAAGGCATCTACCCTGAGCCTTTTGCCTCCAATAAGGTGGTGGGGATTCTTTGGGGAACCAAGGTGGACCACGGGACATTCTTCGGAGCTAACCTCGAGTTCATTCATGGCATTCAAATGTTGCCATATACCCCCATTACCGAGGAATTGCTGCGCGCTGAGTGGATAGAGGAAGAGTACCCAGTCGTGTCGACTGTGCTCGGAAACCCTGCACTGGGTGAGGGTTGGAAAGGATTCATTTACATGGCCCATGCGGTCATCGACCCCGCCGCAGCTTGGAGTGAAGCCGCCACGTTGAATGGTTATGACGACGGCAATACCAAAACCAACACCTTGTATTGGTTGGCCACCCGACCAGGTGTAGGGGATGGTGGCGGCGGTGGCGGTGGCGGCGGTACCGTTTTGGGTTGCACGGATTCAGACGCCGTCAACTTCTCTGCGAATGCCACCATCGATGATGGCTCTTGCATTTTCCCGGTGACCTTGTCTGTGGACATGAATGATCCATCATCGCCCGATGGCCCCATCTATTTGGCCGGAACCTTCAACGGTTGGAATGCAACCTCTGACCCGCTTTCTGATGCGGATGGTGATGGCATTTGGACCATTACCATGTTTTGGCCGGCCAGCCTTCAAGAGTACAAGTTCACCACGTTTGACTGGGCAGTTTCTGAGCAGTTTGCAAGTGGTGAGCCATGCACCTTGACCACGGGAACCTTTGTCAACCGTGTGTTGACGGTAGACGGGGCCATTGTGATGCCTGCTGTCTGTTGGGAGAGTTGTGATGTTTGTTCGGGCAGTTGTCCTGCCGACTTGGATGACGACGGAATTTGTGACAACGTAGACCCTTGCGTTGGTGTCTTCGATGCCTGTGGGGTCTGCAATGGCCCTGGAGCGGTATATGATTGTGGCTGCGCAGATGTTCCTGTGGGTGATTGTGACTGCAATGGCAACGAAGTTGACGTGCTCGGCGTCTGCGGAGGAGGGTGCACCATGGACATGGATTCAGATGGAATCTGTGATGACGTGGATCCTTGTGTTGGCACTTACGATGCAGTGGGAACGTGCAATGGTGATTGCCAAAGCGACACCAATGCCAATGGAATTTGCGACGCAGACGATGTCGCGGGCTGCACTTACCCGGGAGCGTTGAACTTCGTCTCGAATGCCACGATGGACAACGGAAGCTGCGAATTTGACCTGTCTTCGAGTTGTCCCGCCGATGTGAACCAAGACGGTTTGATTGGCGTGTCAGACATTTTGCTTGTGCTGTCAGAATTTGGACAGGTTTGCAACGAATAGCGCTCTCCATCGAGCGAATGAAAAAGCCCGGCGTGAGCCGGGCTTTTTTGTTAGAGGTCTGGAGCGGATTCGAACCGCTGTAGCAGCTTTTGCAGAGCTGAGCCTAGCCACTCGGCCACCAGACCAATTTTTCCCCACCGTTGCGGGGATGCAAATATACGGAAGGTGTACCGCAGGGTTTCATTCCTTCTAATTTTCGTGTTGTGGAAAGGAGGGAAGAAAAGAAACTTGCATGGCGTTCATGGCCTGCCAATGCATTGACGCTCACAAATCTGGGGGCGGGTGCTTTGGTCTGTTGGTGGGCTGCTTCAGAGTTTGATTTAGGCTGGTCACCGGCCGAATGGTTGGATTCATTGGGGCTCTTAGAGGCGTGGATGGGCATTACGGGAGCCGATGAAAGGCGCGTGGCGGGACTGCAATGGATGCTTTTGGTGTGGATGTTCGGTCAATTGTGTGACTTGCTCGATGGCGCTGTGGCGCGATGGATGGGCGCTGAGAATGGGCAGGGGGCGATGTTGGACTCCATGGCAGACTTGGTGTCCGCGGGCCTGGCTCCTGCTTTTGTAGGAATGGCGTTGATGATGGAATGGCAGGTGATGGGGGTCCTTCCCCCAGGATGGGCCTGGGCCACATTGTTGCCGTTGACCGTGGTGATGGCAGCGGCCTGGCGGCTGGCTCGGTTTTCTGTCCAGGCCACTTCAAAGAATCCCGACGGGGACCACGAGACGTTGGATTTCAAGGGAATTCCAGCTCCTTTTGCCGCTTTGTTTTGGGGTGGTTTGTTGTTGATCTGGTCGCAGTGCAATGGGAATGAAGGCGACTGGCTGTGGCTGTTGGGCCTGGCTGGAGCCACACTGTTGCCGTTGGGCATGGTCTCCAATTCGCCCCAGGTAGGGCTCAAACATTGGGGGGCAAACCGCAAGTGGGACCTGGTACGCTTAGGTTGGCTGTTGATGGTCCTTTTGGTTTGTGTGATTTTGAGGCCCGCTGGTGTGGCAGTTGCCTTAATTTCGTACCCGATGTTGGGGGCCATTAGTTATCGGCTCCTTCCAAAGAAAACGCACTGAATATGCACTTCCACGCGGCCATTGATATCCTCCCCCTTCCGGGCCTCCTTGACCCACAGGGCAAGGCGGTCACCAATAATCTGCCCAACATTGGCTTGGGGCAGTTGACGAATGTTCGGATTGGAAAGCACATCACCATGGACATCGAGGCGGACAGCCGAGAAGAAGCGGAACGCTTGGTAGGTGAGGCTTGCGAAAAGCTGTTGGCCAACCCGATCATGGAACGCTTCGAATTCCGGGTTTTCACTGCAGAAGAGGCTGCCCTCTAAGGCGTTAGCCCTTGCTGCTTTCCCTCCCTTAAGCTTGGGAAAGCTGATTTGGCCCTACTCAGTGTTGGTTCAAACTGTAAGAGGGGTCCCAAAATTTTTAGTCTAGGGAGAGGGGGTATCAAAACAACCCGCTCTTTTGGTCTAATTTGCAGGGATTCCCGAAGATTCACATCGATTTTATGAGCCGTATTTCTCTCTCTTTGGCGCTGTTTTGCGCCGCCACTTTTGCCGCCTGTTCAACAACGGATTCCGAGATGTCCCATTCCGAAACGCCTACCGCTCCCGACGCGAAACAGATTCCGTTGGAGTTGACCGAACATGGGGATACCCGTGTTGACGATTACTTCTGGATGCGTTTGAGTGACGAGCAGAAGAACGCGGAGACGCCCGATGCCCAAACCCAAGACGTACTGGACTACTTGGTGGAGGAGAACGACTACATCGACGCTGCACTCAAGCATACCGAAGGGCTGCAAGAGGTGTTGTTTGATGAAATTGTAGGCCGCATCAAAAAGGACGACACCAGTGTTCCTGTAAAGGACCGAGGATATTGGTACTATACGCGGTTCGAGGAGGGTAAGGAGTATGCCATCAACTGCCGAAAGCCCGCGGGAGAGGAAACCAAGTATGACGAGTGTACTGGCGAAGAAGAGGTCATGCTCGACCAGAATGAGTTGGCAGAAGGCCACGATTATTTTGCCGTTGGTGGAATGGGGGTGAGCGATGACAACCGCCTGCTCGCTTTTGGTGTAGATACAGTGAGCCGGAGGCAGTACACCGTGCATTTCAAGGACCTGTCTACAGGTGAAATGCTGGAGGATGAGATTCCGCTGACCACAGGAGGCGCCACTTGGGCTGCCGACAACAGCACGGTGTTCTATACCCGTCGAGATCCGCAAACCTTGAGGAGTTATCAGGTATACCGACATGTTTTGGGCACTTCGACCGAGGAGGATGTGTTGGTCTTCGAGGAAACAGACGAGACTTTTTCCTGTGGTGTCTATCGCACAAAGAGCGACGCCTTTCTGGTGATCTATTCTTCACAGACGCTTTCTCAGGATTACCGCGTGTTGTCTGCTGACGACCCGACCGGTGAATGGCAGGTGGTGCAGCCACGCGAGCGCGACCTTGAATACGGGATCAGCCACTATGGCGATCATTTCTATATCGTCACCAATTGGGAAGCCAAGAACTTCCGCTTGATGCGGACTCCGGTGGGAGCGACCAGCAAAGAGAACTGGGAAGAGGTGATCGCCCACCGCGATGATGTTTTCTTGGAGGGCATTGAGATCTTCAAGGATCACCTCGTGGTCGAAGAGCGCAAGGAAGGGCTGACCCAAATCCGCATAACAACCTGGGACGGGTCTCAGGATGAGTACTTGGAGTTCAATGACCCTGCTTACACAGCGGGTCCCCGTTCAAATCCGGATTTTAATACCGAGATCCTCCGCTTTGGCTACTCCTCCATGACGACCCCGGGCAGCACCTTCGACCACAACATGAGGACGGGCGAGCGCACCTTGCTCAAGCAACAAGAGGTCATCGATGACAATTTCTCTCCCGACAATTACACCTCGGAGCGTCTGATGGTGGAGGTTCGGGATGGCGTCAAGGTTCCCGTGAGCATGGTGTACCGGAAAGGCACAGAACGCAACGGAGAAAACCCCTTCTTGCTGTATGCATATGGCAGTTACGGCGCCAGTATGGACCCTTATTTCTCCAGCGTGCGCCTGTCGTTGTTGGACCGTGGTTTTGTGTATGCCATTGCCCACATCCGCGGAGGCCAAGAGATGGGCCGCGATTGGTATGAGAACGGAAAACTCTTGAAGAAGCAAAACACATTCAACGACTTTGAAGACGTGGGCCGTGCGATGGTGGAGATGAAATACACGTCCCCCGAGCATTTCTATGCCATGGGAGGATCAGCGGGAGGCCTGTTGATGGGAGCCGTCATGAACCAAGCGCCCGATCTTTTTAACGGGGTGGTGGCAGCGGTGCCTTTTGTTGATGTGGTGAGCACCATGCTTGACGAGTCCATCCCACTCACAACGTTTGAGTTTGATGAGTGGGGGAACCCCAAAAACGAGGAGTACTACCATTACATGAAGTCATACAGCCCGTATGATCAAGTGGTGGCCCAAGAGTATCCCAATACGCTGGTGACCACGGGTTACTGGGACAGCCAAGTGCAGTATTGGGAACCTGCGAAATGGGTGGCGAAGCTGCGGGACTACCACAAAGGAGACAACCTGTTGCTGTTTCACACCAATATGGATGCTGGACACGGCGGTCAGTCTGGCCGTTTCCGCCGCTACCGCGAGACCGCGCTGGAGTATGCATTCATGATGGACTTGGAGGGCATCACGCAATAAGGCTGCGTGTGTTGGACACCTGATGTCGGTTTATTCTGATGTGCTGGTGTTGTGAAACATCAGCGGCAAAACAGCGTAAAATGAAGGGTATGCAACAATTTTCTTGCCCGTGGTATCGGACCCCAATGTTGGGTGTTGTGTTGGTCTTGACACTGCTGTTCATCAGTGGTTGCGAGCAACCGGCCGAAGAATTTGATGCGCCTGATTGGACGCCCATTGTGGCGGTGCCATTGGTGGACACCCGCTTTGATTTGGAGGATGTATTAGAAGTGTTGACCGACAGCTTGGATACGGTTCCGGTCATCAGCCTCGAAAGTGGACGTCTCGCTTTTGTGCATTCGGAGGTGTTTTCGGGGACGTTGGCTGAGGACTGGTTGCTGCTGCCTGATGTGGTTGAATCGGAAGAGTTGATGCTGGATGCAGACTTAGCGGCAGCCATCAACTTGACGGCACCTGGAACGGTGTTGACCCTGTCAGACACCATGGCTTCAGAAATGCGGGTAGACACACCCCCAGAAGCGTTGCTGAGCCTCGTTCTTTTGGCAGAAGGACAACTCACCTTGACTGTGAACTCCACGATGGGAGATGACGTGGAAGGGCAGTTGACCATCCCCAACTTGCTGGATCCCGCTGGTTCTCCATGGAGCATTACGTGGACCGCGGGTATGTTGGAGAGCGGCAGTTTTGTGGTGACAGAGGACCTTTCTGGTTGGAGCATTGAACCGGAGAACACGAATGTTCAGGACACCAATATTGTGCGCGCGTTGTTTGACGTGTTTGTGATCAATGATGCAGGGCATACTGCTCAAGCAGGGGAGTCTTTGATGGCCTCTTTTGTGATGGATGGCTTAGAGTTTGAGCGCGTAGAAGGTGACTTTGGGTCGTCCGAGATTTATCTTGAAGAGGGGAGCACAACGGTGGCGTTGTTCGACGACCGGTTTACCGTCTCTGGAGTGTCCATTGAGGAGGTGTCGATCGCGCTCGAAGTCACCAATGGGTTTGGTGTTGAGGCCGTTTTGGACTCTGTGATTTTAACGGCCATTGAAGACGGTGTGGAGACGCAGCAACTTGAGGTGACTGCGCCTTCCTTGAATATCCCTTCTGCGGATGGCAGTGTTCAATCGCCATCTGTGACAACGTGGTTTTTGGACGAGACCAATAGCAATCTGACGTCATTCTTTTCGGTGGAGCCCCGCGATTTGGAGCTTGCGGCATGGGTCACCTCAAACCCGAATGGGTTCGACCCCGCCAATCCAAACTTTGTGGACGCGGACGGTTATTTAACGGGAGAACTGAGGGTGGAGATTCCTTTGGCCTTGCGTCTTGAGCAATTGGATTTTGTAGACACCCTGGATGCTTCATTGGAGTATGAGCAGGAAGAACTGGAGTTGGACTCTGCTGAATTGAGGCTGATTCTGCACAACGGCTTTCCTTTTGGAGTGGACTTGTCGGTCACCTTTTTGGATGAGTTTGGAGTGGCCTTGGACAGTTTGGGAGTGGCTCCTTTGCCGCTGTTTACGATGCCGGTATTGGATGGCGCAGGAGAGCCTATAGAGCCTGCTGTTTTTGTCTACGACCTCCCACTGAATTGGGACCGGGCAGACCGCTTGCGTGCCTTGAGTAAGGTGGTGGTGCGTGCGTGGTCTTCTACAGCGGAGGCGCAGTCCGGTGAACTGGTTTACTTGAATGAAAGCCAGGAATTGCGCTTGGAATTGGCCGCAAAACTTTACGCGCGTGTTGGTCTCTGATCGAAGGAAATATCGCTGGGCTGTTGTCCTGCTTGTGCTGGGGGCATCGCTCACAGGAAAGGGCCAATTGGGCCCCACTGAACTTCTGCCCGAATGGGGTCAGGCAGGTTGGTCAAATCCTGCGATTCTGCACCCCTCGGGTGGCCACCTGCTCATTGGCGGCTTGTCAGGCGGGCAATTCGAGGTGGACCACACAGGCCCCACATACGCGGACTTCATTGGTGTTGACGGGGCCATTAACCCCGAAGCGCTGTTGTCGAATATGGACCCGATGGAGTCCATTGGATTTCGTTCTGAGGTGCCCATTATTTCTGTGGGTTTTCGCGATCAGAAACGCTTTGAATTCAGGCTGCGCAGTCGTGTAGTGGCAGAGCAGAAGTTTGATTATGACCGCGACCTGTTTGATCTGGCGTGGCGAGGGAACGGTCATCCCGACAACATTGGACGTCCGATTTCCCTGGGTTCTATGGGGATGAACTCGCAGGTGTATTTCGATCATGGTGTGAGTGTGGGCGCGATGGCGAAGGAGGACAAGCTGTGGTTGGGCTGGGGCATTCATTTGCTCAACGGGGTCGCCGCTTTTCAAACAGAGACTTTTGACGTGGAATGGACCACGGACACCTTGGACTACAGCTGGGACTTGTCTGGGGCTGCGACGTTCAATGCTGCAGGCGTGAGCCTCGACTCCCTGTTAGAAGGAGGAGAAATTGAAGTCCCAGGAAATGGAGGAATGCCCAATACGTTGGGAGCGGGTATCGCTTTTGATTTCGGGTTCTTGTGGCGGATAGGTGAGTGGATTGAGTTGGATGGTGCGGTAGAAGGAAGAGGAGGCATGAGGTGGCTTGAATCGCTGTCCAGTAAAAGGGTGGATCCGGCCAACTTTGTTTTGGAAGGCATCGACCTGGTGGGAGAATTGAGCGATGCGGGGCTCAGTGGATCCTCGGATTCACTCTCTCAAGCCTTGGAGGATTGGACAGAGGCCATGACCGACTCCTTGACCAATACATTCCCGGTCGATTCAGACCCAGGCTTGTCAGCCGCGTTTGATACACGGGTTCGAGAGACCTGGCGATTGGGCATGAGGTTTAAACCATCGAAGTCTGTCGAGGTGAGCGTGATGGCTTTTCGGCAGTTCAGATTCGGTCAGACGACAGAAGGAGGCATGTTCGGCTTGACGTACAGATTGCGCGGAAATGTTACGGCGCATGTGCAAGGACAATACCACTCCAACAGATGGATGTGGGGGTCTGGATTGTCCTTGAGAGGGGGCCCCATTCGGCTGAGTGTCGCTGCCAGAAACGTACCCGGCTTTTTGTTCCCCTTGGACGCGGGTCACTGGCATGGTCAGGTTGGGGTTTCTTTTGATATGGGTTACGCCCAGAAAAAAAAGAAACGGCGGAAGAATGACCTTGGCACAGGCAAAGGCATGTGGCACTGAGTGCCGCGCCAATATTAACTGTTCAGGAAGTCCTCGTATCCAACTCCCCGCAGGAATTGGGTAATAGAATGGGCTTCAAGGTCTAAATGGACACCAGACCAGCCGGCGTTGATGGCTCCGGCCACATTGGCCTGCGTATCATCAATCAACAGCGTTTTGGTTGGGTTGAGGTCAAACTGACTGGCGACCTCTTCGAATGCCCTCACCTGGGGTTTGCGGTGGCCCAGTCGGTGGCTGTAGACCAGCTGGCGGAACGACTTGGGGAAGAGGTTTTGCTTGGAAGTCAAGATCTGCTCCTCGAAATGTGACGCGTGGATGCTGTTGGTATTGCTGAAAAGCACCAAATCAAAATGGCGTTGCAAAGAATTGAGCCAAGGCATGGTTTCGGGACGCAGGCCGATCAGCAGGGCGTTCCAAGCGTGACGCACCTCTTCCAATGTCGTGCCTCCGGAGCACTGTGACCGCAACTCACTCAGAAACTCCCGCTCCTCTATTTCTCCTGTTTCTAGAGCATTGAAGAGGTCGCCCTGTTGACCGTGGCGGAACTCTTTTTCAAAGTGGGGCAGGCCCAGTTGGGCAAAGGCCTCTGCTGTTCTTTTGTGGTCAATCTCGTAGAGCACCCCACCAAAGTCCAAGACGATGTGGTGGAATTGATGCCAGTCGATAGGGAATAGGGCGGGAGTGGGCATTCCAGTCAGAGGTGCAACACCCAAGCTTGGTCAATCCCGTGGTGGCCTTTCAGACTCTTTTGGAAAGCCGCTGCGCGGCTGACGTTGTCGAAACAGCCCGTAGAAACACGGTGACTGCCATGCGGTCCGGGCAGAATGGACGTGGCATAGCCAAGGGACTCAAACCTGCGCGCAAGGCCTGCGGCCCGTTGCATTGAACTAAAAGTTCCGGCAATGACGTGGTGGTTGCAGCCCGACGACAAGGGTTGTGGAACAGGGAGTGGCATGAGGGCCTCGCTGTTTTCACCGGTTTCAATCGTCGGGGCACCGGGAACGATAAACGCGAGGGCGTCTCCTGCTGTAGGTTCAGGAAACCGGATGTCTTCGCCTTCAATGCGCGGCAAATAGGTCGAAGGAGGGGTGTTGTTGAAGCTGAGAAACTCAAACTGGTCGCCTTCTGATTGGCCCCACCAGAGTGAGCCAGCGACCAACAATGGCAGCATCAATACAGCCGCCATGCGCACCCAAGCGCTGGACCAGTGGTCTGCACTGGCCAATTCCGCCGGATCGGCCTCGGCAGTTGGGACGACTGGATTGGCAGCTTGTGATGAAGTCTCTGAATCTTCGTTGGTTGCGGAGTGGTCTGCCCACGGGATGCGGCTCAGCCCAGGAGGGGCGTAGCGCTCGCCTAAGCGCGATTCTGGAGCAAACCCAAAGCCCCCGTTGTCCATTTGATACAACCGACCTAAGCCAGGAATCTCACGGGTTTCACCTGACTCGAGATGGGCTTTGAGAGAAGTGGCTTCTTTGTCGATCAGTGCCGTGGCGGCATCGGTCGTGCAGTTGGTGGCCCTTCGAATTTCTTGTTCAAGCAGGCCATCGCGAACGGTGAGCTTGGGGTTGAAAACCACATTGCGGCCCGGAGGAACCCATTCGCCTTTGTCGCCATCAAACCGCGCGGGGACGGGGTGTGCCACAAATCCACCCAACCCAGGAATCACGAGACAGTCGTGGTCGTGGAGGAGTAGAGGCAGCGCTTGGATCAAGAAATCCGTGTCCGAATTGTTGGGCATTCCGGGCCGAAAATAAGGTGATTCCACGTTGCTTGACCCCATTGTCCCGTGGAATGCCCCATTCAGCGTGTTTGTTGTTGGTACCAATGGCGCAAACGGCTCAAGTCTTCCGCTGTATCTACGGGCCCTGGAGAGGACCCTTCGGAAACGGAAACCATGCCAATGGACATTCCCGACTCAAGCCATCGAAGCTGTTCTAGCCGCTCACTTTTTTCAAGGCTACCCTTGGGCAAAGCGGTGCACCGGTCCATGGCTCCTGGCGCAAAACCGTAGATGCCAATGTGGATGTGAAAAGGGCCACCTGATGGAACAGCCGCGCGGGAGAAATACAGAGCCTGCTGTTGTGCATTGACGGCTACTTTGACGCGGTGCGGGGACTCCACTTCGCCCGAGGTTGCTGGACGCATGGCACTGACAACTTCCCATGATTGGCTCCGCAAGGCGGTGCATATGGAGGACAGGTGCGCGGGATCAGGGAAGGGCTCATCTCCCTGCAGGTTGATCACGGCCCCTCCGTCTCCCCATGCTTTCCAGACTTCATGGCAGCGGTCCGTTCCCGTGCTGTGGGCCGGGTCGGTGAGCATGGCCTCGCCCCCAGCTGCAAGGACAACCTTGGCGATTCCCGCGTCGTCTGTGGCCACGCACACCCTGCTTATGTCGGGGTGTTGATGTGCGGCGCGCCAGGTGTGCACGATCATGGGCTCTCCGCCAATGTCTGCCAGTGGCTTGTTGGGCAAACGGGTAGACCCTGCTCGGGCCGGTATGATGGCAGAAATGTTCACGGAGTGAAGGTGTAGCGTACCATCCAGAGCCTGTTGGCTTCGGCAGCCAAGGGACGCAATGCGTAGTTGAGATTGGTGGCATTGCGCACGATGAGCTCGACATGGTGTCGGTCGTCAAACTTCCTCCCGACTTGGAAGTCATGGAGCCATTGCGCATTGGGCTGCTCATCCATCCAATCGATGAGGCCATATTCAAGGAGCCCCAAGTCTTCTATGTCCAAAAATGCTTTGTCGATGTTTTGGATGGTGGTGTTTCGCGCTGCATTCCACCCGATCGTCCACCCCGATGAGTGCTGGAGATTTAGGTTGGCGCGGAAGGTGTTGAGGATCCTGTATTTCAGCACGTTGTTGGTGGTATCAGAGCTGGTGGAGTTGTAGCTCACGCCTGATGTGCTTCCGTTAGAAAAATTGGCATAGATCGAATCAGGTGTGAGGCTGATGGGGTCCAATAGCGTTTGGCCAATGAGCCATTGCACGGTCCATTCTCCAACATCTCCAGTGCCCATGGTGCTCCATTCGAGGCCGCTGACCCTGGCTTGTCCTGTATTGATGCTGCGGAAACCAAGGTCGAGGAGGCCATTGCCAGAGTTGCCCCAAATGCCAAAGGTGTATTCGATGAAATTTTCGAAGTCCTGTTGAAACACCGCCACATCTAAGAAGCCTTTCCATTGTCCTTTCTGGCCAAATCGGAACCCCTGTTTGATGCCGATTTCCATATTGGTGGAGGACTCTGGACGGATGTCGAAGGAAGGGAAGACGTTGATGCCTCCTACGCTGGTCTGGATGAATTTTTCGGCGATGCTTGGAAAGCGGAAGCCTTGGCCGATGCTGGCGCGAAGAAAGCTGGCTTGGCCAAACCGATAGTTGATGCCCGCTCTAAACACAGACTTTCCCTGGGAAACGCTATCGACTACAAAATGCTCGTACCGTCCGCCAGCAGTCAGGTGCAGCCGCTCATGAGGTTGGGCGTCGATTTGAAGATAGGCGGCGCGGTTGCCGGCATTGTGAACCGAATCGCCTACTCCGGCGGCATAGAGTTCTGCGATGCTTCGCGTTCCTTGGGCGTAGAGGCCTGCAGTTGCGGTCCAACCCTCGGTACGGTAGCGGGATCGGTATTCGGTTTGCCAGGTGCTTGAGGCGTTGCCTTGGTTGTTGTTCACGTCATTGACGAGCTTCAGATAACGGCCTTGAATGCGGTGATTCCATGCTCCCGAGGACCGTTCTAGGTGGGGGTCGACCGTGATCATGCGCTGTGTTGTTCGGGAGGCGGCACCATCGGTGGCGGCATAAAATCCGGTGTCTGCGTCGGCCCAAAGCAGGGTATTCAAGCCTTCTCCACTGATGGCATTGGCGCGAATGCCATAGCCCCAGTCTCCGGCTGTTGGCGTGTGTTCCCACGCGCCATTGACACGCCATTGGCGGATCGCATCATAGTGGTCTACGGTAAAGGGGTTGTAGGGACGGTTGTGGGAGAGGCCGGTGTTTGGGTCGATTTCCGGCCCCTTGTGCCCGTCGCTTCCCAGCCATTGGCCGCCAAAGCTGATGCCGTCGCCGTTGCTCAAGCGTCGGGTGTGCAACCAAGATGTGCTGCTTTGCATGAGAGAACGGTTCCAGTACTTGCGGCCATTGCCGGGGTCGCTCTGTACACCGTGTTGAACGGTGATTCTGGTGAGGGGTTCCGGATCTGGAAAAGCCGTGCGGAACTGAATCACACCGCTCAATGCAGAAGACCCGTAAAGCACACTGCTCGCCCCTTTGACCACCTCGACCTGTTCTAGGTTTTCCAAGGGCAGGAACCCCCAAGTGGGCCGCCCCGCATCTCCGCTGAGCACTGGAAGTCCGTCGAGGAGGACCGCGACTCTGGAACCCGCTCCAAAGCTGTATCCGCTGCCGCCCCTTATTTGGGGTTCACTGTCCACAATGGTAACGCCAGGTGTTCGAGAAAGGCTTTGGTCTGCGCTTGTTGGAGCCCCTTGATTCATCAGTTCAGGGGGGAGCACGTCAATGGAAACGCTGACTTCTCCCAAGTCTTGTTCGAATCGGCCTGCAGAAATGACCGCCGTTCCAATCTTGGCTACATCGGGGGCAAGTGAAATGTCGCGGTTTAAGTTGCCCTCCCATTGTTCAAGCGTCTCACGCCATTCGACGTACCCAACATAGCGGACGCGCAGCTCGGTGGCACCCCCTGGGTTTAAAACCAGGTTGAATTGACCGTCGATGTTGGTAGAAGCGGTTTTGCTGCCCAGGATGACCACCGCGCCTGGCAAAGCTTCTCCATTTGTGGCGTCGATCACTGTTCCACTCAGGCTTGGCGCCTCTTGGGCAGGCAGCACAAAGAAGGCATAGGCGCAGAAAAACAGGGTGCCTGCGAGGCGGCGCCCAATACTCAGGGCCGGTTTTAGGGGGGGTGTTCCAGTTGTGGACATTGCTTCGAATGTAAACCCAAGTGCGGCGATGGCGAAGCGGTGGTCATCTGTATGGTCCACAGGCTCACCTTGGTGATATGGTTCAAGAAGAATACATAGACCCAACTACAGGACGGGTATTTGGCGATGCAGAGGGCTGGCTGTTGGATTGGTTAACGGCTACGCAGTTGCCCCGGTTTAATGGTAAGGGTACCCTGCGCGTTGTGAGAGAGGTGGGGTTGGGCGCTTGGCTGTCGGGATTTCCTCCTGACCTGCTGGCTTCGGCACGGGACCGCGCTTTCCGGCAGCGCGAACAGCTTCGCGAACAAGGTGTGACTCCTCTGATCCTAGGGAGAAAGGGCTATCCGCATTTGTTGGCGCAACTGCCCGATGCACCCTGGGTGTTGTTTGCCAAAGGCAATGTGGATGCCTTGTCTAAGCGCAGACCGCTCGGCGTCGTAGGCACGCGCAAGGCCTCCTCAGTGGGGTTGGGCGCTGTGGCCGCACTGTTCGATGGAATGGAGGGGTTGGATTGGACCATGGTGAGTGGAATGGCGGACGGTATAGATGCTGCTGCTCATCGCATGGCACTTGATCGGGAAGTGACCACTGTGGCGTGCTTGGCGCATGGCTTGCAGGCGGTACACCCCCGGTCAAACCGATATTTGGGTGAGCGCGTGATCGATGAAGGCGGAGTGTGGGTCTCTGAATACCGATGGGGCACCCCTCCGTCCAAATACACGTTTCCCGCTAGGAACAGGATCATCGCGGGCTTGGTAGAGGCTGTAGTGGTGGTGGAATCAGGAGACCCTGGAGGCAGTCTGATTACGGCAAGGTTGGCCCAAGACTATGACCGTAGGGTGTTCGCTTTGTCTCCAACGTGGTGCGCGGAAGCCATGGGTGGCAACGCGCGTTTGATCCAGGAACAAGTGGCCGAATTGCTGCATGCTCCTGAAGACCTACCTCGCGCTATGGGTTGGAGAGCCGGAAACCACCTTGTCAAATCTGAAGGGGACGGCGACGCAGACTTAGCCATGGCTAAAGACGTCATTGGCAGGCTCGATCCTTATCAAGCCTTGCCATTTGAGATGGTGGTAGAAATGTTAGAAGCCGACCCCAAATGGGTACGAGCGAAGTTGCTCGATGCAGAATTGGCGGGCTGGGTGCGCTGTTGGCCTGGAGACCGCTTTACAAGAACCGTGCGTTGAACAGGCAGTTTAGAGCTTGTTCATGATTTCTTCAATGTCCACCATGCATGACATGCACTCGTTGGACAGCTTTTGCACCTTTTCTGAGATTTCGTCCATGGGAGCTCGATTCTTGGCCAAGATTTCCAGATGCTTAAAGTCTTCGTAAGCATTGTTGTATCCGATTGCTCCTGCTGCGCTTTTAAGCTTGTGAGCGAAAAAACTGACTTGCTCTAAATTTTCACTTGCTACAGATTCGGATAGGGCCTGCATATCCTGCGGCGTGTTCCGAATAAATATTTGAAGTACTTGCCGCAAGAATGCGGGTTCATTCCCTACAATACGTTTGAGGTGGTCGAGGTCCAAGACAGGCATGTCATAAAGATGCGGTAATTAATTCGCTTACCATTGTCCTGATACCCATTTCCATAAATCGTTGCCATTGGCCAGTGCCATCAAGGCCAAAATGAACAACAATCCAGCCAATTGGCTGTACTCCATAAACTTATCGCCAGGTTTTCTGCCCGAAATCATCTCGTAAAGCAAAAACATCACGTGACCCCCATCGAGAGCAGGAATGGGAAGCAGATTCATAAAGGCCAGAATGATGGACAGGAGAGCAGTAATGTTCCAAAAGCTCTGCCAGTTCCACTCAGGGCTAAAAATGCTGCCCAATGTGATGAAGCCGCCGAGTTGTTTGGACCCTCCAGGACGGAACAAGAACCTCAACGAAGAGACGTATCCGGTGAGGGTAGTTGAGGCTTTTTCTGCGCCGCCTGCCAATGCTTCGAGGGGACCGAAGCGCTGCTCTTCAAATTCGAAGACGCCGAATTCTTCGTAGCTCAAGGGAAAGAAACCGAGCTTGCCATCTTGGTCGACGGAGGCGGATAGGTATTGTAAGTCGTTGTCCACGGGCATCGGCTGTGCGATGCGGTCCACGTTTTGTTCAAGCGCATTATTCCGGACGCCGATGGAGACGCCGTCCTGCCCTTTGAATTGTGCCAATGCCTGCACGACATCTTGGAAATAAGGGGTGGCTATGCCGGCTACAGAGAGGATTTGATCGCCGGATTGTAGTCCTGCTGCCTCTGCCCCTGAACCGGGCGACACGCTTTCTACGACCGCGGGGAGGTTTACATTGATGGGACTTGTGCCTTTGGGAAGGGTTTCGGCGCTGTTCAGCAATACCTGACCGAGCTCGGTTGGGAAATTGAGCACTTGCTCGGTGCCTTTGCGGATGACAGTGGCTGTAGTCACTTGGGTTCCAAAGACAACGGACCGAAAGTCATCGAGCTTTTGAACAGGCTCTCCTTGAAGGGAAACAATCACATCATCGTCCTGAAAACCGACTTCCTGCAGAGGCTCTACAAAGGAGAGCCCATAGGGGCTTCGGTCAATGCGCAAGTCTCGGTCTCCCCAGACGAACAGGACCATGGCGTATATCACTACTCCAAGGATGAGGTTCACGCTGACTCCGCCGAGCATGATGATCAGGCGTTGCCATGCTGGCTTAGATCGGAATTCCCAAGGCTGGGGAGGCTTGGCCATTTGTTCCTTGTCCATAGACTCGTCGATCATGCCGGCGATCTTGACATAGCCACCCAGCGGGAGCCATCCAATGCCATACACGGTCTCTCCAATTTTGCGTTGGAAAAGGGCCCCCTTGACATCGAAGAACAAGAAAAACTTCTCGACGCGCGTCTTGAAGAGTCGGGCAGGAATGAAGTGGCCGAGCTCGTGCAGCACGATCAAAAAGGACAAGCTGAGCAGAAATTGACCTGCTTTAATGAGAATCTCCATGCGGACGCGTTGCGGAACGGTTCCAACCGTTAAAGGGGTTGGATGGTTCACGCAAAACTAAGCCGCATCATGGTGCTGCGTCATTTTTAACGCCTTTTCCGGCCGTTCGTCCGCATCTTGCCATCTCGTTACGGTTTGGTACCGCGTTACATCACAACATGCCTGATACGTACAAGCAGAAATCCAACCCGGGCCGAAAGCCCAAAGCAGCGCCAAAGCCTGACCGTTTTGTGGGGCTCAGCCTATGGATGTGGGCGTTGTTGCTCTCGCCCGCCTTGGGCATTGCGGCCTTGTTGATGCTGGCCTCTGCCTCAGATTTGCCAGACACAGAGACCTTGGCCAACCCCAAGACAGACTTGGCCACTCGGATTTACACGGTGGATGGCGTGCAGTTGGGCAGTTTCTACCGAGAGAACCGCGCCGATGTGCGTTACAGTGACTTGCCGCCTTCTTTGGTGCAAGCCTTGATTTGTACTGAGGATGTGCGGTTTAGGGACCACACGGGTGTCGACTTTAAAAGCTTGGCGCGGGCCATCATTTACCTGGCCAAGCGAGGAGGAGGAAGCACCATTACCCAGCAGTTGGCCAAACAGCTCTTTACGGAGCGCTACGATAAAACGGGATTCTTTGAGCGGGCGGTGCTTCAAAAGCCCAAGGAGTGGATCATTGCGACGCGGTTGGAAAGGCAGTATACCAAGGATGAGATCATTGGCCTGTATTTGAACCGTTATGACTTTTTGAACCAGGCGGTGGGCATCCGAAGTGCGGCCCAAGTGTATTTCGGTAAGCCTGTGCAGTCTTTGGATGTCCACGAATCGGCGATGCTGGTGGGCATGCTTAAAAACAGTGCCTTGTACAACCCCTTGCGCCGTCCCGAATTGGTCGCAGAAAGGCGTGCCACGGTGTTGTCTCAAATGGTCAAGTACGGTGCTTTGCCGGAAGAAGGCCTTGATAGCCTGAAGGCGCTGCCGCTTGGCTTGCGCTATCAAAGGGTGAGTCATGATGAAGGTCCGGCCCCGCATTTTAGAGAGAAACTGCGCGCAGAAATTGGAGGATTGCTCGAAGAAAAAAATGCAGAAGGGGAGTATGTCATCGCCAAGGCCGACGGAGCGCCATTTGACCTGTACCGAGACGGCTTGGTTATCCACACCACATTGGATAGCCGGCTGCAGGAGTATGCAGAATCAGCGGCGAACCGGCACATTCGGGGAGAATTACAAGAGGACTTTTGGAAGGACTTAAAGCGCACCACAGGCCGGACGTGGCCGTTTTTCTCAGAGGACATTCTGCCCAAGGAGCAGTCGCGCATTTTGGACCGGGCGGTGAATCAAAGCAGGAGGTATAGGTTGGCCATGGGCAAGGAGTGCCCTGAATGTGCAAGGCCAGGCTATTACATCGCAGAACAAGACAGCGCAGGACAGCGCGTTCACCATTGCCGTCCGGGAAAGGGGGGGTGTGGTCACATTTGGCCCGTGATCTCCCGCAGGCAATTGGACGGCCAGTTCGAGGAAAAAGCGAACACCCAGGTCATGGGGCTGAATGGCTGGGTAGACACACTGCTGAGCCCCATGGACAGCATCCGTCACCAAAAAACGCTGTTGCACGCAGGTTTGATGAGCATTGACCCCAGCAATGGAGAGGTCAAGGCGTGGGTGGGTGACTTGGACTACCAGTGGTCGCAGTTCGACAACGTGAGCCAATCTCGGCGCCAGGTGGGGTCAACCTTCAAGCCTTTCGTTTATGCGACGGCCGTTCGGTTGGGATTGGATCCTTGCACGGAGTTGCCCAACCAGAAGACCTGCATCGATATGCCAGAAGGGCAAGACCCGTGGTGCCCGGACAACAGCGACATGGAATATGGTGAGATGGTGACGTTGGAGTACGCCCTGGCCAATTCTATGAATACGGTGACGGCCAAGCTGATCAAGGACTACGGCGTTCAGCGCGTTGTGGACCTCGCTCATGCGATGGGCATTCAAAGTGACATCCCTGCCGTGCCCTCCATTGCTCTGGGGGTGGCCGAACTGTCGCTGGAAGAGGTAACCTCGGCCAATGCCACGTTTGCTGGGGGTGGGGTTTGGCATGCGCCCCGCATCATTAGAAGAATTGAAGACAAACGGGGGAACACCATTTATGAGCCCCGCCCCGAAATCCGGCAGGGCCTCGATGCGGCCACCGCCTATCGCGTGTTGGAGATGATGAAGGGCGTTGTGGATGGGGCGTACAATGCAGAACTGGACGTGACCAGGGGCACTGGCATTCGATTGCGAATGGATTTGGACCACCGTGATTACGATGGCTTAAAGATTCCCATGGCGGGTAAGACAGGGACGACCCAGTCGAATGCGGACGGTTGGTTCATTGGGTTAACTCCAGAATTGGTGACCGGTGTGTGGGTGGGGGCATCAGACCCGGCCATCCGCTTTTCCACCACCACCAAAGGGCAAGGGGCCAATACGGCGTTGCCGATTTTTGGGTTCTACATGAAAGACGCATTGGCCGATGAGAACATTGGCTTGCTGGCCGAGGATTTCCGTCCGCCCGAAGGGGCAGCGCGGGCTGTTCCATGTAAGGAGCTTCTCGAGGCAAGGGGCATTGACTTCAGGGACGAAGGCGATGTGGAGGATGAGGATTTGTTTGAATGACCATTACAGAGACATGGCACTGGACAAGACAGTAAAGGGCGTCGAGGAGGCGTGCAAGGGAATTGAAAGCGGAATGACCCTTATGCTGGGTGGTTTTGGATTGTGCGGCATTCCCGAAAACTGCATCAATGAATTGGTGCGATTGAGGGTGCAGGATTTGACCTGCATCTCCAACAATGCGGGTGTCGATGACTTTGGTTTAGGCTTGCTGCTGCAAGGCAAGCAGATCCGCAAGATGATCTCCAGCTATGTGGGCGAAAATGATGAGTTCGAGCGGCAGATGCTGTCCGGTGAGCTGGAGGTGGATTTGATCCCTCAGGGGTCTTTGGCCGAACGTTGCCGAGCAGGGGGAGCGGGGATTCCTGCATTTTTCACCCCGGCTGGATTTGGCACAGAAGTGGCCGAGGGAAAGGAGGTGCGGGAGTTTGACGGCAAGCCCCACATCTTGGAGTCCGCGCTGACGGCAGACTTTGCCATCGTTAAGGCTTGGAAGGGGGATACGGCAGGCAACCTCATCTTCAAGGCCACGGCGAAGAACTTCAACCCTGCGATGGCCATGGCGGGCAAGGTGACCATTGCCGAAGTCGAGGAGCTGGTGCCCATTGGAGAATTGGATCCGAATCAAATCCACACTCCAGGGATTTTCGTACAGCGCATCTTCCAAGGTGATGCGTTCGAGAAGCGCATTGAACAACGCACCGTCAGTCAAGGATGACGCCGGCCTCTATGCTGTATATCGGGCCGGGGGGCGGTGTGACCATTGGTGCATTGGTGGTCATTTTGATTGGTGGCATCGTCTTGCTGGCGGTGGGCTTTATCATTTGGCTGCGCCTAAAACGCTTCTTCCGCGGCGAAGGCAAGACCAAACGTGGCGCCAAGGTTTTGATGCAACTCATTGGGTTGTTGGCGGTGCTTTCTGTGTTTGGCTGGATGTCGAAGCACCGGGCCAAAGGCGACCGAGACTTTGGCTGGGCCAATGGATTTGTAGAGGCCCTGTCTGGCTTTCCCGATGTGTTCAAGAAGTCAGTTCAAGAAGTTCAGACTTTGCCGCAGACCTATGTTCCGACGCCCTCGGACTTTGCTCCATTGAACCTTTTGGAGGAAGACGTGCTCACACTGACAGCGTATTCCAATGAGAAGGAAGGCCGCCACATCGCCGTGCGCAACCTTCGCAACAATGAGGAACTGCACCGTTGGGTCCTTCCCGACACGCTGGGTCCCATCAAACCGCATTGGCGGGTGCACCATCCGTTGTTGCTCGAGGACACCTCGGTGGTCAGTTTCATTACCAACCGTTCCCCCCTCTTTCGACTGGACGCCGCTTCCCGTATGGTGTGGCGTCAGGACAGTCTGAGCTTTCATCATGCGATCAACGCAGATGCCAATGGCGACCTGTGGGCCTGTACAATGCGCTGGGAGCGCGGAGGCCGGCACATCGCCTACCGAGGCCGTTACCTCATGGGCGACAAAACGGTGCAATTCCTGGACAACAGCGTGGCGCGCATCGACCCTAAGACAGGACACATTTTGGAGGTGCACTCGATGGCGGAAGTGCTGCAAAACAATGGGCTTGATCACCTGATTTTGCGGTCTGGAGACGCCCAAGACCCATTGCATTTGAATGACGTAGAGCCGGCCTTGACGACGACGGACCATTTTGAGCAGGGAGACCTCTTTTTGAGCTTTCGCAACCTGCAGTGCGTCTTGCAGTTTCGGCCTGCTACGGGCAAAGTGGTACGCGTGATCGATGGGCCACTCGCTGCACAACACGATGTAGACATTGTCAACGATAGCACCCTGGCGATCTTCAATAACAACGCCCAGGAGAACATGGGGGTGTACACCAACAAGGCCCACACCTACCCGACCTCCAAAGACCAGGTCGAGCTGGCTCAATATCACTCTGAGGTCACCCTTTTTGACCTTTCCTCTGGGACATTCGAACCCTTGCTTCGAGACCTCATGAAAACAGAGGGGATCATGACATTTAGCGAAGGGCTTCAAGAGGCCTTGCCCGGTGACCGCTGGTTCTTAGAAGAGCAGAATTCTGGGTTGCTTTGGGTGGTGGGTCCGGAGGGCGTCTTGTACCGCGGGGTGCACGAAGCGCACCACCTTGGTCACCATCACCTGCCCAATTGGACGCGGGTATTGGATGCCTTTCCAGTAGAATGATGGCCTTCATTTGGGTGGGCATTTCGGGCCATTTGGCATTTTGGTTGTTGCGGAGCCGTGTGGGCGTGTTGATGCGGTTGGCCAACGACAGTGTCCGCCTTGTGGATGGCATGTTGCAGCCTGGGGATGAGGACGAGAAGCTGGAGGCCTTGGAGGCTCAAACGGCCCGTGTTTTGGGCGCGTTGTTGCTGTTCTTTTTCTGGGTTGGTGTGGCGCTGTTGGTGATGGTGTCCTTGCCCTGTTTTTGGGATTGGGTCCAAGGGAGGAGTGCAGACTTGGGGGTTTTCTGGACCTGGCAGGGATTGGTGGCCCTCTCCGTGGGTGGAACTCTTGGTTTGATTTACCCGAAGGGAAAAGGCCATTCAGGGGCATACTCCCCCATGAATCAGCTCTTGCACCGCTTGGCATTGGACAATCCAAACCTGCATCGAAAGTTGCACGAGCGCGAGGTCAAAAAATGGCGCAAGCAAGGCGGCACAAGAGATGACGGGTTTGTTCTTGTGACGGGTCTTGCCCGCGCAGGGACCACCAGTTTGATGCAGCGCCTGATGGAGACAGGTGGCTATAGCAGCTTGAACTACGCGAACATGCCTTTTGTGATGGCGCCGGGTACATGGCGTCGGTTTTTTAGGCCTAAAACTGGAGCGTTGAAGGAACGCAGTCATGGCGATGGAATCTTGGTGGGGGCGGACTCTGCAGAAGCTTTGGAGGAGCCTTTTTTCCGGGTGATGACTGCCGATACTTACATCAACGAGGACGCCTTGGTTGCCCATCAAGTGACCGCCAAACTGCATGCCGCTTATTTGGACCAGCAGGGTCTGGTGCGAGAGGCGGGCAAGACTTATCTGGCCAAGAACAACAATGCGTTGCTGCGGTATGCAGGATTGCGCGAGCACAACCGGACATTCTGGGCAGTGCTGATGTTCAGAGAACCGCTTGCCCATGCGGCCTCTCTGCTGGCTATGCACAAGCGGTATTCGTCTATGCAAACCGAGGACCCTTTCGTCAAGACCTATATGGACTGGTTGGTTCACCATGAGTTTGGTTTGGGCCACAAGCCCTTTCGCTTCGATGAGGCAACGCAGGGTGTGGAGGGAGACCCCCTTTCCTTGGATTATTGGCTAGACCGTTGGCTCGATTACTACAACCACGCATTGACTGTGGATGGGCACCGATTGGTGTTTGTGGCACATGAGGTGTGGAGTCAGCAGCCGGGTATGGTATTGCAGGCTGTGATGGACGCCGTGGGAGTGCAGGGGGCCATGCCCCAAATGCAGCCTCACCAACGCAGTAGGAAAACGGACGCTGTGGCCAGTCCCGATCGGTTGGCGGCGGCAACAGCACTTTACGGCCGGCTCATGGAGCGGGCTTTACATTTGGATTGAACCATGTTGGACAAGAACGGCATCGCGCGGCGCATCGCGCAGGAACTCAAGGACGGTTGGTATGTGAACCTTGGCATCGGGATTCCGACGCTGGTGGCGAACCACATTCCGCAGGGCATTTCCGTGGAATTCCAGAGCGAAAACGGCATCCTCGGCATGGGCCCTTTCCCGACGGAGGCGGAGGTCGATGCGGACCTGATCAATGCGGGCAAGCAGACCATTACGGCGCTGCCGGGTGCGGTCTACTTCGACAGCGCGACCTCCTTTGCCATGATCCGTGGACAGCACGTCCAACTCACGGTACTTGGTGCCATGGAGGTTTCGCAAGGAGGTGACATCGCCAACTGGAAAATCCCCGGCCGCATGGTCAAGGGCATGGGCGGTGCCATGGACCTTGTGGCCTCGGCCGAAAACATCGTAGTGGCGATGATGCACACCAACAAGCGCGGAGACTCCAAGCTGTTGCCATCCTGCAGCCTTCCGTTGACCGGTGTGGCGTGCGTGAAGCGCGTGGTGACGAACCTGGCTGTCCTGGACATTCGGGACGGGGCCTTCCACCTTGTGGAGCGGGCGCCGGGCGTGACCGTGGAGGAAATCAAAGCCGCCACTGCTGGCACGTTGATCGTGCCTGCAGAGGTGCCGGAGATGCAGCTCTGATCAGCCGCAGATCATCCCGAACGAACCCAGCAAAAGCAAGACGTCGCTGACGTTGACCATGCCATCGCCATTCAGATCTTCAGGTCCGGTGGTGACTTCGCCGAATGCGGCGAGCATCAGCAGCACTTCTGAAGTTCCAATCATGCCATCTTGATCGAGGTCGGCCCCCTCAGGGCAAGGGGGCAGGGATTCACAAGGGGTGTCTGCACCGGGTGTAGCGAATGTCAGTCCGTAAGCCTGTTCGTATTGGGCGGGCTCTCCATCAAAGTGGGTGCGGACTTCTAGGTTCAACTGCCCGCAGACGCCGGATTGGCCGAGCGTGGTGAACTGTCCGAGCAATTTCAGGTTGGATGCCGTCGGCAATCCCATGTCATCGTAAACAGCGTCGTAGACAAACCACCCGTCCCCCATGTCTGCATCGAATTGGATGTTGCCGTCATCCATGTCGTCCATGAAATCGGCTGTGCTGCCGAGGGTCACCTGGCTTTGAAAATCTTCACCAGGTGCATGGTTCATGGTCCACCACGATGCGTGTCCGTAGGTGGGGAAAACGGAAACCAGCAGCGGCGTGACGTCCGAAGCGAAATAGGTGCCAGATGACACAGTTTGGAATGAAGAGAAGAACAAGCCGTCGGGAGCATTGAGCGTCAAGGGGAATTCCGCATTGCCCCAAACGCCGGAAATGGTGACCTCTGGGTTGCTAACCACGGCGTACAGCCTGTAAGTGATGGCGCCCGCAGGGATCGTGTCGTTGCCGTCGGAGAGACCCTGTGCCAGTGTGTCCACAGGTTCAATTTGGAGGCCGAGTATGTTCCCTGTCGTGGCTTGAACCTCGGCTTGAGGGCAGTTGGTGCCGAGGTGGCGAGAGAGCATCAGCGCATCCTCGAAATCCCGGAATCCGTTGTTGTTGAAGTCGTGGTCTGTGTTTCCGTCGACCCCGTAATCCATCATGAAGAACAGCAGCTCATTGTAGGCGGTCACCCCATCGCCATCCAGATCATAAGGACAGTCGTCTTGGGCGGCCATGTCGGCGGCCATGGTCATGATTAAAATCAGGCACACCGCGGTCTGGAGAATGCGCGCTGGAATATGATGATGCCAAGGGGTCATGGTGATTGACTTTTATAAAGACGATTAAAACCCGGATGCGTTGCCTTCTGGGCCAGAAAAATGGACGGTGCTGAATGGGTAAAGAGGTCCCACACCACCCTGAGGCTCCCCACGTTTGTTTCTCATAGATGCCGGGTGCTTACCCTTGAAGGGTGACCGTGATGCGGTCGCAGTCCCCGCCGATGGGCGGCGCGAATTTGGTGATTTCCACCTCGATGCGGTCGATGGCTTCGGTGAGGGGGAGCTCGGCGCGCAGGGCTTTGAGGATGCGGCCGGCCACATGCTCGACCAGCTTGGAACGGGTGGCCATCTCTCTGGCGCAGATGCGGTGAACGTCCACGTAGTCCACGGTCTGGGCGAGGTCGTCAGATTCTGCGCTCGGGGTCAGGTCGACCCAGATGCGCACGTCCACGAGGTATTCCTGGCCGATGATGGCCTCTTCTTCCATGCAGCCGTGGTGGGCGTAGAACCGTTGTCCGAGGACGTCGATGCGGTGTCCGGTCATGCTTCGGTGCGTTGCTGGGCGATGAGGTTCATGCCTTGGGCGAGGCGGTCGAGGGTGGCGTCCAGCCCGAGGAAGGCGGCAAAGGCAAACATGGACGGGCCGCCGCCTTCGCCGGTCAGGGCGATGCGGAAGGGCAGCAGGACTTGGCCGAAGCCGAGTTCCTTGCGTTCGAGGAAGGCCTTGAAGGCAGCTTCGATGGGGTCGGCCTCGAAGGGGGCCACGGCGCGGAGTGTGTCGGCAAGCTCTTCGAGGATGCCGTCGGTGTCGTCCTTCCAGCGCTTCTTCAGCATCTTCTCTGGGAAGGTGGTAGGGGCGGTGTGCAGCCAGGTGGCGGCTTTGAGGTCGTCGAGGAAAACGATGCGCTCCAGCATCATGTCCAGGACGGCCGCGGTCTGGTCGGCGGTGAAGTCGACGCCCTCGCCGGCAAAGAGGGCCTGCGCGGCGGGCACGAGATCGGCCACCGGGGTGGAGCGGAGGTGCTGCTCGTTGAACCACTTCGCCTTGTCGGGATTGAAGCGTGCCCCGCTCTTGATCACGCGGTCGAGATCGAATACAGCAGCGGCCTCTTCGAGCGAAAAGAGCTCCTGCTCGGTGCCGGGGTTCCAACCTAAGAGGAGGAGCATGTTCATGAAGGCTTCCGGCAGGTAGCCAGACTCGCGGTAGCCGTTGCTCTCATTGCCATTTGTTGGGTCGATCCAACGCAAGGGGAAGACCGGGAAGCCGCCCTTGTCGCCATCGCGCTTGGACAGCTTGCCGTTGCCGGTCGGCTTGAGGATGAGCGGCAGGTGGGCAAACGTCGGGGGCGTCCAGTCGAAAGCGCGGTAAAGCAGCTGGTGCAGCGGAGCGCTGGGGAGCCATTCCTCGCCGCGGATCACATGGCTGATCTCCATCAGGTGGTCGTCCACCACGTTGGCCAAGTGGTAGGTGGGCAGTCCGTCGGCCTTCATCAGGACCTTGTCATCAAGGACTGAGGTGTCGATGGTGACGGCGCCGCGGATGGCATCCGTAAAGGTGACAGGTTCGCTGGCTGGCATCTTGAAGCGGACCACGAAGGGCGCATCGGATGCCTCGAGTTGTGAGATTTCGTCGGGGCTCAAGGAAAGGGCGTTCCGCATGGAACTCCTGCTTGTGGCGTCGTATTGAAAGGGTGTGCCGGAAGACTCTGCTCCATCTCGGCGGGCTTGGATCTCTTCGGGTGTATCCCAAGCGCGGTATGCGTGGCCAGAATCCAAGAGTTGTTGCACCATTGGGGCGTAGATCTCACCGCGTTCGCTTTGGCGGTATGGTCCATGCTGACCTGGTTGCAAGGGGCTTTCCTCTGGGGAAATCCCACACCAAGCGAGCGCTTCTTCGATGTAGGCTTCAGCACCCTCTACAAAACGCGTGCGGTCTGTGTCTTCGATCCGCAGAATGAATGTTCCGCCATGTCGCTTGGCGAACAACCAGTTGTAAAAAGCGGTGCGCACGCCCCCCATATGGAGTGGGCCGGTTGGGCTTGGAGCGAATCGGACGCGAACGGGTCGATCGGAGGCGGGAGTGGGCATAGTGGAAACCGCTGAAAATAAGACGCCGCCGTCCCAAAGGAGGGAGCGGCGGCGCAAAGATAGTGGGCCTAAAGCCTCAGTGGCTGATGATGACCTTTCGGGTCTCAGTGGCCTTAGCGGTCTGGGCTAAAAGTAGATAGCTTCCCTCGGGAGTTTGGCTCAAATCCAAGGTGGTGCGGTTGTGAATGGCACGAACCGAGAGCACTTCGCGACCCAGCAAATCAATCAGAGAGAGGTGCGTCCCAGGGACGGTTTCTACTTGGAGAACAGAATGTGCAGGGTTGGGCCAAGCGAGGATGGAAGCGGAGGGGGCTGTTTCAACAGAAGAGACGCAGGCCATCTGTTCCAAACCATAGCTCTGCAATACCCCGTCGAGGATTTCTACATTCATGGGCCAGATGTCCTGCTCTACCACGTTCCAATCTGGGTCAATCAGGATAAAAGTCGGATATGCAGATATCGCGTAATCCGCGTGAACGGCGCCACCTCCGCCCTCAGCTCCCGAAATAGCAGGGGCTGGATTGTCACCGGCATTGGCAACTTCAAAGTCGTGGGTCTGGTCCCAGCTTCCTTCGTATTCCATGCTCATGAAGATGACGTCGCCACCGTTGCACCCATAGGTGTTGTAGATCTCGGTGAAGTAGGGAGCATGCGCAGCGCAGGGGCCGCACCAATATGCAAAGAAGTCGATGCACACGTACTTCCCGTTATCTAGGTATTCGCTGAGGGTGTGCTCGTTGCCGTCCAAATCGGTCACGGTAAAGTCCACCGCTTCGGTCAATTGGGTTTGGGCATGGGCGCTCACTGAAAGGGCCGCTGCAAGTAGCGCCGTGTAGAGGTGTTTCATGGAGTTTGGGTAAAGGGGTTGGAGAAGCGCTCGTCTTGAACGAATGCATAATCGGTTAGGCTATGGAGGAAGGCTTTGAGTGCCAGCCGTTCTTCGTTGGAGAAGTTCATCCTCACAGGAGGTGCTTCACCGGTTTCAATCACAGGAAACAAAGGGTCAATCACAAGTCCATTGTCCAAGCCAGTGGATGCATTGTTCCAGTCCCTCAAGCGGAAATCCAATGCGGGTACGTCTTGAATACCATGGCTGTAATGGTCCAGCACCTCATCAAGTGTGGCGAAGCGGCCATCGTGCATATAAGGTGCGGTCAGGGCGACGTTTTTCAAAGAAGGCACTTTCATGGCCGTGGGTCCCCAGCCGCCAAAAAACCCGCCGGAATTCAGGGATTGTTGGCCTGCAATGCTTGGAGACTCGTCCAAACCAATGTCGGCAAAGTCGAGGCCCCACCCATTGAAATGAGGACCACCGTGGCAGCTGGCACATTGGGCGTTCCCGTGAAAAAGTTCGAACCCTTGGCGCTCCAGTGAATTGAGCCCGTTCAATTCTATCTCACCATTCAATACGCTCCAAGGACTCCAGACCTCAGGCATGGCCTCTGCGAGGGCTTCGTCGGCTTTTGAGCGGCACGTCACCATGCATTCTAAGAAGGTGGAGAGGGCGTCTTGTATGCGGTCAACACTGGGTTGAGGGTCTCCGTATGCCTCGTCGAAGAGGGGGGCATAATAATCGAGCTCCCGCAGACGGTCTACCAGTGACTCTAAGCTCCGGAACCCCATTTCGACATGGTTTTCGACGGGCATGGTGACCTGGGTGGTCAGATCATTGGCACGGCCATCCCAGAAGTAGGCGAATTGCGTCCCTGGATTGGCCAAGTGACTGGCATTTCGCTCTGTTAATTCTTGGCGCAATCCTTGACTCAAGGCTTTGGGTTCTGCAAACCCATGTGATTGGATGTGGCAACTGTTGCAGCTGACGGCCCCATTTTGGCTCAGCATGCGGTCGTGAAAGAGGACGCGCCCCAATTGCGCCCTATCGTCATAATGAGGCGCATCAAAATGAGAGGGGAATTGGACGCCAAACATGGGGGCGACCTCGGTTCTATATGCCGGTGTGACTGCCGGAAGCACCGGTTCAACGGGTCCTAGAGGCCCCTCTGACGCGCAAGACATCAGCAGTCCAACGAGGGCGAAAATGGGTATGTAGTGACTGTGAAGGTTCATGAATGAACACTTAAGATAACGCCAACCCTGGGGCAGGCGTTGCTTCTCTCACAAATCGAGCACCAACATGAGCTGGAGCGGAGGGGATAGCTGGGTGTTCCACCCGTTGTCTTGCCCTGTGAATTCACCGGAGAAACTGTCCCAGACACGGGTCTTTTCTTGGGTAAAAACGGCGTCCATCCGCGCTTCTGTGACGAGGTGAAAACCCGTTGAAAGGCGGCATTGAATACCGAGTACTGCGGAAAGTCCAGCAGAAGACAAAGTGGTTTCGTTGGAAGAAGAAAAGTCAAGGTTGTTGGACTCAGAGCCAATGTGGTTCTGCCGAAACAGACCATCCACCCCCAGATTCAGCCAGCACGGTCGGTCTTCATCTGTTTTTCTTGCGCGCCACCTGCGACCTGCCCGCACGTCGACATCCCGTGTGGAAATGTTGACCTCCGTACCGAAGCTGTCCAACGTTTCTTGGCCCATGTTGAGGCCAATGAGCGCCCTCCAGCCGTCGGAAGTGGTGCTCGAACTCCAACCGACTGCAACAGCCAAACCTTGCAAGTCATCGGCGCCAAAGAGGCGCCGCGTCATGGGAACAACGTCGACCCAAGCACCGGGTTCTGATTGTGAGAGGGACTCTTGCACCGTCGCGATCAAGAGCAGGGTGCAGAGTGCCGCGGGTTTGAACGCTTTCATAGGGCCAATCTACCGAAGGCAAAGGATTGAACCGCGGTTGCGAAAGGCGTTGCCTGAAATGATTGAAGTGCTCAATGAACTTGGCACATTGCGGCTGAACCCTTTCAACTCTACACAAATGAATGCACTGCGCAACCGCGTCCTGCTGATTGGACGCTTAGGTCAGGACCCCGAACGGATCGAATTCGATGGGGATAAGGTCAAAGCCACTTTGAGGCTGGCAACGAATGAAGTTTATCGCAATGCCCAAGGCGAGAAAACAGAGACGACTCAATGGCACAATGTTGTCGCTTGGGGACAGCTGGCCGAAATCATTAGCCGCTACCTGTCTAAAGGCAGTGAAGTGGCCATTGAAGGAAGGCTGGTTTACCGGCAATACGAGGACAAACAGGGCCAAAACAAAATCGCTGCAGAAATCGTCACGCAGGAGATGCTGATGCTCGATCGGGTCCCTCAGGAATCCTGACTTTACAATTCTGGTCCATATATGGCGGGGGCACGCGTTGTGCCCCCGCCTCCGGGGCCGTAAATTCGCAAAAGCCAGCAGTTAATTTATACCGCTGAGAACGTGACCACGCATGGCCCAAAACGGAATCCTTAAGTCCTCGCTCGCCAAGAAGTATGCCATGGCGGCCACAGGACTCTTCCTCTGCCTCTTCTTGGCAGGACACCTCGCAGGCAACCTTCAGTTATTCACGGCAGGATCGGATGGTGGTCGGCAATTCAATGAGTACGCCAAATTCATGACGACTTTCCCGGCGGTAAAGTTGTTGTCTTACCTGACTTATTTCGCCGTGTTGTTTCACCTGGTGGACGGTGTGGTGTTGTCCATCCAAAATAGAAAGGCTCGGCCCGTGCGTTATGCCATGGAGCGTCCCTCTACGAATGCAGGATGGAGCAGCCGCAACATGATGATTCTGGGGACCATTATTCTGGTCTTCCTGGTGACACACATGCAGAACTTCTGGTGGCAAATGCACTTTGGTTCGGTGCCCATGCAGACGTTAGAGGACGGCACACAGATCAAGGACTTGTACTTTGTTGTGGCGGCTTTTTTCCATCCTGATAATGGATTCGCGTTGCCGGCCATCGGCTTGTATTTGCTCGGCCAGTTTGCGCTAGGCTTCCACCTTTGGCACGGCTTTTCGAGCGGTTTCCAGTCCATTGGTTTGCGTCACCCTCGTTTTTCTGCTTTGGTCGGCGGTCTTGGAAAGGCCTTTAGTGTGGTTGTACCTGCACTGTTCTCAGCCATTGTCGTGTTCCTTTATTTCACCCAAGCCTGATCGGCGCAACTCTCGAAGCGATGACTGAAATGCCTGATCATAGCGTAGCACTTGACGCCAAGATTCCCGAGGGACCTTTGGCGGATAAGTGGACCCATCACAAGAACAACATTCGACTGGTCAACCCAGCCAACAAGCGTCTCATTGACGTCATTGTAGTAGGCACGGGATTGGCAGGCAGCTCTGCAGCGGCTTCCTTGGCGGAAATGGGATACAATGTCAAGGCGTTCTGTTTTCAGGACAGTCCCCGACGCGCCCACTCCATCGCTGCACAGGGAGGCATCAATGCGGCCAAGAACTACCAAAATGACGGTGACTCTGTCTACCGTCTGTTTTACGACACCATTAAAGGAGGAGACTACCGCAGCCGGGAGGCCAATGTGCACCGTCTTGCCGAGGTCAGTACCAACATCATCGACCAATGTGTGGCCCAGGGTGTCCCGTTCGCTCGGGATTACGGCGGAATGTTGGACAACCGCTCTTTTGGTGGTGTCCAAGTCAGTCGGACCTTTTACGCCAAGGGCCAAACCGGTCAGCAGTTGCTTTTGGGAGCATACAGTGCACTGAGCCGTCAGATTTCGAAGGGCAAAGTGACCATGTACAACCGCCATGAGCTGATGGACGTGGTCAAGGTAGACGGCAAGGCGCGTGGAATCATTGCCCGCAACTTGGTCACCGGAGAAGTGGAGCGTCATGGTGCGCACGCTGTTGTGCTTTGCAGTGGTGGTTATGGAAATGTGTTCTTCCTGAGCACCAACGCCATGGGGTCAAACGTTTCAGCAGCATGGAAAGCCCACAGGAAAGGGGCCTACATGGCCAACCCCAGTTATACCCAGATTCACCCCACTTGCATTCCCGTTAGCGGCGAGTATCAAAGCAAGTTGACCTTGATGTCTGAGTCGTTAAGGAACGACGGTCGCATTTGGGTGCCCAAGCACGAATCCGATGTGGAAGCGCTGCGCAACGGGACCCTGAAGCCCACAGACATCGCTGAAGACCGCCGGGATTACTATCTCGAGCGCCGCTATCCTGCATTTGGCAACCTCGTTCCGCGGGATGTCGCGAGCCGCGCTGCAAAAGAGCGTTGTGATGCTGGATTCGGCGTGAACCAAGCGGGTGAAGCCGTGTACTTGGATTATGCCAGCGCGATTGACCGGTATGGCCGCATGGAGGCTAAGGTGCAGGGCATTCCTGCGCCTTCAGTGGAGAAGATTCGGGAGTTGGGCGAGGCTGCGGTGCGCGCTAAGTATGGCAACCTGTTCCAGATGTACGAGCAGATCACGGCCGACAATCCATACAAGACCCCTATGCGGATTTATCCCGCGGTGCACTACACCATGGGGGGGCTTTGGGTGGACTATAACCTCCAGACCACGGTTCCCGGGCTGTATGCATGTGGAGAGGCCAACTTCTCCGATCACGGAGCCAATCGATTGGGGGCTTCTGCTCTGATGCAAGGACTTGCAGACGGGTATTTTGTGCTGCCTTACACGATTGGCGATTACCTCGCTGATGACATCCGAACGGGTGAAATCCCCACCGATACTCCCGAGTTTGCAGACGCCGAAAAGGCGGTGAAGGATCGGGTGGCTCAATTGCTGAATAACAACGGAAAAACCCCGGTAGACGACTTCCACAGAAGGTTGGGTCGCATCATGTGGAACCAATGTGGGATGTCCCGAAATGCGGAGGGCCTGAAGCAGGCGATTGCTGATATCCAAGCTTTGCGCAAGGAGTTTGACCGCGACGTTTGTGTACCCGGAAGGGCCGACCGCTACAATCCTGAATTGGACAAGGCGGGCCGCGTGTCAGACCTCATCGAACTCGGTGAGTTGATGTGCAAAGACGCATTGGAGAGAAACGAGAGTTGTGGGGGACACTTCCGGGAGGAATACAGAACCCCGGATGGAGAAGCCCTGAGGGACGATGAAGGGCATGCCCACGTGAGTGCATGGGCATACACTGGTGTTCCTTCTGAAGCGGTTCACCATAAAGAGGAGTTGAAGTTCGAGAATGTCGAATTGAAGACCCGCAGTTACAAATAACCCGAACCCTAGACGATTCGAAAGCATGAATTTCACGTTGAAGATCTGGCGCCAAGAGGGGCCACAGGATGAGGGAAGGATGGAGACCTATCCCGTGACGGGCATTTCTGATGAAATGAGCTTCCTGGAGATGATGGACGTTTTGAACGACCAACTGATTCGGGATGGCAAAGACCCTGTCGCTTTTGATCACGATTGCCGAGAGGGAATTTGTGGCATGTGCAGCATGTTCATCAATGGTGAGGCCCACGGACCCAATCGCAAAACCACCACTTGTCAGTTGCACATGCGCAGCTTCAAGGATGGCGAAACGATTTATATCGAGCCCTGGCGTGCCGCGGCGTTCCCGGTGGTCAAGGACCTTGCCGTGGACCGCAGCGCGTTTGACCGCATTATCCAAGCGGGGGGCTATGTCAGTGTGAACAGCTCGGGCAACCCATTGGATGGCAACGCGATTCCCATTCCCAAACACGATGCCGATGACGCATTCAATGCAGCGACGTGTATTGGTTGCGGTGCGTGTGTAGCCACTTGTAAGAATGCCTCAGCTATGCTCTTCGCGTCTGCCAAGGTGAGCCAATTGGCTTTGCTGCCACAGGGTCAGCCGGAGCGGATGTCCAGGGTGCAACGCATGGTAGACCAGATGGACAAGGAGGGCTTTGGAAACTGCACCAACACCGGAGCATGCGAAGTCGAGTGTCCCAAGGGTATTAGTTTGGATAACATTGCCCGTATGAACCGCGATTATCTCAAATCGCAGGTGACGGGCGAATAGTAACAAAATTTGGCATGGGATTGAGTTTCAGCCCTCAAGGGTTGAACTAACTTTATATCATGCGATTGATTGTACTGTGCCTTTTGGTTTTTGTGTCCGGCGGGATGTGGTCCCAAGGATCGATGCAATGTGAATTCTCCGTCAAGGGGTGTTGCCCCATGTGTGAGGATCGGATTGTTGAAGCGTTGGATGTCCCTGGAATCCGGGCGGTGGAGTGGGATCAGTTCAAAGAGAAAGCGACGGTGGTATACAAGCCGAAGAAGATTTCCGAGGAGCGGATCCAGCAGCTTGTCGCCGATTCAGGACACGATACTGAAATGTTCACCGCATCTGATGAAGCCTACAATGGATTGGCTGCCTGCTGTTTGTATCGGTCTGGATGTCAGGGGTGTTCAGACCGGGAAAAGCATGAGCATCCCGAGGAGGACGATGACCGTTATTGACATATAAGCTCATGTGCCTGGACCTTTTCTCTTTCCGTTTTGCTGTCCTGATTGCGGGGTTATGGCTGTTTCAAGGCAGTCTTGATGCTCAGAAGACGGTGACGGTTCGTGGAAAGGTGTTCTCTAGGGAGGAGGTCGACCATTCCGGTCATGAACACTCCCCGGGTGAGGCCAAGGAGGAGGAACAATGGTTGCCGCTTCCCGGGGCTTACGTCGTCTGGAAGAGTTCCGGTCAGGGCACCGCAACGGATGCCCACGGGTTCTTCCGTTTGGAGGGCGTGCAAGGTGACACGCTCGTGGCGAGTTTTATTGGCCTGAAAAAGGCGGAGCTTCCTTTCATAGGCCAGGAGTACGTGGAAATCCCGCTCGGTCAAGGATTTCAATTGAGCGAGGCGGAGGTGGTCTCCAACGGCCCCAGCACTTCAGTGAGCCTCTTGGACCCGCTTGTGGTGCAATCCTTGGGCCGCGATGAGTTGTGCAGGGCTGCCTGCTGTAACCTCAGTGAGGCGTTTGAGACCAACGCCGCCGTAGACGCCAGTTTCACCGACGCGGTGACCGGGACCAAGCAGATCCGCATGCTCGGTCTGGACGGCAAGTACACCCAGATCATGTTTGACAATATGCCTGGTGCCCGCGGCCTGAACATCCTGCAAGGCATGAAATTCATCCCGGGCGAGTGGGTCGACCAGATCCACATCGGCAAGGGGGCTGGTTCGGTGACCCTTGGCCATGAGAGCATGACAGGCCAGATCAATGTGGCCTTGCGCAACGCCGACCTGAAGGAAAGGCACATTGTCAATGGGTTCATGAACCGGGCTGGCCGATACGAGTTGAATACGGTCAGCCAGCTCGATGTTTCGCGGCGCTGGAAGGCGGCCTTGTTGACCCACGGCGAGTGGGCGGACAGGATCAATGACCGCAATGGGGATGGCTTCCAGGACAATGCCTTGTCCAAGGATGTCGTCCTGCGCACGGATTGGAAATACACAGGTGACCGTGGTTTGAGGGGGGAGTATGCCGTGACGGCGGTGTCTCAGGAGAAGGTGGCCGGTCAGTTGCCCATGATGACGGATGAGGGCGCGTCTTCGCTCTGGTTGGCGGACCAGCGTGTCAACCGGGTGGTGGCCTCCTCCAAGATGGGCTATGTCTTTCCTGGGGATGGTGGCCGGAGTTTGGGGAGCCAGTTCAACATGGGTTGGCATGACCAGGAGTTGACTTTCGGTCCCAACCGGGGCTACATCGCAGATCAGCAGTTTGCACGGTTGAACTTGCTTTACCAGCGCAAGACCGGCCGAGGAGACGATGTCGTCATGGGAATTTCAGCCAAAGCGGACCGATATGGCCAGGCCATCCGTCAAGGTTCGGGCTTTCCCGGTGGTTTTGGGGGGGTCGATACGAGCCGGGTCATGCGCGATGAAGTCACGACGGGTGCTTTCCTGGAGTGGACCGTCAAGCGCGAACGTTGGGATGTGATCCTGGGATTGCGTTCCGACATCCATGACACCTTTGGCACCTTCGTGACGCCCCGCTTGAATGCCCGCTGGTCCGTGACCGATGTCATCACCTTGAAGGCTGCGGCCGGCAAGGGCTGGCGAACGGCTGTGCCGCTGGCTGAGTTTGCCGGGGTATGGGCCTCGAACCGCCACTGGATGTTCCCAGGCGACGGGGTGAATGCCGACCCGTTCCGCGGCTTGCGACCGGAGGAAAGCTGGAACTTCGGACTCAACCTGCTGTCGAAGTTCTCCTTGGGTTTCCGGGATGCGAGCTTGAGTTTGGATGGGTATCGAGTGGATTTCAGCAACCGTGTCTTTGTCGACCTGGACACGCCGGGAGCTGCGACGGTGCGCCAGGGAAGGAGTCAATCGCGGAGCATGCAGGCCGAATTTTGGTGGGATTGGACGAAGCGGCTCGATGTGACGTTGGCTTACCGCTGGGTGAATGCCACCAGCGATTACGGTGACTTTTCCGGTTATCGCCAGGACCCCTTCGTGGCGGAGCACAGGGGCTTCACCACCGTTGCCTACGGTTCCCGCATGGACGACAAGGGGCGCCAATGGCGGGCGGACGTGACGTTCCAAGTGACGGGTCCGCAGCGGCTGCCATGGACCGACGAAAGCCCGGAGGAATACCGCCGCCCATTGGAGGCGCCCACCTTCGTGACGGGCAACATCCAGGTCAGTCGGGATTTCGATGAGGGGCAGCAGATTTATGTGGGCATCGAGAACGTGACGAACTACCGCCAGTCCGAGCCCATCGTTGGCATGGACTATTCGGGCGGGGTGGGTGATGTGCAGACGGTTTCCGGTGGTGCGGTCTCAGAGGACCCACTGTACGATGCTTCGTTTGTCTACGCACCCATTTTCGGACGCAATTTCTATGCTGGCGTGCGCTGGTCCTTCGGGCGTTGATTCCATTTCATGAGGCGTTGGGCAGGCGTCGGGCTTGTGGGACGCGGCGGTGCTGCCGGCCGGATGGCCGGGCCTTTGTCGGGGTGCTTTCGTCGTAGCGCGGGTCGGGCTTGAGGTCGAGTTTCTCCATCCGTTCGACATTCACATTCACGCAACCAAACTCTTCTTGCACGGTTCCGTGCACCAGATAGGCCCCGCGACCGCGGAAGGGAAAGGCATGGGCTACCCGCGGGAAGTGGACGGTGTCGATCCATTGGCCTTCACAGTCTACAAAGCATCCAAACAGCATGCGGTCGCCTTTGACGGTGGAGGTTTCCTTGACGGTCACGAGGTATCCGGCTATGGTGACGTTGCGACCGATAAATTCTGGGAGTGCCCGCGAGGGAATGCTGCGGTTCGCCAAGAGTTGTGCTTCAGTGGTCAGCAGTTGAAACGGGGAGGACAATGAAAACCCGAGGAGTTCGATTTCGTCGTAGGCATCTTCTTCGGTGCCCCCAGCAAGGGTGGGGAGGTTGTGCAGGTTGGCCTGGCTTGTGCTGAGGTCTGCCCCTATGAAAAGGTCGGCCGTGGGGGTGCGTTTGGGCAGATGACCCAACAGGAAATGGGCCTCCCACTGGAGTTGTTGCTTAGAGCGCCCTGTCCATCGAAGCCCCCCAATGCGGATGATGGTCAGGAGTTGTTCCAGTGTGGTTCCCGTGCGCCGCACAAAGTCTTCGAGGTGGCGGTAAGGGCCGTTGGTGTGCCGTTCGCGTTCTATGGCTGTTGCTGCTGCACCTTCCACGCCCTTGACGAGGTTAAAGCCCAGCGTGATGGTGCGCGTTTCGGCGGTATATCTCGCGGTGTACCCCCCTGTATTGACGCAGGGTGCTGCGATGCGGCCGCCCAGTAGCCGAGCTTCGTGGACATAGAACTCGGTGCGGTAGAAGCCGCCGAAGTTGTTGATGCAGGCGGTCATGTATTCGAGCGGCCAGTACGCTTTGATGAACAGGCTTTGGTAGCTCTCGACGGCGAAGGAGGCGGAATGGCCTTTGGCGAAGGCGTAACCGGCAAAGCTTTCGACTTGCCGCCAGACTTCTGCGACCATGTCGTCTGGGTGGCCTTTGGAGCGGGCCTTGTCAAAGAAGGCCTGACGCGCTTTCTGGAATTCCTCCCGCGACCTGAATTTCCCCGACATTCCGCGCCGGAGCACATCGGCCTCTCCCAGGTCGAGCCCGGCAAATTGGTGCGCGACCTTGATGACATCTTCTTGGTAGACCATGACCCCGTAAGTCTCTGGCATGATCTCGAGCAGCACCGGATGGGCGTCATTTCTACGTTCTGGAAAGCGGTGCCGCTCGATGTAGGCCCGCATCATCCCGCTGCGTGCCACGCCTGGCCGGATGACAGAGCTGGCGGCGACCAGTCCGAGGTAGTCATCGACCCGCAGTTTTCGCATGAGCATCCGCATGGCGGGCGACTCCACATAGAAGCATCCAATGGCGTCTGCTTCGCGCAAGAGTTGTTGCACGCGCTCGTCGGCCTTGAACCGTTTCATGTCGTGGATGTCGATCTGTGCGCTGGGGTCGGTGTGTGCGATGAGGTCCAGGGCGTCTTTGATTTTGGCCAAGCCGCGCTGGGAGAGGATGTCGAATTTGTGGAGGTCGAGGTCTTCGGCAACGACCATGTCGTATTGCGTGGTCGGAAACCCTTTGGGAGGCAAAAAAGTGGCGCAGGTCCGGTGGATAGGCCGGTCCGCGATGACAATGCCGCAGGCGTGGATCGAAATCTGATTGGGAAAGTCCCGAAGCACAGAAGAATAGCGGATGACGGCGCGCTCTACTTCTCCGAGTTTGGCGGGATCAAAGCGGCCACTGGCGAGGACATCTACTTCGTGTTTGGGCAATCCGAAGACCTTGCTGAGTTCCCGAACGACCGCGCGGTATTGGAAGGTATTGTAGGCGCCGAGCAGGGCCACGTGCTCGTAGCGCTCGAAGATGTACCGCGTGACGTCATCGCGGTCGGTCCAAGAAAAATCGAGGTCGAAGTCGGGGGGATTGGACCTGTACAGATTGATGAACCGTTCAAAGTAGAGGTCCAGCTCGATGGGGTCGACGTCTGTGATGCGCAGCAGATAGGCGACCAGGCTGTTGGCTCCGCTGCCCCTTCCAACGTGGAAATACCCCTTGGACCGGGCATAGGTGGTGATGTCCCAGTTGACAAGGAAATAGGCGAGAAACTCCTTTTCTCGGAGCACCTCTATTTCGTGTTCCATGCGGTCGAGGATGGCCTCGTTGACATCGGGATAGCGGTAGGCCATGCCTTCTGCGCACAGGTCGCGAAGCAGGCGTTCGTCCTCGACGATGGAGCCGGTAAAGGTGCGGATGTTGCGGTGGGTGGCACCGTCTTCTTGGTCGCCGAGGTCGCCTGCAAAGTCGATGTGGCAAGCGTCGAGCAAGGCGTCGGCCCGTTCTGTGAGCCAGGGAAACTCGGTATAGATGTGCTGGATTTCTCCAGTGCGGAGCAGGCGGTCGGTGAAGGGGGCTACCTGATTTTCGGATAGCTTGGCCAGTAGGCAGTTGCAGTCAATGGACCGCAAGAGGCGGTGGGCGTTGTGGTCGCGTTTGTTGCGGAACGTGGCGGTTTGGAGGGCCACCATGCGTTGGTGGGGCGTGCCATTGGGATCGCGTTGCAGGGCGAGCCGAAGTGCGCCGAGGTCCTCCGGACGTACTCCAACGAATTCATCTGGCCGCAGCCCACCCTCGCCTGTCTGCATCCAGGCCGTGTTCTCCCGCCGAGACCAAGGGTACACCCAGACGACGCCTTCAAGGGCCGGCGCACGTTCTGGTAGAGGGGCGGGTTTGCCGGCGTGCCCTGTGTGCAGCAGTTCAGAGAGGAATCCGCAGAGGCGTTGGTAACCATCGTGGTCGCGGGCCAGGCCCAGATAGTGTTGAACTGCACCTCGGCGAAAGTCCACCCCTAGGACGGGTCGAATCCCGTATTGTGGGGCCAACCGTGCAAAGTCTGGTCCGCTCGCGGTACAGTGAACGTCGGTGAGGGCCATGCACGTTACGCCCGCGGCTTGCGCCTCGGCAAGGAGTTCCTCCGGGCGCATGACGCCATAGCGGAGGCTAAACCACGAATGGTTGTTCAGGTACATGGTGTGGGCCGGGCCTGAATGAGATTAGAAGAGCGAACCTTGCGCTGTGGGAGACTCACCGCCACGCCGTTGGCGCGCTGGGGATTCCCCCATGCCCAACATTTGGAGCGATTGGTGCAATTCGAAGTCGTACTCAGGAAAAATCCGTTCGCCGGTGGGTTGCAGCAGGGCGGTGCCATTTAAGCGGGGGTTCTTGATGGCTGTATCGATGGGATAGGCGTTGAGCCTGCCGTCGGGTATGGGCCGCAACAAGGCGGTGGCATCGGTAAGTGGGGTGATTGGATCGATCCATCTGCGCTCGTCTTCTGGGTCGAGCATGACCGGTGACCTGTGGTGGCCAATGGCGTGCATCGCATCACAAGCGGTGGTGGTGATGATGGCGAAAGAGCGGATGACTTCACCAGATCCGGTATCGGTCCACTCGTCCCAAATTCCGGCGAGGGCAAAAGGCCGCTGGCCGTCCCGGGAATAGACCACATAGGGTTTGGCGAGCTTTTCGCGTTGGGGCCCTTCGATGAAGGCGTCGGCAATGACCAGGCAACGGCGGGTGCGAATGGACTGGCGGAACATGGGTTTTTGCAGGATGCCCATAGCGCCTCGGTACCCGGGATCATTGTCGGCGTTGTGGTCGCCCTCGCTCCGCGCATTGATCATGTAGAATTGCTTTTTTGCCCACGATGGGGTAAAGCCGAACTGCATGGCTTGGAGTGCATCGGGCCGGTCTCCGGTGATCACTGGGGCAGCGTCACCATGTGACACATTGGTGTTTGGCGGAGGGGGCGCACCGGTGTAGTCCGGCCCTGCAGTGACCTGAAACCGTTTTTCGATGGCTTTGACGGAGGTGACGGTGACGTAGCGTCCACACATGGCGGGTTCAATTTACTGGTGACGGTTGGCGAGAAGAAGGGGGGCGTCCCCAGAAAAAGGGTTGGAGCGTCCGATGGTACGGGCTCCCAAGGTGGCGGCAGAGAAGACGGTGCGGTCTCCGAAACGGTCGCGCAGGCCGTCCATGGCCTGGTACAATGCGTTCCGCTGGTCGTCGTCGTCAAAGAGGTCCATCTGCATGCCCCCGCCCACCAAGTGGCTGTATCGGATGCCAACAAGCCGGACCAGTACACGGCGGTCATACAGCTTGTCAAAGAGTTCGAGGGCCTTCGGGATCAAACGGTGATCGGCTGCGGTGTAAGGGATGCGTGCTTGTAGGGTGCGGGTGTCGAAGTCGCTGTACCGCACCTTTAAGGTGATGCAAGCGGTGAGCTTGTTGCCGCGCCGGAGTTGAAAGGCCAGGTTTTCGGCCATGGCGATGAGGATGCTGCGCAATTGCGCCGTGTCGGTGGTGTCCTTGCGAAAAGTGCGCTCTGTCGATATCGACTTGCGCTCGCAGGTGGGCATTACTGGCGAAGGGTCTTCGCCTTGGGCCTTGCGCCAGATGAGGCGGCCGGACTTGCCGAGTACGCGCTCCATCATGTCGACGGGCATCTCTTGTAAGGTGGCGATTCGACGAACCCCGAGGTTGCGCAAGGTTTGGTAGGTCTTTTCGCCGACCATGGGGATTTTACGGATCCCCAACGGGGCCAGAAATGGCCGTTCCGTCCCGTGTTCTATGCGAATGGCGTTGTCGGGTTTGGCCTCACCTGTCGCGACTTTGGAGACGGTTTTGTTTTGGGAAAGGCCAAATGAAATGGGGAGTCCCGTTTCGCGCATGACCCGTTGTCGAAGCTCGCTGGAGTACTGCCAACACCCAAAGAATCGGTCCATTCCGGTGAGGTCGGCATAGAACTCATCGATGGAGGTCTTTTCGCACACGGGAACGGCCTCTCGGACGATGTCAGTGACGGCGTTGGAATACTTTGAATAGGTGGCGGAGTTGCCGCGAATGACCAAGGCCTCGGGACAAAGTTCTCGGGCCATGCGCATGGGCATGCCCGAATGAACGCCGAATTTGCGGGCTTCGTAGCTGCAGGATGCGACCACGCCTCGGTCGCCTGTGCCTCCGATCAGCAAAGGCTTTCCATGTAGCCGCCGGTCCATAAGCCGCTCTACTGACACGAAGAAGGTGTCGAGGTCGAGGTGAAGAATGGCGCGTTGTAGGGGCATGGTGCCTTAAAAAATGGAATGCCAATTTAGTTGGCATTCCAATGCGCACCACATCTTTTTTGGAAAGACTTGGGGGGTCAGCAGTTCGAGCCGAAGACCGAGAGCAATTGCAGGATATCGGAGACCCCTACAATGGTGTCGCCGTCGATGTCACCTACGCAATCGCTTCCAACACAGCCGAAGCTGGCGAGGATTTCGAGGGTGTCAGAAACGCCAATGATGCCGTCGCCATCGAGGTCACTGGGGCAGATACACGACTCGGGTGCGGTCCACGTGTTGAGTTCTGCCGAACTGCTGCAGCTGGGGAGGTCTGTAAAAAAGGCGCCAATGGATTGTACTTGTCCATCTGCGGTCAAGCCAGTGATGGTGGTGCTGTAGCTCCCTGGGCCGTTCGGGGCTTCAAAGAGGTTTCCGCCAATGTTTAACAGGCCGGTACCTGGAGGGTTGGAGACGTTGAAGGTCAGCTCCAGATCATAGGTTCCTGTAGTAAATGCGCATGCGCCCACATTGTCCACCTCCAAGCTCATGGAGCAGGGGCAAGGAGGGGGCGCCGTCCAAGCGTCAAACGCGGCAAATGCACAGTCGTCATTTCCCGTGAAGGTGATCAGCATGTTGACGGGCGTTCCGTCGGCCACCAATCCGGTGAGGGTGACGTTGGCTTGGTCATTGACTACGCTAAAGGTTTGGTCATTGATGATGACGTCTCCCGACCCCGCCGAATATTGAAAGAACAGGGAAACGGACTGGCTGTATGTGCCGTCAATAGGATTGCAAGGGCTCTGTTCTCCAAGGATGTAGGAGTTGAGCGTGCAGGTTCCTCCGCCGCACGACTCTGGCGCCGTGAAGGCGGCTGGCTGGCTCAATGAACAGCTTGGATCACCTGTAAAGAAGGCATTGACATCTACAGGTTGTCCGTCTGCAGGCAAATTGTTGAGGCTCACGGTTTGCGGGCTACCAGAGACGGTGAAGAGGGAGCCATTGACGTTGAGTAAGCCTGTTGGGGCACTGTCATAAATGAGAATCAACTGCTGGCTGTAGGTGTTGGTCTCCGGATTGCAGGCAAGTTGAGCCCCTGGTAGCAATGCGGAAATCGAGCAGCCTTGGAGTCCCCAGCCCATGTCTGCGAACATGCCCATGACGATGGGGCCTGGGTTGTGAATGGCCTCTCCAGTGTTGAGGTTGGGGGTCATGAGGGCGTTCAAATCCCCTGTGAGGTACATGTCTTCACGCAGGTGAGAGAAGCTGGCGCCGGGCTCCCAATTTGAAGGGGCGTAGATGCCTGGAGGAGAAATTGTCGCGGCCAACCCATTGGCACCGGCCCAGACGAGCCCTCCGCCGGTCAGGGCATTGGCCAACGCGTTGGTGGCAGAGTTGAGGTCGAGGATGCTGCCTCCGGTATTGTTGTCGTTGATGAAGGTGTCGTAGACGAATGGCGAGCCACTTTGGCCAAGGAAGCCGGTGTTTCCCGCAACATTGGCACTGCCTATAAAACCGAGCCCATGACAGAGTTCGTGGAGAACGACGGTCACGAAGTCATAGGCCCCAGGGGGAACATTGCCGTCGAGCCCAAAGTACCAGTTGTTGTCGCTTCCAAAATTGCAGGTGATGTCGATGGCGTTTGCATCGAGGTCATTGTTCGACAGTTGGTTGGCCAGTGCGGCAGGGTAATACACCCCGCTGTTGGGTGCACCTGTGAAATTGCGGTGCACCGTACTTGGGGATGCTGAGCCCAGTATGTTGGCGCCCAATGAGGCCCACGTGGCCTCGACTTCAATGGTGACGTCACTGGAAATTTGGCCGGCCCAAATGTTGACGGCATACTGGAAGGCCGCTTCTGCGGCGGGGGGGAAGTTGTTGTAGGTGACGTTGATGTTGGCCGATGAACTTCGGAGCCCACTTGGGGGAGGAATGAACAGGAAGTGATCCTCGGGAATGCCGGTGTATCCATCGCACCCTTGGGCCTCACACAGCGCATGATCGTGCATGGTTGACACCGGCAGGCCAAACATCTTTTGCGCTTGAGATTGGAGGGGCAACAGGCTGCAGACTATCAATCCACAGATGGCACTGAATGGCACAAGCGACAGAGGCATAATAGAAAGATAGCAACAGACTTCCGATTACACCACTGTATGACTTGTCGTTTTGTAGACGTTTATACGGTTTTCGTTATAAAAAACACGGTGTTTAACCCTTTATTCGTGACTTGAGAGCAGCGAGGGTAGAAGCGATTTCGGCGGAGGTTTGAGGCCAATCGGTTGAAAACCAACCAATGGCCCTCCAGGCTTCCCGAATTTGGGACGGGTCGTAGGGGTAAGGCGCGAACTGGGCGTTGTTGGAAACCAGCATAAAATCCCCCTCGCGATCCAATCTGTTTTCGACGCGTTTGAACAGCAGGCCATCTCCCTTGGTAGAGATGATGTAGGGCCGGCCTCCTCCCATGTGTTCCATCTGCTCCACGAATTCAGCCAACACCCATGTGCCGCTTGGCAAAGGCAACATGCTGTCACCTTCAATTTGGAAAAACCGCAAGGTGCGGTCTTGTGGCACTTCTGGAAGGGGTAAGGAAAAATGTGGCAGAGCGGCAATCCATTCGGGGTCTCCCAATCCCGATGCATAACCTGCTGCCGCTTTTGCACTCACGGCAGAAATGCGTTCTGATTTTTCGTCCCGGTCAACGGGGATGGGCAAAACGCGGACATCCTGCTCCATGCGCCCCTCTGTCCCTCCAAGCACCAAGGCATCTAGGGAGACATCAAGGATATGGGCCAGTCGAACCAGGGCCGCTAGGCGGGGCTCTGCCCGTCCTTCTTCATAAGCCCCTAAAGCGGTCCGCTTCAGTCCGGTGCGCTCCGCCAATTCCGTTTGGGTCCAGCCCCGTTGTTTACGGAGGTGGCGCAACTGTGATCCGATGCGGGAGGGGTCGGCCATGGTGTTAGACAGAGGCGACGACGGATTGGACGGCGTCGATCTTAGATGTGAGCAGCCGTTCGATGCCGTCTTTTAAGGTGGCCGTAGAAGAGGGGCACCCGGCGCATGCACCGCGTAAACGAACATGCACAGTGCCTTCCACGAATGCCCGGAAGTCAATGGCGCCACCGTCCGCTTCTACAGCTGGGCGAACGAATTCTTCGAGGAGGGCCACAATGGCTTCGTCGTGTTCGGAGGGGACAATGTCCGCATCATTCAGTTGTACTGCCCCTTCGGTCTCTGCAGAAGCCGCCTTGTTTTCAGCTGCCATGGCAGATTGAGGAAGCACAGGGGGGATCTTCTCTACCGCAGTTTCGTTTTCTGAGAGCCAGCTTTGGATGTATTCGCGCATCTGCATCACGATCATTTCCCATCCAATCGTGTCGTCCTTGGTCACGGAAACAAACCCGCCGCTGATGAAGACACCGGTGACAAACGGGAAGTTGAACAGTTCTTCTGCGAGGCTGGAATAGCCTACAGTAGAGGCTTTGCTGTTAAACTCGGCTTGGTCTGACCCTGCGATGAGGGGGCGGTCTGAAACGAATTTCATGACCTCTGGATTGGGGGTCATTTCCGCATACACACTGACGGGTTGGCTCATACAGCGAATATCGAACAGTTGACCTTGCGAACTACATGGACGTGCCTGTGCAGAGCTTCGAGGGTTCCCAATATCTTGCCTCTCGAACCGATTCCAACATCATGACCCGCATCACCCACTTTGCCAGTGTAGTGTTCGCCTTCGCTACCGCAGGCTTTGCCCATGCACAATCCAGCTCCACTTTTCCGGTTAACGGGACGCCGGACGCCCGTGTAGAATTGCACGTTTACGAGGGCGCGATCATTCATGTTTCTGCCGATGAGGCGATTGCAGGCGGCCACCTTGTGGTGCGCCGTGGCCGCATTGAAGCGGTGGGAGCAGGGCCTTATTCGTCCACTGAGCCAGCGGTCCGCCACGACCTTTCAGGCAAGGAAATCTATCCTTCGTTTGTGGACCTGTATGCAGGGTGGGGACTAAAGAAGGGGGAGCGTTCGGGTTGGGATGGAAAGCCTCATTACGACCGGGAGGACACCAAGGCGGCCATGGGTTGGAACAGTGCACTGCATCCAGAATACCGCGCTGCCGAGGCCTTCGTGCCCAGTGAGAAGGCCGCCAAGGAACACCTTCAGGGAGGTTTTGGCGCTGTGTTGACGCACAGACAGGATGGGATTGTGCGGGGAACCGCAGCCCTTGTGGCCTTGGGGGACAACGCCAATGAATCGATGTTGGAACCCACTGTCGCCGCTTGGCACAGCTTTTCCAAAGGCACGTCAAAACAGAGTTATCCGAGTTCCCTCATGGGCAGCATCGCGTTGTTGCGCCAAACCTATTGTGATGCAGAATGGTATGCCCAATACGAAGCGCCAGAAGAACGGAACCTCTCATTGGAGGCCTTTTCTGCCTCGGCGGATTTGCCGCACTTTTTTGCTGCGGGCAATTGGTTGGATGTTTTGCGGGCCGATAAGGTGGGCGACGAGTTTGGCGTTCAGTATGCCTTCCTCGGTGGAGGTGAATCATACCGCCGATTGGATGACATCAGTGCCACGGGGGGCGCGTTGATTGTGCCTGTAGATTTTCCCACGGCCATTGATGTGAGTGACCCATACTTAACGCGCCTTGTTTCGCTTTCCGACATGAAGGATTGGGAGTGGGCGCCTTACAACCCTGCCAAGGTGGCGGCTGCGGGCATCCCCATGGCCTTGACCATGCACGGGGTGAATAAGGGCCGCGACTTTCTGGCCAATGTGCGCCAGGCAGTGGCCCATGGACTGGACGCCAATAAGGCCTTGGATGCATTGACCCGAGTGCCTGCCGAAATGATTGGCGCGTCGGACAGGGTGGGTCGATTGGCTCCAGGTTTGGAGGCCAACTTCCTCGTGACAGACGGGCCCATCTTTGAAGAGGGGAGCACGTTGCATTGGAATGTGGTCCAAGGCGATCGCCACGAAATGGAGGCTTTGGAAAGCGTGCAGATTGCCGGTCGATACAGCCTGAATTTGGACGGTCGGGACTTGGTACTCGAACTCAAGGAAGGGGACAAGGGGCCCAGTGGCCGCTGGTGGCCGGCGGGAACGACAGAGGACAACATCGACTCATTGGCGGGCAAAGCCAAGGTCAGTTTGGATGGTCGCGATTTGGTGTTGCGCTTGATGGATGATGCGCAAGGAACCTACCGCTTGGTGGGCAATGTGTACGAAGGAAGCCGAATCATTGATGGACGCGGAGAACGTCCCGATGGCGTTTGGACAGAATGGGCAGCCCTTCGTCAAGAGGCCAACGGCAATTCTGCTGAATCCGAAAAGCAGGGCGAGGATACCACTGCAGAGGGTGAAGCCGATGATGAGGATTTTGGCCCTGGTCCATTGTTGTACCCGTTCAGCGCTTATGGCCGCACGCAATTGCCCGAGCAGGGCAGTTGGCACTTTGTGGGCGCGACAGTCTGGACCTGCGGTGAGGCAGGCAAAATCGAGGATGGAGAGGTCATGGTGCATAATGGCCGGATTGTGGCGGTTGGAAAGGACCTCGATCCTGCCGAGGTATTTGGCAAAATCGCCCCAACACTGACCCGCATCGATGCCTCCGGAAAGCACATTACGCCGGGCATCCTGGATGAACACACCCACATTGCGGCAAGCCGCGGCATCAACGAAGGAACGCAAGCGTCCAGTGCTGAGGTGAGCATTGGAACGGTGGTCAACAGTGAGGACGTCAACGTATACCGTCACCTTGCGGGTGGCGTGACAGCAGGGCAAATCTTGCATGGTTCGGCCAACCCGATCGGAGGCCAGAGCGGCATCATCAAGTTCCGCTGGGGACAGACACCGGAAGAGATGTTGATTGAAGGGGCTGATCCTTTCATCAAGTTTGCCCTTGGCGAGAACGTCAAGCAATCGAATTGGGGCGATTACCAAACGGTGCGCTTCCCGCAGACCCGAATGGGGGTGGAGCAGGTGTATTATGATCATTTCCACCGCGCTCGGGAGTACGGAGAGGAGTGGGCCCAATACAAGGCCAAGCGGAAGGCAACATCCCGCAGGGTGCTGCGCAAGGGTGGCGGCCCTAAAAAGCCCCGCCGTGACCTCGAGCTTGAAACGCTGTTGCAAATCCTCGAGTCCGAGCGCTTTGTCACTTGTCACAGTTACCGCCAAGACGAGATCAACATGCTGATGCACGTGGCCGACTCCATGGGCTTCACTTTGAACACCTTTACCCACATTTTGGAAGGCTACAAGGTGGCCGATAAGATGGCCGAGCACGGTGCGGGTGGTTCGAGTTTTAGCGATTGGTGGGCGTACAAATTCGAAGTCAAGGATGCCATTCCTTACAACGGAGCGCTGCTGTGGGAGAACGGCGTGGTGACGGCATTCAATTCGGATGACCGCGAGATGGCCCGCCGCCTGAATCAGGAGGCTGCCAAAGCGGTGAAATACGGAGGGGTACCAGAAGAGGAGGCGCTGAAGTTTGTCACGCTTAACCCGGCCAAACTGTTGCATTTGGACGATCGCATGGGCTCTTTGGAAGCCGGAAAGGATGCGGACCTCGTGGTGTGGTCCAGCCACCCGCTTTCGGTCTACGCCCAATGCGAGCAGACGTTTGTGGATGGCCGCCGCTTGTTTGATTTAGAGGAAGACAAAGTGATGCGTCGGGCGATTCGCAGTGAGCGGGCCCGCCTGATTCAGAAAATGTTGGACGCTCCGGGCGCCGACAAACGGAAGCCGATGGAACGGATTCCACCCCACTACCATTGTGACACGATGACCGAGGAGAACCGATGAACTGCATTGCAACACTGAATTTCAAAGTCATGAGAGTTTCAATTCTCCTTACCATTCTCGCCTTTTCCGGTGCAGTCTTGGCCCAACCCAACTTGACACCTGGGGCGTCACAAATGGAGAGCATCCTTGTGGTCGGCGGCACAGCCCACCTCGGAACAGGGGAGTTCATCGACAATGCCGCCATTGGATTTGAGGACGGCATCATCAATTTCGTGGGCACTGCCCGCGAGGTGGATCAGAAGCGTTACAACCGTGTGGTGGATGTGACGGGCATGCAGATTTACCCGGGCTTTATTGCACCCAATAGCACCTTGGGCCTCATGGAAGTTGCCGCAGTTCGCGCCTCTCGCGACTACCAAGAGGTGGGCACTTTTAAGCCCAATGTGCGCAGTGTCATCGCCTACAATGCGGCCTCGGACATCACACCGACGGTTCGGACCAACGGGGTGTTGATGGGGCAGATCACCCCGCGTGGAGGGGTCATTGGTGGCTCGAGTTCAGTGGTCCAATTCGATGCTTGGAATTGGGAAGATGCGGTCATTCGTGCGGATGATGGCATTCACCTGTATTGGCCTTCGTCGCACCACAAGCATTATGAAGATGGGCGGGCGCAACTGCGGAAGCGCAAGACGTACGACCAGAAGTTGCACGAAATCACGGACTTCTTTGACCGCGCCCGTGCCTATGCTGCAGGTCAAACCGACAAGCGCGACTTGCGCATGGAAGCCATGCGTGGATTGTTTGCCGCTGGAGACCGCAGTGCCAAGGGGGCGGCCACCCTGTTTGTCCATGCAAACGACGCCAAGCAAATCGCGGAGGTCATTCGCTTTAAGCGGGCCCAAGACCTTGAGCGGGTGGTGCTGGTCGGCGGTGTGGACAGTTGGATGATGGCCGATCCGTTGCGAGAAAATGACATCGCGGTGATGTTGTTGCGCACCCACTCGGTCCCCCGCTTTGCAGAAGATGACATCGACCTTCCTTACAAGTTGCCCAAGCTCCTTGAAGACGAGGGGGTGGAATATTGTCTGCAGGGAGAGGGGCGCATGCCCGAAATGAATACGCGGAACCTGCCGTTTTATGCGGGCACGGCGGTGGCTTATGGCTTGGAGTACGAGCAGGCTGTGGCCGCCTTGACCTTGTCGACGGCGAAGATTCTGGGCATCGATGCGACCTGCGGTTCCTTGGAGCGGGGCAAGGATGCGACGTTGTTTATCTCCGCTGGAGACGCCCTCGACATGATGGGCAATGATGTGCGCCATGCGTGGATTCAGGGACGCGATGTGGTGCTCGATAACAAGCAGATCCAGCTCTACGAGAAGTACAAGGCCAAGTACGACGCCCAGCGCGCCGCAGGCGACCGTTGAGGTTAGCTTGAGAAGACTACGGCAAGGAAAAGGCCCGCTTTTGGCGGGCCTTTTCTGTGGGCAGTTGGAATCAGTAGAGCAGCATAAACGTGCGCAATGGACTTAGCTGTCCAGTCGAATGGGCGTCTCTTTTGGCGCCTGGACGCTGTACTTGAACCGGAGGTCTTGACGCTGTCCAGGCTTCACAGTGATGTCCCATTCGACCCTTCCGGTGTCCTTGTCAAGTTTTCCGCCTCCGAGCGCTGCGGCTTTGACCTCTACGTCCTCGTCATTGGACAGCGGAAGTTGGTCGTCGATGACGATGCGGATGGGCAGTTTTTTCCGGTTGTCCACCGTGATTTCCCATTCTCGCTCCAGTTCACGTTTCCCGGTGATCACGTTTGTCTTGTTGTTGTGGCCCTCCAGTTTGCGGCGGACTTGAATGGCCGGATCGGGACCGAGGGAAAGGCTGAGGGTGTCAGAGGCGAGGTTGAGGGCCAACGAGCTCTCCCCCACGAAATCGTCCTCAAAGTAGATGCGCAGCCGGCCGCTGATGAGGTCCAGTTCCTCCCAGTCCATGATGTGGGCCATCAGGTACGCTTGGGCGTCCAGTTTCGGCGTGGCTTCGTAGAGGAATTCCGCGGGAACCTCCATGTTCTTGATGCGCACCGACTGGACGATGCCGTCCGAGGCGATGGAGTATTTGGCGTCGATGTCGAACCGCGTCTGTGTAGGAGTGGACTGCACGCTGACCGAGGCGTAATCAAACGCCTGCGCTGCACGTTGGGCCTCTCGTTCTTTGCGGCTTCCAAATAGAGATCCGCGCTCCTCGTCTTCTACTGCGATGCCGTCCGCGAAGTAGGCAACGGACACCTCATCCAGCACCTCCAAGGCAGGCGCGAGTGCGACGTTCATGACGTTGTTGGAAACGGCGATGTTCTCGGCGACCATGCCCACACTCTGGTAACTGATGTTGCGCGCATTGCCGGGCACGTCGATCATGTAGAAGCCGTTGACATCCGTGACGGTGGCCCTTCCACCGGGCACGCTCACGGTGGCCCCGATGAGGGGTTGTCCTTGGGCGTCGTAAAGCTGGCCGCGGACCTGCCGCACTGCAGGGTTGTAGGGTTGGGCTTTGAGCCAATTGTTGGCGGCAGCGGCCGTGGCGGCAGCGGCACCGCGTGCCCCGTGGTGGTTGGCGTGGAGGAACCAGGGGGAAAGGTTGGGCTTGGACCGGTTGCGGTTGGGGGTGCCGGTCGATACGCTGAGGTTGACCCGGTCCCAGTCCTCCCCGGTTTGTTGGCGAACCAGGGCGATGCTCTCCAGCTTCAGTGGGTCGGCCACGCTTTCTACGCGGGCATTGTAGGCCGGGTCCCAGCCGGCGTTCTGCATCCAGTAGCCAAAGCTGATGGCGCCGCTCGCCTGGGCCTGGGCTTCCGTATGGATGAGGATTTCGAGGTGGGTTTCGGTGCGGAGTGGTGGCAGTGCGCCCATGGCAAGGTCCAGCTTGGTGAGGGAAGCCTGCATTTCGGCGATGCGCTTGTCGATGGCTTGACGTTCTTGGAGCAATTCAATGCGGCGCTCGCGCATGAAGCGGGTGGCATCGATGAGGCGACTCAGGTCGACACCGCTGTCCTTCACGGAAAACTGCGTGTGGGAGGCGAGGAGTTGTTCCTCCTTGTCCAGGATGGTGTACCAATGCTGCTCCTGTTGCATCCGATGGTAGAGGTCGTTGCGTTCTTTCTGGAGCCGTTCGCGTTCGGCCTGACTCTCGGCCCCACTGAGGGTATCGGTGTGGTACCGGTGGGTCACGGAGAGGATGGTGAAGTCGCCCGTCCCCGTGATGCGGACTTCGCTCGGATCGATGGCGGTGGGCAGATCCGGAAAGACGAGGGTGGCGGTTCCCGCTGGAACCACGGTGGAAGTGGTGCGCTTGATTTGGGCGCCCTGTCTGTAGACGGTGACGTGGTCAATGCTGTGTCGGACTTCTTTTTCTTGGTCGTCGTTGGCCCTTCCCCACGGGGTGAGGCAGAGGATGGCGAACAGGGAGAGGGCGGTGCGTAAGAGCATGGGCTTGAGGTTTTGACGTTCTCCCCTCACGATTCAACTCTCGTGCCAAAATTCCCGAACTTGTCGTCATGCGACTTCATGCCCTTTCTCCTTTGCCTCTGCTTTTCCTGTTTTTATTGGCCCTTCAGCCGATGGACGGGACCGCCCAAAAAATCTTTTCGGTAGAGTATGAAAGCCGCGCGGACGTGAAGGTCTTCGTAGTGGATTATGAAAGCCGCGCTGATTTACTCGTCTTCAAGGAGGATTACGTCAGCCAGGCGAACGGCAACGAGGGCCATTGGCATTTCGTGGAGTATGAAAGCCGCGCCGACAAGAAGATCTTCTTTGTGGACTACGAATCCAGGGCGGACCTCAAGGTCTTTTTTGTGGAGTATGAAAGCCGCGCAGGCTGGCGCAATAAATCCAAGCAGCACCTGATGTACTGAAAGGCCAACGCCAGAAGAGTAAGGGGTCAGTAACCCAGGGCTGTCCGAAGGCGGCTCACCGTTGCAGATGCTACAACGCGCGCTTTGTCAGCGCCTTTGGCGAGTTCTGCATCGAGTGCGGGCAAGTCGGCCATATAGCGGTTGAAGGTGTCTCGCTCTTCAGCGAACCCATCGACCAGGGCTTCCAAAAGGTCTTTTTTGGCGTGGCCCCAACCGTACCCGCCTGCACGGAGCTTGGTGGCCATTTCGGCGGCATCAGCGGGCGATGCCACGAGGCTGTAGAGTTGGTGAACCACAGAACTGTTGGGGTCTTTGGGGTCCTCCAGCGGCGTGGCGTCCGTGATGATCTGCTTGTTGATGGCCTTTTTCAGGGTCTTGGCATCTGCAAAAGGGTCAATGGTGTTGCCCTTGGACTTGGACATCTTGGCGCCGTCCGTGCCGGGCACGTACATGGTGGCTTCGTTGGTGCGCGCTTCTGGTTCGATGAGGACCTCACGGCCCACTTTGTGGTTGATACGACCGGCTACATCGCGTGCCATCTCGAGGTGCTGCAATTGGTCTTTGCCTACAGGAACTTCGTTGGCGTCGTAGGCAAGGATGTCGGCGGCCATCAGCATGGGGTAGCTGAACAGGCCTGCGTTGACGTCTTCCAACCGGTCGGCTTTGTCCTTAAAGCTGTGCGCCAATGTCAGGCGGCTGTATGGATAAAAGCAGCTGAGGTACCACGTGAGTTCCGTGCATTGCGGGACATCACTCTGCCGGTAAAAGACCGTTTTGTCGGTATCCAAACCACACGCGAGCCAAGCCGCAGCAACCGCATAGGTGTTGGCCCGGAGCTCTGCGCCGTCCTTGATTTGGGTCAGGCTGTGGAGGTCCGCTATGAACAGGAAAGATTCATCATTGGAGTCTTCCGCAAGTTGAATTGCAGGACGGATAGCGCCGAGCACATTTCCCAAATGCGGGGTGCCAGTGCTTTGGATGCCGGTCAAGATGCGTGCCATGGGGCAAAAATACAATGGAGATGAGGCTGGAACGTTTGCAAAAGTGAGGGTCGGTAGTGCTGAATAATTTGGGCCGTGGTGTGACCTTGCAGACCATGCGCCAAACCACCCTTTTCCTGCTCTTGCTCTTGCCCCTGGCTTCTGCTGCCCAGGACCTCGAGATCGATTATCCCTACAACCCCGATTACGACAACACCGGGGACATCGGCATCAATGACCTCCTGCCCATGCTGTCTGTGTTCACGCAGGAGTTCGAGGTGGAGGGCATCATGCTCGATACCCTGACCCTGGAGGACGCCTTTCTCATGATGATGGCCCAAATCATCGAATTGCAAGGCCAAGTGGAGGCTCTTCAGGCCTCGGTTATCCCTGGATTGTCCGACCACGTGAGTGTCGTGAACGATGAGACCGTCCTTTTTTCGGAAGTCAATCTACAGGTGGTGAATGGTCAGGGAACCACGTCGTCAGTCAACGGACTGGGCAACCTTATTGTCGGGTACAATGAATCTGATTCCCTGACCACCGAGCGTGGAGGTTCCCACAACCTGGTCATGGGCCGATGGAATCAGTACAATGCCTACAGCGGCATCGTGCATGGTTTGCGCAATACGGTGATGAACCATGAGTCTGCAGCAATTGCAGGGTCGAACAATGTGGTGAGTGGTGTGCGGAGTGCGGTTCTTGGCGGAGACCAGAACACGGCATCCGGCAACAAGGTGGTGGCCATTGGAGGCCTCGAGAATGAGGCCAAGGGTTCGGTGACGTCCATTCTTGGAGGCAGCAGCAATGTCACAGATGGAACGGCATCGGTGATTTTGGGTGGTGCAGCCAACCAGACTTTGGGCAGTCGGACTGCTGTCGTTGGCGGAGGCTCCAATGTTTCTGACGGTCACGTTGGTGTCGTGGTTGGAGGACAGGGCAATGCCACCCCTGAGCTGGCCAGTGGTTATGCTGCGGTGTTTGGTGGCCGATACAACACGGGAGGGGATTATTGTGGCACCATTCTCGGAGGCTATGAGAACACGACGGCCTTGGGGTTGAATATTTTGCCCGGATATGGCACGCAGACCAAGACCATCGTAGGAGGACGGGGCAACCTGAATGTGGCGGCCTCGCATTCCACCATTCTTGGGGGAGAGTTCCTCGTGTTGGAGCCCCGGGATACAGCTACATTCTACGGCGGGGAGCCTGGATTTTATGGCCCTTCCAATGATGTGGGGATCGGGAATACAGGGAAGGTGTATGTCGGAAACAGCGCCAATCCGAGCATGATCCTGACGGATGGAGATTGAGTTCGCTGAGCGCATTAAAAAAACCCGGTCCTAATTCAGGCCGGGTTTTTTTTGATGCTGGTTTGCGGTCTGCCGATCAGCAGAACTCGTCGTAGGCGGCTTTGAGGTGCTCGGCGAGCATGTCGGCGGACCGCCCTTCGATGTGATGGCGCTCCACCATGTGGACCAGCTTGCCATCTTTGAAGAGGGCAACCGCTGGACTGCTCGGTGGGTAAGGCAGGGTGTGCTTGCGCACGCGCTCGACAGCTTCTACATCAAAGCCGGCAAAGGCGGTGAGCAGTTTACTCGGGAGCTTGGCGTTCTCGAGTGAGGCTTTGACGCCGGGGCGCATGGAGCCTGCAGCACAGCCACAGACACTGTTGAGGACCACCACCGAGGTGCCCTCCTCTGCGAGGGCGGCATCGACGGCGTTGGCGTCCAAAAGTTCGGAGAAGCCAGCTTCGACGAGCTCGGCTTTCATGGGGTTGACAATCTCAGCGGGATACATGGGGGCAAAGTTATTCCTTCTCCGGGGCGGTAGATGCCAAGAAAAGCTCGTTGTATTGGTCGTCGTGGATGGGACTCGGGGCATCAATCATGACGTCGCGGCCTTGGTTGTTTTTCGGGAACGCGATGAAGTCGCGGATGGTATTCACACCGCCGAGCATGGAGCACAAACGGTCGAAGCCAAGGGCGAGTCCGCCGTGTGGTGGCGCTCCGTAACGGAAGGCGTTCATCAAGAACCCAAACTGCGCTTCTGCTTCTTCCGGACTAAACCCGAGCAGGTCAAACATGCGGGCCTGGACGTCTTTGTCGTGAATCCGAATGGAACCGCCGCCGATTTCTACGCCGTTGATGACCATGTCATATGCGTTGGCGCGCACCGCTCCTGGGTCGGAATCGATCAAGTCCATGTGCTCGGGCTTGGGCGAAGTGAAAGGGTGGTGCATGGCGTGGTAGCGCTCGGTCTCCTCGTCCCATTCGAGCAAGGGGAAGTCCACGACCCACAGGGGTTTAAAGTCGAAGGGGTCGCGCAGCCCCATCTCTGAGCCCATGTGCAGGCGCAGCTCTGCAAGTTGCTTGCGGGTGGCGTCGAGGCCTCCACAGAGTACGAGCATCAAGTCACCTGGCTTGGCGCCGGTATGGTCCGCCCATTTTGCCAAGGCGTCTTGGTCGTAGAACTTGTCGACGCTGGACTTGAAGGTGCCGTCTTCGTTGACCTTGCAGTACACGAGTCCACGGGCACCGATTTGGGGTCGCTTGACCCAATCGGTCAGGCCGTCGAGTTGTTTGCGGGTAAATCCAGCGGCGCCAGGAACGACGATCCCCAAGACAGCTTCAGCGCTGTCAAAGACATTGAAGCCTTGATTTTGGGTGACGGAGGCCATGTCTTGGAACTCCATCCCAAAACGGAGGTCCGGCTTGTCGATGCCGTACTTCTCCATGGCGTGGTCATAGGTCATGCGGGGGAAGTCGCCGATCTCCCGGTCGAGTACCGTTTTGAAGAGGTGGCGGACCAAGCCTTCAAATGTGTTCAGGATGTCCTCCTGCTCTACAAAGCTCATCTCGCAGTCCACTTGGGTGAACTCGGGCTGGCGGTCGGCGCGCAGGTCCTCGTCGCGGAAGCACTTGACGATTTGGTAGTACTTGTCGATGCCGCTTACCATCAGCAGTTGCTTGAAGGTCTGCGGGCTCTGCGGCAGGGCGTAGAACTGACCGGGGTTCATGCGGCTGGGCACCACGAAGTCGCGGGCACCTTCAGGGGTAGACTTGATGAGGACGGGCGTCTCCACGTCGATGAAATCGATGCTGTCGAGGTATTTCCGTGTCTCGATATTGATGCGGTGGCGGAGCAAGAGGTTCCGTTGTACGGGGCCGCGGCGCAAATCGAGGTAGCGGTATTGCATGCGCAGATCGTCGCCTCCATCGGTGTTGTCCTCGATGGTAAACGGCGGTGTGTCCGCAGCATTGAGAATGGTCAGGCCGGTGATTTCAATTTCGATTTCACCGGTTGGAATCTGCATGTTTTTTGACTCGCGCTCGCAAACAGTGCCCACGGCCTGAATCACAAACTCACGGCCCAATTTCCGCGCCTGCATGCACAGTTCGGCATTGGTGTCCATGTTAAAGGCGAGCTGCGTAATGCCGTAACGGTCGCGGAGGTCGACAAAGGTCATTCCGCCGAGGTCGCGGGCGCGCTGGACCCAGCCACTCAAGGTGACGGTCTGGCCGATGTGGTCGGGGCGAAGTTCGCCGCAGGTATGGGATCGAAGCATGGCGATGGTGGCGTTAGGAAAGGTCCTGAACTGCGCCGCAAAGGTAAGTCTCGCCTGCTGGCACTGCCAGAAGGGCCTTGGCGGTGTGCACAGACCATTGGTTGCCACTTGCGCTGTAGTTTAGAAACATGGCATCAGAGGACATGAATCCAGTGGAACGCCTTGAGGCGATGAAGGCCGAAGCCCGCATGGGTGGCGGAGAAAAGCGCATTGAGGCCCAGCATGGCAAAGGCAAATTGACCGCAAGGGAGCGCATCGCATTGCTGCTTGATGAGGGCTCTTTTGAGGAGATGGGCATGCTGGTAACCCACCGATCCAACTTGTTCGGGCTCGATAAGCAGCAGTTTCTCGGTGATGGTGTCGTAACGGGTTATGGAAAGGTGAAGGGCCGATTGGTCTACGTGTTCAGCCAGGATTTCACAGTATTGGGAGGCTCTTTGGCCGAGGCCCATGCCGAGAAGATTTGCCGCATCATGGACTTGGCCCTAGACAATGGGGCTCCCGTTATTGGCCTCAATGACTCAGGTGGTGCGCGCATTCAAGAGGGGGTGGTCAGCCTGGGTGGATACGCCGACATCTTTCACCGCAATGTCCAGGCCAGTGGGGTGGTGCCTCAGATCAGTGCCATCCTAGGGCCCTGCGCTGGAGGGGCGGTATACAGCCCCGCTTTGACCGACTTCATCCTCATGACAGAGGGCAGCAGTTACATGTTTGTGACGGGCCCTAATGTGGTCAAAACGGTCACCCACGAGGAAGTAACGGCCGAGGAGTTAGGGGGTGCCAGGACGCATGCCAGCAAAAGTGGGGTGGCCCATTTGACCGCGCCGAATGAAGTAGCAGCGATTGACCGCATCAAGGATTTACTCGGCTTCTTGCCACAGAACTGCGAGGAGATTCCGGTAAAGTTGCCGTACATCCCGGGCGATGAATCGCGGCCCAAGTTGAACGGTATTATTCCAGAAAGTGCCCAGCAGCCTTACGACATGAGGGATGTGGTCAAGGAGCTCGTCGATGGGGGTGCTTTCTTTGAAATTCAGCCGGCCTTTGCCGCCAATATTGTGGTGGGTTTTGCCCGTCTCGGTGGCCGGTCTATTGGCATTGTGGCCAACCAGCCAGCCGTGCTCGCAGGGGTTCTGGACATTGGTGCGTCGACCAAGGCTGCGCGTTTTGTGCGGACATGTGACGCCTTCAACGTGCCATTGCTGGTGTTGGAGGACGTGCCTGGATTCTTGCCGGGGACGGACCAAGAGTGGAATGGCATCATCACCAATGGGGCCAAGCTTCTTTATGCATTCAGCGAGGCGACTGTGCCGCGCATTACCGTCATCACCCGCAAGGCGTATGGCGGGGCCTATGATGTTATGAACTCCAAGCACATTGGAGCAGACCTCAACTTTGCTTGGCCAACCTCTGAAATTGCAGTCATGGGGGCCAAGGGCGCCGCGGAGATCATTTTCAGGAAGGAAATTGCGGCGTCTGACGACCCTGTTGCCAAGCTGGCAGAAAAGGAAGCGGAATACGCCGACCTGTTTGCGCATCCTTATCGCGCCGCAGCCCGGGGTTATGTGGACGAAGTCATTGAGCCGACCCATACCCGCAACCGTTTGCTCAAAGGGTTTGCAATGCTCGAAAACAAGACGGTCCGCCGGCCCCGTAGAAAGCACGGCAACATGCCACTTTGAGCTTCGGTAGAGGGGGTTTTTTGGCAACTTTCCTCGAGCTCAACGGTTAACTTGTACCAACATTTAATAAAAAAGAATGCTTCGCAACCTGACCCTCGCCGCCTTTGTGTGCGGCATGATGATGACGACGTCGGCCCAGTCGACCGAACTCAATGAACTGAACCCTGGAGACAAGGCGCCATCCGCAGATATGAAAATGACCAACATTGATGGTCAGGAGTGGAGCTTGGTGGACTTGGCCGGTGAGAACGGTGTTTTGGTCATGTTCAGCTGCAACACTTGTCCTTTTGTGGTAGGCCGTGAGGGCCGCAGTGAAGGATGGGAAAACCGTTACAATCAGGTTGCAGGTATGGCCAGGGAACAAGGCATTGGAACGGTCTTGGTCAACTCCAACGAAGCCAAGCGCAAGGGAGACGATAGCATGGAGCAGATGAAACTCCACGCCATGGAGGCCGGGTACATCATGCCTTACGTTGTGGACAGGGAACACAAATTGGCCGACGCCTTTGGCGCGCGGACCACGCCACACGTTTTTTTGTTCGACAGCGAGTTCCGTCTGGTGTATCGCGGTTCCATTGATGACAATGTGAACTCAGCAGCAGAAGTGAAGGAGAACTACCTCACAGACGCCATCAGCCGCATGATTGAAGGCAAAAAGGTCAAGCCTGCTGTGACCAAGGCATTGGGTTGCTCGATCAAGCGTGTGAGCTAAAGTCCACTGTACTCCATGAAAAAAGCCGCTCCCATTGGGGGCGGCTTTTTTTCTGCCCCTTTTGGGGGGTGCTTGGGGTTTCCGTCAAATCACCAACAATGCATCGCCATAGGCATGCATGCGGTACTTCTCCTTCATGGCCGTTTGATAGGCCTCCATGATCAAGTCGTACCCACCAAAAGCGGCGGTGAGCATCAACAGCGTGGATTGAGGCGTGTGGAAGTTGGTGATCAGGGCGTCGGCCAACTTGAACTTGTACGGAGGAAAGATGAACCGAGAGGTCCAGCCGTCATAGGTCTTGAGCTGGCGGAAGGTGCTGTGGGTGGATTCCATGGCGCGCACCACGGAAGTTCCAACGGCTACGACTTTGCCACCGCGTTCAATGCTCTTGTTCACGATGTTCACGCAATCCTCGGGGATGATCAGCTGCTCTGAGTCCACCTTGTGCTTGGTCAAATCTTCGACTTCGACTTCCCGGAAGGTGCCCAAACCAATGTGGAGGGTCAGGAATGCGGTGTCGATGCCCTTGATTTCAAAACGCTTCATGAGCTGCTTGCTCATGTGAAGGCCCGCTGTGGGAACAGCGACAGCACCCTCTTGCTTTGCATAGATGGTCTGAAAGCGCTCGGCGTCTTCCGGCTCAACAGGACGGTCGATGTACTTGGGCAGCGGGGTCTCTCCCAAGGAGAAAACCTTTTGACGGAACTCCTCGTGGGTGCCATCAAACAAGAAACGCAAGGTGCGTCCGCGGCTGGTGGTGTTGTCGATGACTTCGGCTACGAGGTCTTCATCTTCGCCGAAATACAATTTGTTTCCGATGCGGATTTTGCGGGCAGGATCAACCAGCACGTCCCAGAGCAGGGACTCACGGTTGAGCTCGCGCAACAGGAATACTTCGATGACCGCACCGGTCTTTTCCTTGTTGCCATACATCCGAGCGGGAAACACCCGGGTGTCGTTCATGACCATCACATCTCCTTCATCGAAGTAGTCAATGAGGTCGCTAAACTTCTTGTGTTCAATGGTGCCAGCTTCACGGTTCACGACCATCATCCGGCTTTCGTCCCGGTTGTCAAGCGGGTACTGTGCGATGAGTTCCTTCGGAACGTCGAACTTGAATTGGCTGAGTTTCATCCGCTCTACGCTCATGTCGGCAGGGTTTTCAGGGGCGGGCGAAGTTAGTCAAAGCCTCGACGGCGTTCAAGCTTCTCGACGAAAGGAAGTGCAGAAGGTTCAACCTGGGGCCGAAATGGGGTCTGGAAGCGTGGAAATTCGGGCTTCGAATTCCTCTACAGACCAGCATTCATCAAGGTTGAACGCGCCGCTCGCAGTGCGCCGAAGCGCGGAGAGGTGGGCGCCACAGCCAGTCACTTTTCCCAGGTCTCGCGCAAAGGACCGGATATAAGTGCCCTTGGAGCACAGGATATCAAACGACATTTTGGGGTCTTCCCAGGCAGTGATATCGAATCGGTGGACCTGAACTGGGACAGGGCTGAGTCCGATGTCCTTTCCCTTGCGGGCAGCAACGTAAGCCTTTTGTCCGCCGACTTTCTTGGCGCTGAAATTTGGCGGAAGTTGCTCAATCTGTCCAGTGAAAGCCAAGGCGGTCTCGCGCAACGAATCCAAACTGAGCCCGTCGGTAGGCCCTACGGGGATCAAAGGCATTTCCAGATCGTGGCTGTCGGTATTGGCTCCAAAGGTGAAGTGGCCATCGTACGCTTTGTCTTCTGCGCTCAATTCGGCAATGCGCTTGGTCATGCGGCCGGTGCACAATACGAGGACGCCTGTTGCCAATGGGTCTAAGGTGCCGGCGTGGCCGACTTTAATCTTTTTAAATCCCCCACCGCGACGGATGAGATGGCGCACCTTGTTTACCACGTCAAATGAGGTCCACTCGCGCGGCTTGTCGATGAGCAAGACTTGACCTTGCAAGAAGTCGTCCCACGATTGAAAGCTGTGTACGGGCCATCCGTTCATTGTGCGAAGGTCGTGAAGGAGGTTTGAGTTTTTGCACCCAGCAGGCACGTTGGCCTTTCGTTCCCCTCGCCTCCCTGCGGGATGGTCTGCAGTTATCTTCGCGCCGCACGCCATGACCCTTCAGGACCTCCTTGGATTTTATGACCACGATGCCCGAACGGGACAGGTTGCCGATGCCCTAGATGGAGCTGGGGGCAAGGTGGAGGCGCGTGGTTTGGTGGGGTCGGCCCGAAGTTTTTTGGCGGCCCAGATGATCAGGCGCCAAGGAGGAGACCACTTGTTTTTGCTCGAAGACAAGGAGCGTGCCGCGTACTTTATGAACGACCTCGAGAATGTGCTCGGAGAAGGCGGACATCAGGTGCTGTTCTATCCCCGAAGCGCACGGATACCCTACCAGGAGGAGGGTACTGACAACGCGAACGTAGCGATGCGCGCCGAGGTGATGAGCAAACTGAGCGCCCTGCGCGGCAAGGTGTGCATCGTTAGTTTTCCGGAGGCGGTGGCCGAGCAAGTCACCACACGGAAGGAGCTCAAGCGCAATACCTACACCATCAAGCGCGGGGACAGGATCAGCCAAGATTTCTTGGATGACATCCTCATTGACTACGGTTTTGAAAAGGTGGACTACGTCTACGAGCCAGGACAGTATGCCATTCGAGGGGGCATTGTGGACATATTCAGTTTCGCCTTTGACCACCCATATCGGATTGAGCTGTTTGGTGATGAGGTGGATGGCATCCGCAAATTCGACCCGGCCGACCAGTTGAGCGTGGGCAAGATGGACCGCGCAGTCATCGTTCCCGATGTGGGCGACCAAATGCTCAAGGAAGAGCGTGAGCCGTTTTTGGACTTTCTGGGCGAGGACTGCACAGTGTGGGCATGGGACGTGCGCGGCGTGGTGGACCAGCTCGATAAGGAAGTCGAGAAGGCCCAGGCTTTCTATGACCGGAGGACGGGCCAAACTGAGGCATTGCGGCCCGGAGAGCTCTACACCACAGGACTTCGGTTCGAGCGCAGGTTGGCCGTTCACCGGGTGGTGGAGTTCGGCGGGGCAGGAAGCTTTACGGACCGGATTGTGGTCGATTTTGGACAGAAGGACCAGCCTGGGTTCAACAAGAACTTCGACCTGCTCGCAGAGCATTTAAAGCACCGCCATCAAGATGGATTTGCCACGTTTGTGGTGGCAGGACAAGGCACCCAGCTGGAGCGGCTCCACGACATTTTTGCCGACCGCGGCGATGAGGTCAAGTACACCCCAATTCCCGCTGAGTTGAGCGAGGGCTTTGTGGATGTGGGCCTGAAGCTGGCCATCTACTCCGACCACCAGATTTTTGAGCGCTACCACCGTTTCCGGCTCAAAGACGGCTTTAAAAAGAACAAGCAGGCTCTGACCATTAAGGAGTTAATGAGCTTGGAGCCCGGAGACTTTGTGGTCCACATCGACCATGGTATTGGAGAGTTCAGCGGCCTTCAGAAGGTCGACGTGGGGGGCAAGGAGCAGGAGGCCATTCGCCTCAAATACAAGGGGGGCGACATCCTCTATGTGAGTGTCCATTCCCTCCACCGCATTTCCAAGTTTACGGGCAAGGAAGGCATGCCGCCCAAGGTCCACAAGTTGGGCTCTTCGGCATGGGCAGCGACGAAAAGCAAGACCAAAAAACGGGTCAAGGAAATTGCTTTTGACTTGCTCAAATTGTATGCGAAGCGCCGGGCTTCAAGGGGCTTTGCGTACACACCAGACACTTATCTCCAAACTGAGTTGGAGGCCAGTTTCATGTACCAGGACACCCCGGACCAGTTGACGGCTACGGAAGCGGTGAAGGAGGACATGGAAAAGGAAGTGCCCATGGACCGCTTGGTGTGTGGAGATGTTGGTTTCGGAAAGACGGAGATTGCGATTCGGGCGGCGTTCAAAGCGGCAACGGATGGCAAGCAGGTGGCGGTATTGGTGCCGACGACCATTTTGTCGATGCAGCATTTTCGGAGCTTTTCGAGGCGCCTCAAGGACTTCCCTGTGACCGTGGATTATGTGAACCGCTTCAAGACGGGCAAGAAGATGACCGAAACGGTCAAGGCACTGGAGGCGGGAGAGATCGACATCTTGATTGGCACCCATGCGATCGTTGGCAAGCGGATCAAGTGGAAGGACCTCGGCCTGCTCGTGATCGACGAAGAGCAGAAGTTTGGTGTGGCGGTGAAAGACAAACTCAAGACGTTGCGCGCCACTGTGGACAGCCTTACCCTGACTGCCACCCCCATTCCAAGAACGCTGCAGTTTTCATTGATGGGCGCCCGTGACTTGAGCATCATGAGCACACCGCCGCCCAACCGCTACCCTGTGGAAACGGAGATTGGGTCGTTCAATGAGGAGTTGATTCGCGACGCGATCGCGTATGAGATTTCGCGAGGGGGCCAGGCTTACTTCGTGCACAACCGTGTAGCCAACATCCGTGAAGTGGCGGGTATGATCAACCGTTTGGTGCCGGATGCACGTGTGGGCATTGGGCATGGACAAATGGACGGGGAGCAGTTGGAGCGCGTCATGAGCGATTTTATTGACGGCGCCTATGATGTGCTCGTAGCCACGACCATCATCGAGAGCGGAATCGACATTTCCAATGCCAATACCATTCTCATCAACGAGGCGCACACTTTTGGATTGAGTGATCTGCACCAGCTGCGCGGGCGCGTTGGGCGCTCCAACAAGCGGGCGTTCTGCTATCTCTTGGCGCCGCCGATTCACGCCTTGCCGGCCGAGTCCCGCAAACGCTTGCAAGCCATGGAGCAATTCAGCGAACTGGGCAGTGGCATGAACATCGCCATGCGCGACCTCGATATCCGTGGAGCAGGCAATTTGTTGGGCGGTGAGCAAAGTGGCTTCATCACGGACATCGGCTTTGAGATGTACCAAAAGATCCTCACGGAGGCGATCCGAGAGCTCAAAGACGAAGAGTTTGCAGAGTTGGCTCAAGAGGAAGCGGACTCTCGAGAGCACTACGTGGAGGAAACTGTCCTCGAGACGGACCTCGCCCTGATGTTGCCAGACCACTACATATCGGACATCTCTGAGCGGATTGCCCTGTATAGAGAGTTGGATGAGATGGACAATGAAGAAGGGCTTCAGGCCTATGAATCCCGGTTGCTCGACCGCTTTGGCCCCCTGCCCAAAGAGGCGGAAGATTTGTTAGAGACCATTCGTCTCCGTTGGATGGCGCAGGTTGTAGGCTTTGGAAAACTGGTCCTGAAAGGCGGCAAGCTCATTGGGGTCTTCCACGACGAAGAGGGGAGCGATTACTACAAAGGTGTCCGGTTCCAACGGGTGCTGGATTACATGCAGTCCAACCTGAAGGGGGTTCAGATGTACCAACGCAATGGTGCGCTCCGGCTCAGGGTGGAGCCGGTGGACAACCTGGGGTCTGCAATGGCCATCCTCCGGCGCTTGAGCGGAACCGTGGTGGCCCCCAAGGCCCAATCTCCGCCGTTGTCACAAGGCTTACGAGCGAGTGATGCGACGGAGTAATGACCGCTGCGCGCTCTCTTTATTGAGTTTCCATGTGATCCCGGCACGGACCCAACGTCCGGGCTGGTCCACGTTTCCAATGTCTACGTATTGGGCATCAAGTGCATTGTCCATACGGGCGTGCACCTCGAAGTTGCCAGTGTTGGACGTCCAACGTACTGTGGTTCCAATCAGGTGAACCGGATCGAAAGCCAATTCAGCGCCTTGGACCGGATCGAAGTAGCCGCCATTCCGGTCTTGAGCACTCCAACGCAGGTCGAGCACGAACTGCTCGGCCAGGCGCCACCCCATCCATACATCTGCTTTTGATTGGAGAATGTCCAAGACATAGTTGCTTTCAAACCCTTGGCTCGTTTCGTCCGCATTGATGAAGGCCAAGCTCACGGTGAGGTAACGCAAATGGGCGGCGGCGGAGGTCGCGCGTGCGGACAGGGAAAGTTCTTGTCCAGTAAAATGCACAGCCCTCAGATTGGTCGCTTGGGTAATCGATGACCCATTGAACCGCACCCAATCGATGAGGTTGCGTCCCCAGCGGTGAAACAGGTGTTGCGAGAAAACAAGGCGGTGCGTTTCTGAGAGGTCCGCTGTGATGCGGTAACCCAATTCAAGGTGATCGGCCTCCTCGGGCAGCAGGTCTTGGCTTCCTTGTGCGCCGCCTACAGTGTAGTACAGGTCCGTGAAGGAAGGCATGCGCATGGACCGTCGGGCCGATGCAAAAGCCACGGTTCTGCCGTTGTCGTCAATGCTCCAAGAGAGGCTGGCTTCAGGTGTGAACCTCGGGCCATCCGCTGCTGAATTCAAGGTCCAATTGGCGAGGGCATTGGCGGTGAAATGGCCTTTTTGGAAGCGTTGTCCGGCGGTCAGCTCAACGTGGGTGCGGCGATCGCCAAGCGTGAAGATGCTGTCTCCTTCGACTCCGAACTCCACCGACCCCAGTCGATTGCTGACAACCTGTTCTCGGCGCGCGTCCACGGAAAATAAGGTTTGACCCCACTTGGTGGAGCGGCGGGTATTGACCCGCGCACCCAATGTCGCTGAACGGTGTTGATTGGCGCCTTGGTACCATGAAGGGGCTGGACCGTTGGCGGACATGAGGGTGCCGCTGGTGTCGACCGCGTAGTATTCGTCTCCCTCTCGGAACAGTTCGAAGCGGTCTTGGTGGTTCCGATAATGGACGCCTGCTTCCCAATGCCAAGGTCCTTCCGAACGGTTCCAGGTCAATTGGCCCTGCCAGAGTCCGACTTGCTCAAATTGTTGGGGGAAGTTGGCGGTATAGAAATCTTGTGCGCCAAAGGCAGAGCTGAGGTGGCCTGCACGGATGTTCCAAGTGCCCAAGTCGTTGACAGTTTTTCCGGCATAGCGAAACCGCTGCATCACCATATCGGTATTGGCTCTATAGCCGGTAGTGGCGGCCCGACTGATGCTGAACCGGTGCCTAAAACTGGTTTTGCCCCAATCAATCCGGAATCTGCTGCGGTTCCACCCGTATGACCCAGCTTCGAATGAGGCTTCCGCACCATTGCTGTTGTCGGGCTCTGTGTTGATGATCACCCCGCCGGTCATACCACCGCTTCCGAGGGCGCCACTCCCTCCCCGCACGATGCGAATCCTTTGTATGTCTTCTGGATCGAGTGGAAGGTTGAGCAAATGGTGGCCCGTGTGCGGCGCACTCCATCGGATGCCGTCTACCCATAACGCGACCTGTTCGAAAGACCCTCCACGGATGGACAGGTCTGTTTGCACCCCCATAGGCCCCCTTTGGCGGGCATCGACTCCGGGGACACTTTCTAAAAGCCCATCGAGCGAGGGTTGGGCAACACCAGCGATGACCTCTGCATCAAGGGAGACGAGGTTGCGTGGGGCAGCCTCTGGGGTTTCGGAAAAGTTAGATTGGACAATGGCCTCGGGTATGATGAGGGTGTCTTGACCAAAGAGGCCGACAGATGTCCACGTCAGGAACAATCCGGCGAAGGTGTTGCGTATTGTCATTTGGAGCAATTTGACGCCGCAAGCCTACGAACGAACGCTGGGATGTCCGAACAAAATGGGCATCAGCGCAACACCTTCATCCCCGCAGGCTCGGGGATGGGGTGCGCAGAGGCCACCATCATGGCCCTCAATCTTGCGATGGAGGACGGGTGACCCGTGAAAAGTGGTGTGCGTTGGTGCAGCGTTGTTGGCGCAATGTCCAGCAGGTCATGGTGGTGGCACCAAGTGGCTCCGCCTGCCTGTTTGGCGAGGAAGGCAAGGGGCTGCGCCTCATAAAGCATGCGCAGTTTGCCCTCGGGATTGTCATAGGATCCCGGGTAGAGATAGATCCCTCCTTGAATCAGATTGCGGTGAAAGTCTGCCACCAAGGCGCCGGTATAACGCGCGGTCATGCCCCTTTCACGGCAGTCAGCGAGAAAGGCATGTACCGCTGGATCTGTATTGCTGATTCGCGCGTCGTTCACGCTGTATACTTTTTCCTCTGCAGGGAACTGCATGTTGGGGTGAGAAAGGAAAAACTCTCCAATGGAAGGGTCAAATGTGAAGCCATTGACTCCTCCCCCTGTGGAATACACCAACATGGTAGAACTGCCATAGAGTACATAACCAGCGGCTACGAGGTCGCTGGCTGGTTGCAGGAAATCCGATGGCGCAGCGGGCTCGGTCAAAGGAGACTTGCGGCGGTGAATTCCAAAGATGGTTCCGACTGAAATGTTGACGTCGACATTGGACGACCCATCAAGGGGATCGATGCAGACCATGTATTTGCCATAGCCGCGCCCCTCGCCGCGTTGACTGTGGTCCACGTGGATAATGCCTGGTTGCTCCTCCGATACGATGCCTCCGACTTTTAGACAGGACTTGAGGACCCTTGTAAAGGTGTCGTCAGCGTATACATCGAGTTTTTGTTGGGACTCTCCTTGGACGTTCTTCGACGTGTTCCCATTGGCCTTGTGCACCCCAAGGATGCCCGAAAGACCGGCACTGTTGACGTGCCTATTGACCATCTTCGCCGCTGTCCCGATATCGGTCAGTAGCCTCGATAGGTCACCGGTTGCACCGGCAAAATCTGCCTGGCGCGCAACCACAAATTCTTGTAGCGTATTCACTCCGATCATTGCATAGAGCGTTGGTATAAAGATAGGTTATGCCTACCTGTGGGCACCGTTCCATGGCGCAGAACTTGTCTGCGTTGTCTGTAGGAGCATGCGAAAAGAAAAGCGACCAGATCAGTGCTCGGGGAACAGAGCACGGGTCAAAGCGACAAAATCATGGGGAGAAAGTTGCTCTGCACGTTGGCCTTTCCATTGTTCTGGGATCACCCCTTCATCAAACCCTCCTGCCCGTAGCGCATTGCGCAGCGTCTTTCTGCGCAGGCCGAATGCGGCTTTGACTACCCTCCTGAGTGCTTCATAGGGCACATCGGGGTCTGAGCTGGGATTCCGCACCAAGCGGATGACGCCTGAGTCGACTTTTGGCGGTGGATCAAAGGCGCCTGGGCCCACTGTAAACGCATACTCGCATGTAAAGTAGTTCTGCAGCAATACCGACAGAATGCCATAGACCTTGGAGCCCTTCTCAGCGCAGATGCGCTCTGCGACTTCTTTTTGAAACATTCCCACGCAGCAGTTGACCTGAGACTTCCAGTCCAAGGCGCGAAAGAGGATCTGGCTGCTGATGTTGTACGGGAAGTTTCCGATCAGCGCAAAGTCCCCCTCCATACCCAGTGCGTTGGGTGTGGATTTGAGCAAGTCCCCTTGGTGAATGTGCGCCTGGTCGATCCAATCCACACCGTTGAGATAGGCCACCGATTCGGTATCGATTTCGACCACGTGGACGGCCGATCCAAAGCGTTCAATAAGGGGTTGCGTCAAGGCTCCGGTTCCTGGGCCCACCTCCAACAATTGCTGTCCTTCCACTGCGGGAACCAAAGCGGCGATGCGCTGAGAAACGGCACCGTCTTTCAAGAAGTGTTGCCCGAGGTGCTTTTTGGCCTTGACGGGCCCAGATGATGCTCGGGTTTTCATTGGTTGCGAAGTTCGCCCTTGGCGAGCACAGTCATCGTGCTTCTGAAGGCGAGGGCCTTTTCGCCAAACTTCTGGGCACCCTTTGAGCGCATTTCCGGGGCAAACTTTTGCTCATATGTGTCAAGGTCTTCTTTGGAAGCGAGTTCGTATTGGACGGTATATGTCGGGCCCAAGTCTTGCTCTGTGTGGAGTTCACAAAATCGGAACCCGAGGAAGCACCCCGTGCCCATCATTTCGCGTAAATGCTCGTCAAGCATCCACCTAATCCAGTTGGACTTATGGGTTTCGTCGACGGATATGGTCACGTTATATATAATGTGTGTTCCGGGCATTGAATTGTAGATTATTGCGATTTATTTGGGCAAATATTTGATTCGTAGAGAAAAAATGTTGTTTTGTCGAATTTGTTTGCTATCTTCATACTTCGAGAAATCTTAACCGAGATGAAACTATTTCGCTCATTCCTTTTGTCGGCCTTCTTGCTGACAGCTTCATTTGGTCTCCAAGCCCAGCAAAACTATGGGATTGCATACCAAGCCGTTGCCCGCGATGCGGGTGGAGACGCCTTGGAAAATGCCACCTTGGACGTCCGCTTTACTCTCCTTGATGCCGCATCGTCTTCGGTGTGGACAGAGACGCACTCCGGTGTGCTCACCGATGAATTCGGTCTGATCAACCTCACAATCGGCAGTGTTGCTGGTGCGGCTGATTTGGCTGCAGTCGATTGGTCTGCCGGTGGTTACTCCTTCCAGGTGGAGGTGAACAGTGGTGGCGGTTTCGCCTCCTTTGGTATGATGGCTGTTACGGCTGTCCCTGTTGCCATGTTCGCAGCCAGTGCTCCTGAAGGAACGGCCGACAGTTTGTCGGTTGTGCTCGCACAGGAGATAGCGGACCGCGCTGCGGGAGACGCTGGATTGGCCTCTGACAACACCGCACTTGCTGGGTTGATTGCCACCAATACTGGCAACATTGCCACGAACGGGTCCGGTATCAGCGCCAACGCAGGAGGCATCAGCACGAACGCTGGAGCCATTTCCACGAATGCAGGTGCGATCAGCACGAATGCGGGTGGCATCAGCACAAATGCTGGAGCCATTTCCACGAATGCAGGTGAGATCAGCACGAATGCGAGTGGCATCAGCACAAACGCTGGAGCGATTTCCACGAATGCAGGTGAGATCAGCACGAATGCGGGTGAGATCAGCACGAATGCGAGTGGCATCAGCACAAACGCTGGAGCGATTTCCACGAATGCAGGTGAGATCAGCACGAATGCGGGTGGCATTAGCACAAACGCTGGAGCGATTTCCACGAATGCAGGTGAGATCAGCACGAATGCGGGTGGCATCAGCACAAACGCTGGAGCGATTTCCACGAATGCAGGTGAGATCAGCACGAATGCGGGTGGCATCA
>Ga0206126_10000221_pt1 | contig 77765 bp, 78 predicted proteins | sample Helgoland_Spring_5_FD_148621 | JGI IMG/M metagenome (GOLD analysis project Ga0206126, IMG submission 148621) | Pelagic subsurface seawater microbial communities from Kabeltonne, Helgoland, North Sea - Helgoland_Spring_Bloom_20160412_1 | ecosystem: Environmental > Aquatic > Marine > Epipelagic ...
GAAGAAATTATCTCCATCATATCCAATGGCTGTATCATTTACTGGACTACCTCCTAATGGGATAGCCTGATAGTCTCCAAATACTCTCATTTTAGGAGTAGATGTACCAGCACCAGCAACTTGATTCTCTGCTAATGATTGGTCAAATACCTCTCCCATTACTGGGTAAGAATTTCCCTTCGTTGCTAAATCTTCATAGTACAAGTTACTGTTACCTGAAGCCATTTTATATTTACCACCAATAAAGAAACCATGCTTCTTTACTTCAATGTTTTTATTTGCCTCAAGTCTATCCGTAATTGGATTATACTCAAAGTATTCTGTTACGATAGGTTTTGTAATTTGTACTTGAACATAAGCTATTACAGCATCACGATCCATTCCTAAAGTAGCTACAAGATCTTGCCCTGCTTCATTCTGAATACGATTGATATTTAATCTACGAAAAAATACTCTGTAATCAGTAGAGCTGTTTCTTTTAAATACTCGGTTTGATTTTATTTGTATTCTGTCTGTTAAGGTAGGGTGTGCGTTAACTGTCAATGAGCCGATTTCTTTGTTTCTAACTCTTGAACCTTCAAAACTAACCTTACCTGATTTAAGTTCTGAAAATATTTTTATTTTTCCCATTGTTATTTGTTTTTAGAATTGAATAAATAAGGCCATCTCATTCATTGATATTGTTCCAGCTACATCAGATTTTATTTGAAATCTAATCTTACCCGCATCACCTGCTGCGTTGGTGTTAATAGTGTCTCCTACAAAGAACTGAACACTTACAAGGTGTGGGTATGGTTCATCTGCTCCAGACTCCATTGCTAGACCTGCAGCATTAATTGGAAAGTCTTCAGCAGGCAATGCCGCTGAGTGTCTTTCTAAGAATATTCTTGAATCTAATCTTCCTCCATCTTCATCTGGCTCAAAAGTTAATGAAGCTCTAAGGGTACAAGAAGAAGATTCTTGAAGTCCTTCTAGTAAAAATACTATTGGATCTCCTTCTGCTCCAGTACCCGAATGGCCTACAGAGTTAGCTTCTTTCATTGTCGTAACTCTTTCGTCAGCAATACCCCCTAAATGTACTCCACTAACTGGAGCTTGAATTGTCATCACAACATCTTGCCATATATCTACCTGCTCTACAGGTATATCTATAGAAGTTCCTGTTGCATCTCCAAAGTATACTCCAGAAAGTAATCCGTAGTATCCTTGTGCATTTTGTTTAGAAAATTCAAGAACTTCTTGAAGCTCTAATTTAGTAGCGTCATCTATACCGCTAATTTCTACAGGTATTTGATCTCTACCGGCAGCAAAGGTTTGGTTGGTATCAGTACATACGTATATTGATCCAACAGGAAGGATGTGGGGTATATCAGCCACTTTTCCGTAAAATTGATTTTGTACTTGTTTCATATTATTGTTTTGGATTTTATATTACAAAAAAAATGGGCTAAACAAGAGTCTTATAGTTAGTCTCCTTGTATTTTGCCCACCTCCTTCAATGTTATTTATTATTTATTTGTTTGTGTCTTAATTGTCTTTTTTATTTTTAAATCTTTCTCTTTGATAGCAATGTTGTCTCTATGCTTTTCCATGTCCTGATCTAAACCTCTGTTCTTTATTCCCAGCTCAGCTTGAAACTTTATAAGATCTTCTTCAGTGGTATCTTGCTCAACACCCCTTTCTTTGCTTATGATGTTTAGCCTTTCTGTTTCAGCAGCTAGTTCCGCAATGTATCTTTTGGTTTCATCTTCTTGCTGGAAGTTAGCTTCTTCTCTTGCCATTTCAGCTTCTTGCATTTGTGCAGCTTGTTGTTGTTGTTGCTCAAATTGTTTTTGCTGTTGCTCACCTTGCTGTGCCTGAGCCTCTTTCATTTTCTTCTCATCTCTTTCTATCATTCGCTGAACCTCTCTTACGCTAGGAGAATTGTATATCTTCATTGCGGTAGAGAATGATAACATCTGATTCTGTAGCCCCATCTGAACCATAGAGTCAAGTCTTTGTTCCATTTGATTTATAGAGTTGTCGTTAGACATTTGTATTCCGTACTCTTCTTCAGCAAACTCATCTCCATCAATCTCCATTAACTGCTTTGTCATATCGTCAGCAATGTAAGCAAACTTCTTGCTATTACCTTTTAATGCAATTTTTGCAGTCTCTATAAGTATCTGGAAACATCTTTTCTTGCAAAAGTCATGCATGTTAAATAGTTCCTCTGTAATGTGGTTTGACTGACTAACAGCTCTTTCTATACCACCTACAGTCTCTCTGTTCTCAGTCTGACCAAGTCTCTGTCTAGATACTCCTGTAATCTCATCCATCTGTGCCTTAGCAAACTCCATCATTTGTATGTGGGTCTGGATAAAGTCACCAACTCTTTGTTCAAGAACTTTACCAGTAGTGTTACCTACTGATCCCGCAAGCTTACCTTTTGCTTGACCTCTTTGTCCTTCTTTAAAACTATCTACTACAGATATACCAGACTTGCGTGCAAAGTATAACCATTTTGTAATAGACCAGTCTTTAGGTATTTTTGCAACATCGAGCTCTATAATAGACCCCATGTACTTAGCCATTGCTTCATTCACTCTGAACCATGATATGTCATACAGGTATTGGAATGGTTTAGCTCTGTCTACTAAAGATACAGCTTGTGCATCATTTGTATTATATACTTGACCAACTATACCACAAGAATTGAAGCTTGGTTGGTTAAACTTATTGTATTGTATTTCTCTAGGCTTGATCTGTACGTAGATGTCTTTACCTATCTTAACACCTTTCCACCATTGGTTTACCCAGAATTTCTCCCAAGTCTCTCCCATGTTTTTGTCAAGGATGTAGTTTTCATCTCTGTACTTTACTTGCTCTTGGCCTTGCTCGTCAATGAATGTAACCTTGTACACACACTTCTTAGATTTCCAGAACATTCGTAGAACTCTTATGTTACCACTCCCATCGGTGTAAGTACCTTTTCCTTGAGCTCCATTCCATACTCCAGATGCATCTAAGAATGCATTTATGTTTTCTCTCTGTAGTATTTCGTAACCTGTCTTGTCATCAATTTGCCAGGACTCTCCGTCAGAGTCTTTTCCACTTGATCCTGTAAATCCTCCACTTTCTAGATCTAATACTTCTTTGTCTTTTAGATCTTGATAGAATGTATCTTGTATTTTACCAGGACTCCAGTAATCATCAATAACTATAACATCAGCATCTTCCATTCTGTTAGAGTATCCTGATCTAAGCGTGTAAACCTTATGTGGGTTTAGCTTTTCAAATGTAACCTCTCCATTAACTATATCAAAAGCATAAGCTTCTTCTCCGCCAATAAGTGCGTCTTTAAATCCTTGCTGGAACTTATTCTTCATGTCAAGTTCAGCTATGTAATGTCTTATCAGTAAGTTAGCTCTTTTTTCTCTAATGTCCTGGTAGTCCATGTTAATGTACTCAGCAAAATCTTCAAGTTCTTTAGCTATCTCTTCTTCTGATCCACCTTCTGCTTGTAGCATCATCTGAATCTTTTCGTCAATCATTGCCTTCTTGTCTGTCTTTATTTTAGACAATGTCTCTGGATTGGTAATAGTAGCAGACCAGTCGAATTTTCTTCTAGACTCTTCTCCAACCAGTACATTTACTCTTGGCGTGATTATAGGGTAGTGCTGTATAGTGTCGGGAACATAGTATTGTTCCATCTCGCCTGGGTTAATAACAAGCTTTAAATCCTTCATGTCTATAATTCCGTTGTATAGATTCTGATTTATTACCTTGTCCTTTATCTTCTTTCTAGTAGTCTCGCTACCTAAGAAGCTATTATTGTCAGCCCAGTCTAAGTGCTCTTTTCTCCAAGCAGTATTTTTCTTTCTAAAAGAAAGCTTTTGTCTTGGAAATGTTTTAATTGATGACATATTTTATTTTTTACAAAATTACGTTATTATATATTTTTTTTACATTATTCTTTATAGCTCAAATGTTATCTTTCTCCTAAGACTCCAGAGTCTATAACTCTTTGCCAATTCTTGTCAATAAAGTCATCTCCTGTAGCATTAAAGTGATTATCTCCATTGTCTCTTTCGTCATACTTATCTATCAGTTTAAGCCTGTCTTCTCTGAGTATCATAACCATATCCATAGCAGAACATCTATCAAAGTTACCATCAGGATTCCAAGCTATACATTCTTTGATGTACCCTATACTTCTAATCCTTCTAAGGTTTGGCACACTAACTACTACAGCTTCACCTGTAACCTCGTCAATAGTGTCCTGCTCATACTGAGATAACATCCACTGTCTTTGCAGTGTTTTACCTAGCTTTATTACTTCCTTTGTTGTTCTAGTACCTTTAGCTCTGTTTCCATGAAGCACAGACTTAACGATGTCCATGTCTCTAAGTATTTCTGGCGTATCAGAAAGTAAGTACAATGCATTAGCATTAGAGAAGTAACTAAACATTCCTTTAAGGTTATTCTCGTAGTTTGTTCTAGCATTGTAGAACTTAGTTAACCTAAGACATGTCTCGTAAAAGTCAGATGCTAGTACAGGTCTTCCTGTGTATTCGGCAACTATCTTATCAGTCCATAAGTCAAATATCATTATTGTAGCTAACGATCCATTTACTGTGTAATCATTATCTACAGGATCGACACCACCAATATACCTGTCGGCATACACTTGATTGTTTCTATCCTTGTGTGGCATTTCGAATATCTCTATAGCTCCGTCAGAGTCACCACCTTTCACTGTGAATGGGTAATCCCTGATAGGAGTTATGTCGCCAACACTGTTCCAGATTACTCCGCCCATGTTGTCAGCAGATAATCTACCCACCCAGTGCTCGTCAGTGAATCCTTCTATTCTAGGCATTATTTCTTCTAGTAAATCTCTAAGATCTGCTACAGGGAATGCTGACCCTTCTTTTCTCATTATTGCCTCTTGAGGCGTGATAGGGTGTTCTGCCTTTAGCTGTATAATAGCATTAGGATCAGAAGCACCGTACTTTGTTTTTATTCTGTTTTTTACTGTAAGTATAAGTGCACCAATAACATCACTGTTACCGTCTTTGTCATACTTGCCTTTAAAGTTCATGTATGTCCCAAAGAAAAATGCACACCTACCCTTACCTCCGGTGTTCTTGTCAAACACGTTAGGAAGGTCTTGTATGTTGTAACCTCTTGAGTTATAGAAGATTTCTTCTAAACCCTCAAAGGCTGCACCTTCAGTACCACCTGTACCATAGGCATTCATTAATCCAAAGGCAAAACCATCCTCTTCTACTGATGGTCTAGCAATACCCCATGCGGTTAGGAAGTTATCAAACTTACCTGCTTCCTCCCATTCTATGAGAGACCCCCTTTTACCACGGGCTTTTTCTGCATCATTCTTTAATGTAACACCCATAACTTCGTTAAGAGTACCTACATCAGTTCCTGACTTATTATCTTTCCTACCCATCTTCCATTGCATGTCATTCATAGAATCCTTTAGGGATCTGTTCCCTGGGAATCCAGTATGGACTGCACAAAAGTCTGCAATAGCAATAAACTTGTTTAGAACACCATCCTTAGTCAAGTATTCTTTTTCATTTGCTATAGCGTAGGACTTTATTTTCTTTCTTGCGTGCTCGTATTCTCCTACAATAAAGTTTCTTCCTAGTTTTGATCCACCTTTAAATGAAAAACCAGAACCCCTTTTCTTTAGAGTAGCTGTGTGCTTACCTGCATTTCTTGCTTTTTCTAAGTAATGAAAGAATAAGTAATCTCCGTCATAAGGATTAGGGAAGTCTTCTACCCTACCTGCCATCTTAGTACCCTCTACGGCATCTACTTTTAGTATTGGCGAGTAGTTCCAATAGAAGTATAAGTATCCAGGGATCCATTCTCCATCGCTTTCTCTTACTAAACCTTCTCTACATCTTCTAGCCTCTTCTTTCCAAAACTTAAAATATTCACTATTTGGGTTTCTATTCTGGGTAAGCAAAGAATATGTGCCGTGCTTTTGAAAATGCAATGCTGCACTCCTGAAGAAATCCATATCTTCTAGAATGTGCGGGTTGGTAATATCAACAATAATCCTTCCTTCAGGATCTAATTCTCTTTTCTTAGACTTAGGGTCAATAGGCTCTAGCTCATAGAATGGATTGTTCCATCTATCTAGATCGCATGCTCTTTTTCTGTCTGTGCTAGATAGGTTTTGTATAAACTGTATGCTATCTATAACATCTAACAAGTCTCTTCTTTCCTCTTGTTCAAGAGAATTCATTAGCTCATCGTCTAGCTGTGTCTGGTGCTTGTTGTATATTCTTGTTTCCATTATATACCCATATCATCAAACACACCGGTTTGTCTGTTACCAGACTGTGTCTTAAGTTCTTTTTCTTTTATAACTTCTTCTTCTATCTGGTTAAGTGCTTTTACCAGCTTAGGTATTTTCTCTACAGCACTAACAACCTTACCTATGTCAAAGATAGGCTTATTTGTTTTTAGATCTCTTTCATTAACATCAACAACGTCAAGGAATGTAGATATCTTTTGCACAACACCTCTTGTACTTCTAAGCAACTTTGTTGAAGTTGTCTCAGATAGTTTCTTGTAGTATTCTATAGCGTCCTCTATGTAGTCAGGGCGTTCCCAGTCATTTGGTAATGCATCCATGTCGCGACATATAGCCTCGTGTCTTTCATTCTCGTCAAGAATGTACTGGAAGTCACTTCTGTCATCACAGATGTAATAAACATAAGACATCTCTGCTACAGCATTAACTTTTTCTTTATCTTTATCATTGTCCCATATCTTTTTAAATGGGGTCAACAGTAGTGCCTGCGGGCTAAATACTACCTGGTAATTCTTTATTTCAAAAATATTCATATCTCTCTCCTTTTGTTCTTTTGCGAATATACAAAAAAAAACCCACTCTGTCAAGTGGGCCTATAATAATAATTGCATTATTTTTTGCTTCTTGATCTTTTCTTTGTTATTGGTAAAGATTTTTCAAGCATATTGTACTTTACTGTAAGTGACCTGTACTCTTGTAGGCCTGTCTCAAAATTGCTTTTAAGTCTCCAGTTTTCTCTTTTAAGGCATTCTGCATATTCTTCTTCCTGAGCTAGTTTACCTCTAAGATAAACCACTACTAGCTGTTCTCTTCTTAGTTTCTTTACGTAAAAGTAAATAAGTCCTAGCAGTACGCTAAGGAATAAGATGAGGCCTGTAAATTGATAAATCATAATAGTTTTTTTTAATTATTGCTTAATCTGGTAAATATACGTATAATATATTTACCAGCCAAACATTAGAGGGCTTAATCGATTAAGTGCAAATATATTCGATTAAAAGATAGCACACTCTGTTAGTAGTATCATTCCTGCTGCTGAATTAGCACTTTCTAAAGCTACTCTTGTAACTTTTAACGGATCAATAACTCCTTCATCTTTCATTATAGCATACCTGTCTAGTTTTGCATTATATCCCCAGCCTTCCTCAAGAGCTCCAACATCAGCAAGAGTAACATCGCCACTCTTACCAGCATTTTCTGATATAATTTTAACAGGCCTTGCTATTGCCTCCTTAATAATTTGTGCACCTACATTCTCATCACCCATCAACAATGTAATTGCTGATCTAGCTCTAAGAAGTGCAGATCCACCTCCATCTACTATTCCTTCCTCTATTGCTGCTCTTACTGCACAAAGTGCATCGTCAGCTCTGTCTTTCTTTTCTTTTGCTTCTGTAGGAGAAGATGCTCCAACATATACTACAGCTACACCACCAGATAGCTTTGCTATTCTTGATCTAAGTTGCTTAGCCTCATGCTCTGAAGATGCGTCTTCTACTTTTCTAGTAAGTTGTCCAACCCTGTCTAATATAACATTGTCGTCACCTCTACCATTTACAATCACTGTACTAGTTCTCTCTACAGTTATTCCTTCTGCTCCACCAAACATTTCTTCAGATATATTATCCTCTGTTAATGCTTCTAGAGTAAATCCTGTTGATTCAGAAAATACAACGCTATTTGTTAGCACTGCAATGTCTGTTAAGTTCTCAAATCTACTTTCGCTAAATCCTGGTGCTTTTATAGCAACAGACAGCAAAGACTTATGTACCTTATTTACAACTAGTTGCGATAAAGCTTGTCCATCTATATCTTCTGCAATAACTACTAGAGGTCTTCCAGTCTTTTTTGCAAGAGTCATTACAGGGATAATGTCATCCATGTTGTTTATCTTTTTGTCACACAACAAGAACATGGGGTTTTCTAGTTCTGACATTGTACCTTCCTGATTTGTAGGGAACAATGGAGACACATAGCCTCTGTCAAACTGCATGCCAGTCACAACATCTATGTATGTATTGTGATTAGGTGACAATTCGACAGATACAACTCCCTGTTTTCCTACCTTAGTAAAAGCTTCTGCCAACATGTCTCCTAGTTCAGGATCATTGTTTGCCGATATAGCTGCAACTTGTCTAACCTCTGGGCCATCTAGTTCAATCTGAGTGCTATTATCTTTTAGATACTTTACAACTTCAACGACAGCTTTATCCATACCTCTTTTTAGGTCTATTGGATTAGCACCTGCTGCAATGTTCTTAAATCCTTCGGATACTATTGCTTGTGCTAAAACTGTAGCAGTTGTAGTTCCATCTCCAGATATCTTTCCTGCTAGAGTGGCAACTTCTTTAATCATCTGTGCACCAATGTTTTCTAGAGTATCATCAAGATCCTCTATTGCCTCAGCTACAGTAACTCCATCCTTAGTAACTAATGGCTTCTGTCCATTCTTTACTATAACTACATTACGACCCTTTGGGCCCATTGTAACTGACACAGCATCTCCAAGAGTATCTACTCCACGCTTTAATCCTGCTAATGTGTTGTTTAATATTACTTCCATCTATTGTGCTTTTTTTGATATGTATTTTAAATTTCTTTCTGACACATTTATGTAGTCGTTACCATCTATAGTTATAATAGGAATCTTTATCTCTGACTCCTTATTTACCTTCTGACCCATGTTCTCTCCAAGTTGAACTCTCATGCTCTCAAAGTTTAGAACAACCTCTGTTCCTTTGAATGCTTGTTGAACTTGTGGCCCATGTGCCATTACCATTTGCTTCTCCTGGTAATCAACTTCTGCACCACCATCCATTAAGGCTGTGGCTAACAATAGTCCTGATGAAGTTCTAACCTTATTTCTCTTTGCAGATAAAAAGATTGAATTAAACATAGGCTCTACATCATCGCTTAGAGGTACTACATTCATAGAGTTGTTGTAAAGTAACTCTTTTACTTCAGCCTCAGCACCAGACATCTTCTTAGCATCCTCTGCTTTGCCATCTGCTCCCTTAAGAGTCTTATCTCTTTCAGCAAAGTATCCTTTAATATCGTTAGTAAGCTCCTGCTTGTTCTTGTTTTTTAAGTTGTCATCTTGTGCTTGACTACTCTTTATTTCTTTTCCTTGCATTTTCATTCATTTTTCTGTACATGTAAAAGCTAGCATATAGCTTACCTATGCACGGTATATTAAAATTTGTTTTCATTGCATCGAATTCTTCCCTTGTTAGGTTAGGATCAAAGTGCAATTCTTTTGTCTTTTTTCTGATAAACTCGTACTGACTTTCTATTGCCTTGATTACCACCTCTTTAGGTATAGACATCTCTTCAGATATTTTCTCTATCTTTATTTTATCGTCACTACTTAGTTTCATCTATCTCAAAATTAAATATTAGTTTGAATTCATTTGATCCAGAATCCATTTTTGGTACTAATGATTTGTGTATCTTGTTTTCTTTTGTTATTACATCTTTTCTTCTTAGTGCAGTAAGCAAGTTATTAAATACTCCTGCTTTCATTCCACCAAGATCTTCTCTTACTTGTGCTCTTGTCTCCTTAGAAAATAGAAGCTTGTCCACTAAGACTTCATTGCTTATCTCTTTACTAAGTTCGGATCGGTAATAAAGAAGGGCACTTAGTGCTTCCATTTCTTTATTTGCTAGCTTATGATATGGCTGAAGAAACTTTAACCAATACATAAACAGATTTCTCTTGTCTGTACGTATTGACTTTACACTAGTATTCTTCATCTCCTACATTAATTATCATTATTATAACAACGTATTTGTCATCGCTCTTGTAGCTGTGAGTGTCTAGCTCAAAGTTTCCTGCAGAAGACTCCTGGTTGTATCTGTCCACGAAATGAGCCATCTCATCTTCTTTGTCCATTACATCAGCCAACGTGTCAACTGTAAATTTTATTTCAAGTGAATCTGCTGTACTAATCATCTTTATCTCTGTTTAAAAATTTCTCTCCGTACTCTTCTTCGTATAACTTTTCCCAATCTAGTATATGTGTTTCTTCTAGATCTGTATTACCACAATCTACACAGTAAGCTACAGCTGGGTTTTCTATATTCTTAACTTTTAGGCTTAAACATGTTTTGCAGTATGTTACTGGAACATTGTCGTAATCTTTCTTTTGACTAATCATTTTTGTTATAATTTTTAAGTCTCCTATGACTTCTCGGTTGTACTGAGGAAAAGGTCCCAACTTGTTTAGGTTTTCTCTTCTCTCTATTTCTTTTATTATGTATTTTAATTCTTTGCTCATGACAATTATATTTTTTCCCATTTACCTAAAGGGCAGTCTGATGTTTTAGATCTAGCCTTTGCTGATAGTATGCATCCACACTCTAAGCATCTGTTCTTGTCACTTCTACTTGGACAAGGTCCACATACTTTCATTCTTGCGTCAAACATAGCTTCTACATCGTCTTCGTATAAGCCTACCTTCTTTTTTGCTAGGTTTGTAAATCCTTCTGCAATCTCTCTGGGTTTAATTATAAATTTTGCCATTGTACTGTTCTTGTTTTGTTACAGGCAAATATAACTAAAAAAAAGATTGCCACCAAGGAATTTGGCAACAATCTTTTAAAAAAACTAAAAAAATGAGAATTTTATGAGTGTGTTATGATCCAGTCATCTGCATTCATGTCAGATACTGATGCTGTCCATCCGAATATTTCGTTGTTAGGATGAACCATACACATCTGGTTAGTCATATCTACGCTAGAATGAGGATCAGCCCTTTCTGTTATAGTTTGCTTTACTAATGATGGAATAGACATTACCTGATGAAGATGTTTCATAGGAACACTAACTCCATTTGGCTGATATATAAAGTGACCTCCTTTAGATGCCCACTTAGCTCTGTATGCTGTACCGCCTCTTCTTAGTGCCCAGATAGCGTCTCCAAATGATAATCCATCTAGGACAACTCCTTTGATGTCAACTTCTTCTTCCTCTTCTTCCGGTTCAAGATTTAATAGTCTCTCTACCATAGAGTCAACTTCTTCTGCAAGCTCTTCAAGGGACTTATCTTGTAGTCCTTTCTTCTTAGGCTTCTTTGCTACGTCATCTTTGTTGAACTTAGGTTCCATTACATCAGGGTCACTAGGATCTACTAACTCTATAACTACAGGTACACCTGTCTTTAATGTTACGTAGTTTGCCCAGTAGGTTGCATTCTCAATCTCTTTATCAGTAGACTGGTTGCTAATTTTAATTGTTTTAAACATGTTGTTTGTGTGCTTTAGATTATTATTAGGTGTAAATATAAGAATCTTATTTGGAATGGTAAAGGAAAGTAATGAGAAGTTATCCACATTCTCTCTTGTTCGGGTTTGGCTTTTTTCGGCCCGCACTCTTGTCGGTCATAGCGGTTCTCGCTCTTAATACTTCTATTCCACTCCGACAAAAGTACTATGTAGGCGAAGTTAGTCTTTTAATTTTTAGGAATCAAGTTTATTTGTGGGAATTTATTAACAGGGGTGGGATAAAAAAGAAAAGCCTCGCTCCAGGACGGAACAAGACTTGTCTTATTGTGAAGATATCCGAGCACACGGATACTTTAAATAACATGCAAAATATAAACAGGAGTTAATTCCAATCAAACTCCAGGGTAACGATAAATAAAAAAACACTTAATGTATTATATGGGTAACTATCATCGGCTTTAATATACTCGGTTCCTACTGTGAACCTATCATGTGGCCAATGAAATAATATTTGTACTCTCCAATCATTCATAATAATTATTTTATAGTAGTTAAAAGATATAAGATTCCCTAAGAAGTTACTACACCTCTTAGATCTAAGTCACCTTAAACCTATTTTAACTCCAGTTATGTAAAGGGTCCGTACTATTTAAACCTATCTGGGAGGATTCACCCGCCTTTATTCCCAGTACCCTTATGTTTTACTGAAGTCCTTTTCGAATTTACCGGGGACAACTCTAATCTTTATTTAAGATCTACAACCCGATGTCTAAGATCCTCCCATCTGGTTCGGATCTGTAATGAGACGGATATCTCATAATTCTTTTACAAATATACTCTATTTAATTCTATACTCCAAACTTTGCTCTAATACAAACTACGTGTTGAACTTAATCGGTATTCTTTTCACTTTATCGACTGTTCTGTCATCTATGTGAAATAATTGACTATAATAGTCTTCTGTTGGGTCAACCTCCGCTTCATATATAATATCTTTCCAGTCTTTCATATCGCTTCTAGTACATCCTTGAATTCCTCAAGGCTTTCTATAAATCCATTGTGTATAACTCCTTGTGGTGTTATAATAACAAATAGTCCTCTCATTAAGTGATCCACTGTTGTGTTAAGTCCAAATCCTGCACTCTTCTTCCAGATTTCATTCTCTGGATCATATATGAATCCTTTTTCTGCTAATATATCTTTATAACTCATTTTTTTCTATATATTAATAGCTAAATTGGACATATCCTATCTATTATGTTGTTTGTTAAACTAAGTGCGACTCCTAATAAGAATGCTTGTCCAAATTTAATTAGTGCACTTCTTCTAGCTTCTCCTCTTCTTTGATCTATTAGCCACCACAAACCCAGTAACCTCTTTTCTGTCAAGTAGTCTTGCGAAGTAAGGTATCTTCTTTTTACTTTATCTGAGTACCAATAATTATTCCATTTTACTTTAAACCATTTCTTCATGGGTGCAATATAAGTAATTAATAAATACCAGGCAAGCTTTTGGGCAATTTTTTTTGAACAAAATTTTTTTTAAAAAAAAAGTTTTACGCGTACTAAACCGGAATTCAGCCCCACCCGATTTAAAAATTGGGGAGATAGGGTATGGCTTTACGGCATATCAACCTCTTCTCAACGTGTGTAAGCTTCTTTACGGAGCCTCTACTAGGCAGTGCACGGGCTCAAGTTATGTTAGCTTGATTACTTACTGAGTTTGCGTCTTCTCATCAAAGAAAAAGACGCCATTTTCCCTTTGGGGATATATAGTATCTAGGTGTGGTCTAACAATCACCTTACAGCAAGGGAAACATAGCTGTACACACCGTAAGATATATACAATAACACAGTGAATCATACTCACTGTGTTGTTGTTTACTTTGTAAACAATTAATAATTAATAGGGTATAAAAATTTAGTATTGTCGCCCTGATTAAAGACAATACGCCATAAGATTATGAATAAATATAATGCACCACATTTCGTAAGTAATCCTAAAACAGGAGAAGTTGTAACTACTTTCGAAGGTAAAGATTCTAAGACATACGGTAGAGTACGTCTTGACCAAGTTACAACACAGATTCGCAACAATATGGAGAGTGATGTTCGTAGAACAGCTTTCATTACGCTACAAGAATCTGTATTAGAGCGTAGAATGAAGGATGGTTCTCTTGTAGAGTTTGGGCCTTATATCGTTGCAGGTAAAGAGGGTAAGCTTCTTGTTCAAGAGTCTACGACTCCATTTTATGAGGGTCAAGAGCCTAAAACTGCAGGTAAAGACGGAGACATCATTACACACGGTGGTCAGCCAGTGTATCGTAATACTATCTTTAGTATTGACGACAATGCTTCTGATGAGTTATTAGTATCTGATAGCGTTAATGCTACAGTGTCTGCATCAGCAGGTGTAGAGTAATCTACAATTTAGGTTGTGAGTGTTGTTTGTTGCGTTGATTCGTGTAAGACAATACTCACACCGCCTAAATCAAGCTTAAATGCTTTAAACAAAATTAGGTAGTATTATTACTATCGCTAAATCAGTATTTAGAGAATGCTCAAGGCTACTTTGATAGACCTTGTGTAAAGACACTTTATGCTAAATAAAATCCCTTTGGGTGCACATAAACAATGCTCACACTTACTTTGATAAGTCGTGATGTAAATAAATTATGTGCTGTATAATGTCAGCGTTGCTTGGTCACAAATCCAAGATGAGAAAGACAGAGTGTACAAAATTAATACTAATCCTTTAAACTCAAAACAATGGATAATGTAACAATTAAATTGGAGAATTACCGCAGTGCTATAAATATCAGCGGTACTTTGTCTGTAGACCAAAGTGTTGATGTAATTGATATGCTCGTAAGAGATATGTTCAAGAACATTCAATCAGATACTACAAAAAACTATGTTCGTCAACAGCTAATCAGCGGTATAAATCAAGCCTTTGATTACAGCATATTGACGAATGATTCAAAGCCTTTAGTTAGGCTATAACTTAATTCTAACCATTAAACTCAACTCAAGATTATGAAAACTTTCTTAATTAAAGGTAGGCTTTTCTCAGCACTTACATTATCAGATGCATTAATGCAATCAATAGCGTAGTTATGAGAAAGCACTTAAAGCAGTACATATTATTTAGTATTTGCCTGTTGTTTGTAACAGCAGGCTTAATACTGATACTATCAGTACAACAAGCAGATTGGAAATTCAGTACATTTATCTTCAGTAAACTCATAGGCCTTGCCTCTTTGTTTATTGGTAAATTCGTATGGAATTTCATTGACTAACAATACAGGGCTAACGCCCTGTTTATTGTATATAAAAGGATATAAATCTAAAAAGATTTATTCATCCTATTTGCTTTCAGCAAACCATTAGTGTAGAGACTATGTAGAGCTATATACGGCAGTGCGTAGTAGTACGGCTGTGTGTGGAGCTTAACGCCAGATCTAATAAGTCTGAAACATTGCGGGGACGTGCAGATAGCATAATTTCCCTTCTTTTTTATTCTTAAATACTCAGTACCAATAAGTACGAAACCCATCAGGGAACGTGCAAGTAATAATCATTTAAAACAAAATATAATGGCAAAAGTAAAATCATTTTTATCAAAAGCATACAAATTACTGCAAGAACTAGGTTCAGGTGCAGGACATGCAATGCGTAACTAATTTATTAATCAATTAAAACTAAACCAATGAAAAAACTAATCATTTTATCAGTAATGGCAGCTTTATCTTTCTCTCCATGTGAGGGACAGACAGAAGACCAATCAGTAAACTCACAACAAATCAAATCATTTTACGTAACAGCACCAGGTGGTCTATCTCTTAGAGAATACAACAACCTTAATAGCACTAAACTAGCTATCATGCCTTACGGAACTAAGATTGACGTTGTTGCGTTAGAATTAAATAACACCATGAACATTAAAGGTGTTAAAGGTGGTATGCACAAAGTACTATACAATAACAAAGTAGGTTTCGCATTTAGCGGATACTTATCAGAGTTATTCCCACCAGAGAACGGGTCAAGTGCGAAAGTGTACATCGAAGACCTAAAGTTTAGTCACCCTAATGCAAGTTTTCTATCATGTACCGGTGGTACAGCTAGTCAGCCTACATTAACAGAGACTATACTTATTCCTACTAAACAATGGAATGAGGCTTTCCTTATTGCACAGAAGTTATACAACATACCTTCTGAGTTTGGAATGCCGAACCCGAGAGGAAGAAACGCTCAAACAATACAGAGTAAGTATGCTAGTGATAGTGTAATGAACAGCTTAAGAGTTATGAGACATCAAGACTCTCTTGTTGAGATAGTATACTTCTATGCAAATGCAACATTTGGGAAGTGTATAATAATAAAAGAACATGGAACTATGATGCAAATCGAATTCTATGAAGTAATTAAGTAATACCAATAGGCACATTCGTAGGGATATGAGTGTGCCAACTAATTTATTAACTAACTAAAACTAAAATCATGAATACATCAAAATCAGTACTAGTATTTGTATCATTGTATATATTACAGTGGGCAATGCTAACAGGAATTGTAACATTTGCATCAGGAATAGCATTTAAACAAGCTATGGTTCTGAACCCAGTAGGAGTTTATATGATTCTATTAGGGTGGGTTGTACCTGTAATAGTAGCATTAGATTACAAGGAGTGGGCCGATAAGAAAGCCTACCAAGCACGAGTAGACCGAGAGTGGGCAAGAACCCTAGAATCTTGGAAGTAATAACCTTTAATAAATAAACCATGAGTTACAAGACAGAAATGACTAAGACCGAACTGACTATGCACATCAAAACTCTTATGGATAGACTAGAGGGTGCTAACAGTGTAATATTATTGTTACACAAACAAGTGTCTAGGCTAAAAGCTAATGGAGACGCAAAGCAGATAGAGATTAACAAGATGAGACAAGCTAAGTGGGAAACCAGAAGGCTTGCTGAAGACTTGCCACCTCAAGACTGCAGTACATTATAATAATACCAAGTTCCTAGCCCTTTGTGGTACACTGTAAATAGGACCGACAGCCGATGAGTGTGAGGGCTGTCAAAATATTCAATACACTCGTTAACCTTTTAGGCTACGGGCGATAACCCATGATAACGCGGGTGTATTGAAAATCTTAAGTTATTTCCTCACATACGAACCCATTGGTTCTAGAGGGAGTAACTACAAGGCTTATCATACCAGGGCGGATTAGCTGATGCTTTAGTGGAATGATAAGTCATAAATTACTAGTCAATAAAAGCAGTAGTGGCTACCTGCGGATAAATAATGATAAATTGAAGGTGGAATAGTTAGACTATTCGTAAGCCCGAGTGTATGTAAATGCATACAATAGATTTATAATCGTAGCCTTGACTAGTACCTTATTATTATTATACTTGCATGGAATGAACATGACGATGCTCAGACTTGGTGTTTAGTTAACAGCCACAAAACACGCATATCCTACAAGGTAGGAAGTGCAGACTTTTAAGGTCGGTGCAAGTATAATATATTATAACAGCATTACGAGTGACAGAGTAATTAACTGTCGGCACGGTGGAAGTCCGATCCTGTAATTATGGTAGATGCATGCTTTAATGCAGGAAAATAGCTGTTTATTATACTCCCCATTCGATGAACAATAATGTTCTAGGGGAGAATTGTACTTTTGTGAATTAACAGAATGCCTGGAACCCATCGTGGTGTAAAGGTCGTAAGGTTGGGATACCCTACAAAAGTATATTATTAACGAATGGGAATATGATTAAGCTTGTTGCCCATCCAAGCGTATGAAAATATAATATAGGTACCTCTAGCACCTACGGGTAGTGAGGAGGGCGGTTGAACTGATAAACTAGACACCGATGAGTCTAACTATCTTACCTTAAGCAGGGAATAAGCTGATTTGTGAGACAGAATTGACCCACTGTACGCAGAGTGCAATATGAAAGTTTGGTCGACCATGTTGTGAATGATTTGCTAGTTTAATATAAACTAGGCCCGTCAACCGGGGAAACGGTAATGTAAGTGGCACGATTACTTACAAGGCAGGATTAATTGCGGGGCTCATTAGTGGGCTCCCTTCCTGTTTTATAAAATTAATATTAACCAATTAAACTTAAAGAATGGAATTTACAATAACAAGATTTACAGAAGGAGAAGAAGTAGAAAGCTTAAGAATGGAAGATCTAACACTAGTTGACGCTGTAGATGAGCTACTATTCTATCAAGTAATATCAAACAAATTTACAGAGAACAAGTTGTTCACTTACCTAAGAGGAATCAAGGTAGGATCAACAGTTAAACAGGGTAAGTCCTATCAACAAATAAGAATCACTAAAACTAAATAAGATGACAAAAGCAGAAAGAAAAGAGCTATTTAAGTTTAGCGAATTAGAATCATCAATAATAGAAGACGCAGTATATCTTCACGTACATGATTTACAAGAAAGCTTAAAAAAGAAGGAGACCGAAGGAGGAGGAAGACGACTGCTTATGACACCAGAGTACCTTAAACAAGTTGAAGACAATATAATTCTGAAACTACGAAACTTTTCAAGAGAATAGTATGGAGCAAGAAGTATTTGATTACTTAGACTTTTTAAGAGAGTCAGGAGTAATAAACATGATGGGTGCAACACCATACATCATGGATGAATTCGATACGGACAAATTAGAGGCCCGTAGATTGTTAACCAAGTGGATGAAATCTAAAAGATAATGTTAGATACGATAAGAGAGGTAGTTGAAACTGTGACCATGCTTGATATAAGTAAGGTCACAAGGAAAAGAGAATACATACTCGCAAGAGCGTTGTATTTCTACCATGCCAGAAGGGTAACAGGAAGAAGTCTAGAGGCTATAGGCCGAACAATGCACGGGAAAGGACATGATACAGTAATACATGCGTTAGCTAAATTTGACGAGTATTACCAAGGTTATAAGTTCTTTAGAGATAGTCACTATCAAGTGTGCAAGATACTAGAAGACATAGATAAGACTGTTGTTTTAGAAGAAGACGAATCATTAGTTGGTGTAATAAAAGACCAGAACAGGATTCTTCTTATGAAGAACGCAGAACTTAAAGAACAGGTAGCAGAGCTATCTGAAATAAAACAACATGAAAGAGAAAATGACATAATGACAATGCTTGAAGGTGTACCTGAAGAGCGTGTTCAGTCATTTATTGATAACCAATTGCGAACATTTATACTGTTAGAGAAATCTAGAGTAGTTCAGCAGTACAAGAAAGACCAGTTATGAACATAAGAAAAGCGAGTGAAGTCTTAGAAGAGCAAATGTATTCTGATACACGTCTAGCAATAGAGATACAGGATGCAGCTAATGATAAAAGATGCAAAGCGTACGTAAACATAGAGCTAGTTACACCAGAACAAGTAATTAAGCTAAAAGAACTTGGCTATAGTTTATATAATACAGGTAGTAGGTTAGAGATATCCTGGGAATACGCACAAGATGTCGATTAAGAGACAAGAAACTAAGACATTGATTACGAAACCCAACAATAATAGTGCTAATGCAATTGCACCTAACATTATTTATGGTTGCTTCGGAGGATGTGTCGGGACGTACTGTTATATGTCTAGATTTAATGGTAAAAGAGTATTTGTTAACACAAATGTTGATGATATAGTATCATCAGTATTTAAGTGGGCTGATACTTATAAGAAAGAACCGGATCAACAGGATCCAGTTTACAAAATGGTAGATGTAGCTTGTAATACAGATTTAGTTCTGATGCAAAAGCATTTACCAATGCCGTTAGAACAGTACCTAAAGATGTATGATGACCACAGTGAGGTCAATACAACTATGGCTACTAAATATCCAGGTCTTCTAAAGTTAGATGTTAATCATTTTGACAAGAAACCAAGGGTACGAGTTAGCTTGATGCCGCAATCTTATTCTGATATACTAGAGCCAAAAATGCAAAGCATAGAGTCTAGGATCAGAGATATAGACAGACTTAAAAAATTAGGATGGGAAGTACATATAAACTACTCACCTGTGATTATTTACAAGAACTTTAGACAAGAATATTATGATTTGTTTGAACAAGTAAAGAATGTAGCAGGAGTTAACAAATGTGAAGTTATATTTTTAACTAATCATCCCATGCAAATGAAAAGAGTAAATGGATTAGCCTCAGAAATGATGGGCAAATCAAATCAAGTAAAGAATGCTGGTGGAGTAATGAGATATCCACTAGATTATAAAAGAAAAGCAATTAATATATTCAAAGAAGAGTATGCTAAGTTCTTTAATCTCGAAACAATTAGATATATATTTTAACATAAAAACATAAGAAAGAATGACAGGAGAAATGATAAAACCAGTAATACAGAAAATAAAGAAAGCAGAGCTTAAGAAACTATTAGAAGAAAAGAATTTACTAGAATTTAACAGAGATATACAGCCAAGACACGTAGAAAAGATGAGAAACAGTGTAATGGATTGTGGAATACTTAGACTTCCTGTTATAGGAGACGTAAGTGCTTTTGATTCTAGAGGTAAAGTAATTGTAGATGGTCAGCATCTATGTAAAGCATTAGTTACCGGACCAAAAGGAGTTAACAGTGTTGTTGACGTTATAGTTAAGACATACGAATCAAAGAAACAACTTATTGATGACATATCTAAACTAAACAATACACAAAAGTCTTGGAATGATGAGAATTATTTAGAAGCTTGGTTTAAGTATGGTAAGACAAACTATAGTCATTTTACACAATATTACAAATTATATGATTTGTATAACAATAAGTACGATGGTTTACCATGTGGTTTACTTATTGACTTGTATGCTAGGTCTAAATCAGGATTTAGAGAAGGTACTCTTGAATTTAGAGACGAACAATTTAGTGACAAGCTAACTGATTTGTGTTTTGAACTACAGACTAACCACAATAAAGCATCATTTGCATTACACGGATTAAGAGTGTGGGCTTTTGACAGATTAAACTCTAAAAAGACTATTGATTGGACAAAGCTTAAGTCAAGATTGACTAAAGCTCTAAGAAATGGAGAAGATAAAAATATACAAGGCAGAGAAGACTTTAGAGACTTTGTTGCCGAAATATACAACTTAATATAATAACAATAGACACATCAGGAGGGATCTTGGTGTGTCAACTAAAACAAGAAAAAAGAATGATGAAAAGTGATTGCTGTGGAGCTGAACCAAGTAACTTAAGCGAAATGAAATGTGCAGAATGTTTGGAAAACACCTGCTTTACAGAAGAGTTTGCTGATGGAGATGTAATAAGACACATCCCTGCAGAAGATTTCTCTGAGTGGTTAGAAAAAGTAGACACAGTAGATATTAAAATAGAAAAACTATGAAAGAAGAAAAAATTACAAGACAAGAGGCCCTTAAGAAAATGGGGAAGTATGCAGCTTTTACAGCGTTAGGAACTATGATAATGCTAAGCCCTAAACAGGCTCAAGCTCATTCCGTAAATGGTGGAGGCCATGGAATCCACGGTACAGGACCTCACGGAAACAGTGGTGGAAATAAAGGATACTTTAGAAAAAGAAGAAAATAATAATTAATCAACTAAAACTTAAAATTATGAAAATGAATAAACCAAGTAAAAAAGAAAAAGCATTAGAAAAGATTGTACAGCTAATATGCGTAGCAATAACAGTGTTTGGAGTACTGTTGTTTGGCTCATGTGAGCCAGCAGGATGTTTAGTGTGTGAATACCCATACGTAGACGGAGTTCAGACAGAAATATGTTACGAATACGATTGTAATGACGTATATTATAACTTAGAATCTAACAAATCAAGTACATTAACAGGACAGTACTTAAACTACGAGACTCTTGTAGATGGAGTACCTACCGAGCGTGATTTTGTTGCTTATTGGGAGTTTACTCCTAATGCAATTAGATTTCAAGAGGATTTTGAACAAGGTAGTGGAATAGTAACTTACAATCAAGTTGCAATTAGTAGATACGAAGGCAACACTTTGTATACACTAGCAGGTACAACTGAAATTCCTTACGAATTTACAATAGAAGACAATGGAGATATTATTATAACTCACATGTCAGGAGATTACGTAATTACATACAAACTGTCAAATTAATGGCAAACCCAATAGGACATTTAAGTCACAAGAAATTTAGTGGCTTAACACAAGCAGACAGAATAGATGTATGTGCAGCCTATAATGATTTTAATAAATACCCGGACATGAGAAGTGATCCGGGTACTTTTAAATTAGAAAGATTTTGGGACTCATGGAATTACGAAGGAGACGGTAAATATGATGCCGATATAGATTATATTAACAATCAGAGAGATCTGGGCTTGTTAATAACTAAAGACAAGTAATATGAAAAAGAAGATAAAAGCAGCACTAATTTGGCTATCTTTGCTTCCCTATAAAACTATAGAAATGGATAACGGAATAATCGCCAAAATATATAGGAACGGAAGGATATTAGCTAACGAAAGGAACAAGAATTATGACAAGCACAAAAATACTTAGATTGATTATAGCTGCACTTACTATTATTTGGATGTGTAGTTAAAGTAAATTAATATGGTAACAAAGACAGAAAGTAGACACGAGAAGACTAAAGAGAGAATCTCTAAAGTAATTAACAGAAGTAAAGCGTGGAGAAGACGCAGAGCTACAAAAAACTAAAGAATGAAAACATCAAAAACATCAAAAACAAGTCCAGAAAAAGAGCCTGCAGCAGCATTAGCTCAAATACCAGTAGATGTGCTTAACCAAGTGTTAGGATATCTTTCAGACAAGCCATTCAAAGAAGTGCAAGGCTTGATAGTAGCTATTCAAGAAAACTCTAAGCTAATATAATTATGTTAGGAGAAGCAGAAAGAAAAATGGAATCAGATGACCCTACGCTAAGAGCAATAGGGTTTGGTCAAATGCACGTCATAAAAGCTATAAATAAGCTTATACAGATTGACGGGGAAAAAATGACTGACGGAGAGTTAGTCGATGAAATTTATCAATTAATTAACGAATAAATAATATGAATTTAGAAATGTTTAAAAATTTAATGGAAGCGATAATCATCTTAGTAGGTGGTTATCTTTTAGTAAGTACTGTTATCTATCTATTGAAAGAAAGAGAACTTACTTGCAACCCAGCAGAAGCTGAGGTAGATTGTGATTGTAGAGTATACTTCAATAAGAAGAGAAACTACTATTACGCAAAGGCAAGAGATGCCGCAGGAGACTTACAATACGTCAAGGGTTCGTATGCTAAGTCTGAAGAAGAATGCTTATCTCTTTGCAAAAGAAATTGTAGCTGTTCAGCTTAATTTCTAAAATTATGTGTTGGTGTAAAAAGTAAGCACATCCTGTCAAAGCAGGAAGGAAATGGTTCACAACCATTACACATATCATTGTCCGGCATAGATCGGACAGTTTAGTTGGTTAGTTTATGGGGGAGTTGGAGAACTTCCCCATTTTTTATACGCCAGACTTAACAAAAAACAATTATTAACTAACAACTAAACTTATGAAAAAAACAGTAAGGAATCTTAAAAAAGGATTCACAGTAGAAATCAAATCAGCTCATGGCACATGCCGTGGAGTTGTACAAGGAACATCAGAGTCATTAGTAATATTGACACTGTTAAAGCCAATGACAAGTGAGAAGTCTCACAGTTATCATTGGAGTACAGGAGAATTAAAGTCATTCTTGTACAAGGATATGATAAGTCTGAAGAGACTAGACTTTAACCAAGTAAACTAACAATGTCTACACGTAGTAGATAGGCCGTATGGGTCGAAATATCATTCGCTGAGATGTGGATGGGCAGCATGTAGATGCCTTTATGCAAGAAACTGTATAAAGTAGTCGGATAGATAAGACAATGTACAGGGGATCCATAGGGGTCCCCCATTAAATTAAAAAAGTGAATTATTAATCAATTAAATATATAAAAATGAGTAAAATCGAAGAAAAGTACGACAAGATTGCAAGCAAAGTAATCAAATTTGCAAAAAAAGCAGACAACATGCCAGGAGGAAGGTCTCTTGTATTTGTTAGCGGGAACGCTAAAGGAACAGACACTTCAATCGTTGCAGGAGACTTAGAAGTTATTATTACAGCACTAACAGAGGCTGGATTAAAGGACGAAAAGAATCTTGGAAAAGTTTTAGTTACAGTTGGATTATTATTAGGAGAAAACTCTGAATTTTTAAGAGACTTTAGCTTTAATATGATACAGGAACGTCTTGCAGAGATAAGAAGTGAGCAAAAAAACTAAGCAGGATTTACAGAGAGATTTAATACAGAGCAGAGCAGTAATTTCATCAACCAAGCATAAGCATTTGGTTTTGGAATGGAGCACTGGTTGTGGAAAGAGTTTAGCTTCTATTAAAATAATAGAGGCTATTCTCAAAGACAACCCGTCAGCTACAGGCTACATAGTATGTAAGGAGAGCACACACAAAAAGAATTGGATAGATGATGTTAAGAAGCATGGTTATGGCCATATATTAAATAACATAACTTTGTTATTGTATGCATCAGCCAAGAAGATGAGTAAGTGTGATTTTATAATACTAGATGAATGCCACGGATTAACTCCTAAAAGGATGGCAGTAATAAAAAACTTTGTTGACAAGAATACCGCTGTAATATACCTATCCGCTACAATTGAGAAGCAGAAAAAGTATTTAATTTCTGAAATCGCAAGATATACAGAAAAGTATTACAAGATATCTTTGTTAAAAGCAATAGAGTTAGAATTACTGCCTGAACCTGAAATTGTTATTCACAGGGTTAAACTTGAGAACAACAGTACAAGGAACAATGTATTCTTAATGAAGAAAGGTACAGCCACGAAAGCACACAAAGCAGAATGTGATTACCATCAGCGATGGGACGTGTTTGGCAGGTACCAGAATATACATTTAAGCGTACGTTGTAACGAGCAGGAGTATTATGATTTAATTACAGACCAGATGAACTATAATCTAGAAATGTCTAGATCTGGCCCAACAGCTATGAGGACGCCATGCAAAAATAAGTTTCTAAACCTTGGTTCAAAAAGGAAGAAGTTTATTGCAAAGGCTAAGTCAGCAAAAGCTAGGAGGCTTGTCGAAGAGTTTAGGTCTGAATCATATAGATTCGTATGCTTTACAGGTTCTATAGAACAATCTGTAATGCTTGGATCAGAGAGCTCTGTAAATTCGAAGAACAGCAAAGAGTACAACCAGGAATTGATTGACTGTTTCAACAGGCAAGATTGTTCTGAGTTGTTTGCTGTTAAGATGTTAAGGGAGTCTGTAAATCTTACAGACATACAGAAAGGAATTGTAGTTCAGCTAGATAGCACTATAGGTTCTTTCTACCAAATGCTAGGTAGGTGTTTGAGGCATGAGTTTCCTCAAATGCATTTATTAATATTGGAAGACACTCAGGATGAAGTATATTTTGCTTCAGCAATGAAAGATTTCGATCTAAAATTTATTAAAGATGAATAAAGTAGAGATTGACTTTGATACGTTGAGAGAAAACAATCTGTCCATAAATGAGTATTTAGCTTTGTATAATGTAGTGTGTGGTAATTGTGTAGCAGAATTTTTTGTTGCAGAACAATCACACCTAGATTCGTTAGAAAAGAAAGGTTTTATAAAGATAATAGGCAACAAGACTGCTCTCAGAGAGTCTGCTAAAGATCTATTTAAGATAAAAGAAGACTATTTCCTTAAGTGGTTAAATTCTTACCCGATAAGAGTAAGAAAGACCACAGGAGGCTCAAGAGTTCTTAGTCCAGCATCTGACGAGACTATAGAAGGCAAGAGACTTAGAAAGAAATGGAAAACTATGTTTAAAGGGAATCCTAAAGCTGAAGAGAAAGCTATAAGAGTCCTTGAGGCAGAAGTTCTAATGAGAAAGAAAGCTAATGACTTAGAATATATGGTCGAGGCTGCTAGATGGCTAAATGGAGGCTATCACGAGAAGTACGAATACTTGCTCGAAGAGAAGACTGACGTTACTAATGGTATCGTAGACAGTTATGAAGAAGATTGGAACTAACTTAATGTAGAGAAGATGGAAGAAGAGAAGAATATAGGTAAAGTACAGCAAAGGGTTGATCAGTTAGTTGGAATAAAAACAGATAAAGACAGCGGTAAGTTGTTTTGTGTGCCATTCCAGAACTATCCTAAGCTTGCTACATCTATACCAGGAATTGTTCCTGGCATGATTACAATGATAACTGCAGGTTCAGGGGTCGGTAAAACACAAGTAACTAAGGCACTTGCTGTTCGAGAACCTTTAGAGTACGCAGTTAAGCACGGACTTAAGATCAAGATATTTTATTTTGCTCTGGAAGAAAGTAAGCAAGAATTTATTGACACAATGATATGTAACTATGTATCTCAGAAGACAAACACAAGAATTGATATACTTACGTTGCAGGGTTATAGAGAGAAATCTATAGATTCTAAGACTTTGTTATTGATTCAGACTTATGTTGAAGAGATAGAAGAGTTGCTTGAAAGTGTGGAAGTAATAGATTCTGTTTATAATCCAACAGGTATTTACAAATATTGCCGTGATTACGCAGATAAGAATGGTACACATACATTTGAAGACAGAGAATTTATCAAGAAGAAGAAGGATGGCACAACAGAGACAGTTAAACACAAAGTTTACTCTAACTATACGCCAAATGATCCTAATCAGATAAATATTGTTATTGTAGACCACATGAGTTTGCTTACGCCAGAAAAGAATAAAGATTCTGGCTATATGATGAATCAACATCAGACTATGGCACATTGGAGTACTAATTATGCGTTAAAGCAGATTACGAAACATTGGAACTGGGCTGTTGTTAATGTTATACAGCAAGAACAATCAGGGGAACGAGAACAATTTACTTTGAAAGGTGATAGTATACAGAAGAAAACAGAACCATCATTAGCAGGATTCGCCAATAACAAGGAAATTCAGCGTGATGCAAAAGTAGTCTTAGGTGTATATGCTCCAGACAGGTATGGATTCGAAGAGTATCATGGTTATGATATAAGAAAGATGCGAGATACATTCAGGGCCGTTAAGGTTTTGAAGAATCGTTTTGGTCCGCCAAATGCGTATCATCATTTCTTATTTGACGGTGCAACAAATAGATTTAAAGAACTGCCAAAGGCAAGTGAGGGTCACTTAATGACGAAGTTTTATCAAGCTTCTGATATTTTGCTAGGCAGAACTAATTAATTAAAAAACAAAAACAAATGGGATTAGATATGTATGCGTACAGACGCAAAAAAGGAGCATCTAAGAAAGATCCTGAGCAAATTATGTATTGGCGTAAGCACAATAGATTGCACGGGTGGATGGAGCAGTTATGGAGAGAAAAAGGAAAAAATGTAGAAGGAGATTTTAATTGCGTAAGACTTAGACTTAAGATGAAAGATCTCAATAGGTTAGCTAAAGACATTGCTAATCAGAATTTTCCTGAAACTAAAGGATTTTTCTTTGGTAGTGATTCTTATGAAGACTATGTTGAGTATTATATGGAAGATGATGTAGAATTCCTTTGGGCAGCTTATTCAGCTATCGAACAAGGAGATAGAGTGTACTATGATAGCTGGTGGTAAACCTAACCTGATTGGGATATCAGGAAAGATGGGATCAGGAAAAGACACATTGTCTATTGTGATAAACTATCTTGCAGACAAATTTGCACCAGAATCTATTGCTGATTGGGAACAACCTGTTAGTGAGTTTACTTATGCAAATAAGAAATATTCTGAAAAGCTAAAGTATATGGTTTGTTTTCTTCTTGGTTGTAGTAGATCTGATTTAGAAGACAGAGAGTTTAAAGAGAAAGAGCTTGGAGAAGAGTGGGACGGATTAACGCCTCGTAAGCTTCTACAACTTTTGGGCACTGAAGCAGGTAGACATATCATTCACCCTAATATTTGGGTAAATGCTTTGTTTGCTGATTATGTATGTGATGACTGTGGACAACAAGAATGTCCAACAGATGAAGAGGATACAGGTCAAATGATACATCGTTCTTTTCCAGATTGGATAATAACAGATGTTAGATTTCCTAATGAAGCTCAAGCAATTAAAGATAGAGGTGGTATTCTTATAAGAATAAACAGACCTCAATATCTAGACAATGGATTAGTTATTAGGAAAGATGAACACCTTTCTGAAACAGCTTTAGATGATTACGATGAGTTTGACTATGTGATAAACAACGACACAAATAGTGTTCAAGATCTTGTAGACAAAGTTAAACAATTAAAAATAGTGTAATATGCATATAGAGAAGGTAGGTTACGTAGGTATTAATAGATCTGACAGAGAAGAAATAGAAGAGTGGATTGACCAAAGTGGTTTAGCTTTTTATGATTCTCATGAAGACGAGATAATTACAGATGTGGACGCCAAGTCCTTGTTAGAGGTGGGAGGAACTTTTATATCAGTAGATGATGTATATGACCTAATTCTTAATGAGTGTGACGTGGTTAAATTTTATTATTAACAATTAAAATAAAAGAATGAAAAAAGTAGAAGATGAAGTTTTAGAAGACAACTTTACAGAAGGAGTTTACAATCATGATGCATTTACATCAGATGGTGACGCTTGTGGATTTAGTCAGACAGGATTCAACGAGAAGAATGGAACAATGAATGGTATTGTCTCAAGTATTGATGGCAATAGAAATTTTGTTTCCCAGCTCGCTGAGCAACTAGAAGCAAACTTTACACCAAGAGAGATAGTATTCATGGCAGCAAAGCTATCTTATGTAAACATGGTAAATGAATTTGCAGCCAAGCAAAAAGAACAAGAGTAATGGAATTACCTTTAGTAAGAAGAAAAGCCAAAAGATTAGATTCTAAGAGGTTATTATTATTCGGTGCACCAAAGTGTGGTAAAACTACAATTGTGTCTCAACTAGAAGACTGCCTTATCGTTGATATGGAGCAGGGTTCTAATTACGTTGAGGGTATGATCGTAGAAATCAAGACTATGGCGGACTATTCTGCATTAATCAAGGCTCTTAAAAAAGCTAAAGATGAAGCAGGAGGAAAAGTACCTTATAAGTACATCTGTTTAGACACTTTAACAGCTTTAGAGGAGTTATCTCTATCTCTAGCAGTTAAGTTATATCAGAAGACCTCAATGGGTGTAAACTTCACAGGAACTGACGTAAGGACGCTTCCCAATGGTGCTGGTTATTTGTATACTAGACAAGCATTTTTCAAGATGCTTAAGCCACTAGAAGAGTTTTGCGATACCTTAGTTATGGTAGGTCACGTAAAAGAAAAAGATGTCGTAAAAGAGTCTGGTTCATTTACAGAAAAGTCAATAAACTTGACTGGTAGAACAAAAGATATTCTTTGTTCATGGTGTGACGCTATTGGGTTGGTATATAGAGATGAGAACAAAACTATAATAAACTTTGCTCCATCGGAGTCGTTGGTTGCAGGTTCAAGACAGAAGCATCTTATAGGACAGCAAATTGAAGTTGCAGTAAGTGATGAGAATTATGACATCACTGTTGATTGGAGTCGTATCTTCATAGAAGAGAAGACTAAAGTAATTCCTGCTTCAAAGGAAAAGTAAATTAGTATAAATTTTAAATTTAAGAACAAATGTTAAACATTGTATTCGGTTCAATCAAGAAGATTGCACCAGCTGCTATTCAGCAGTTTGATTTCCCCTCAATGAAAGTTGAGAAGAACAGAGGAAAAGGCACCACCCGAAGAGTATTATTCAATAAGTCTGCTTGCAGATTGCTTGAACTAGATGCTGGTGGAGTGCAAGAACTTTTGTTTGGTTTTGCCCAGCCACAACAAGAAAATGAGGCAAGATTATTTGTAGTTAACACTGCAGAATTCATAAAAGAAGTAGAAGACAAGACATACAAGGTGTCTAAAAACTACGCTTCTTATGATGATAGCAAAGAGAAAGGTAAAACTATCTCGTCAACACAATTGTGTAATGAAATTAGACAATTTGTAGCAATAGGAGACGCTACTGACACAGACTACGAAATAGTACTTCATGACGAAAGCGGTGAGGCTCCAATTTACGAACTAGTAAAAGTCGTAGATGCTCCTGCTCTTGAAGTGGATTGTGATGATTGTGAAGATGAGTGTGAAAGTGCATGCCCTGTAGAAGATGAGCCTAACGAAGAGTTAAGTAATCTTATTACAGCTACTGAAAACTTTGACCAGGAAGAAGAAGAAGACGAAGATGATGATGAAGATGATGTGACTCCAGATGAAGAAGGAGATTCAGATTCAGAAGAACAAGAGGTTTCAGATAATTCAGGAGAAAGCAGTACTTTCACGCCATTTAACATTTAATAAGTAATAATAATAATAATAATAATAATTAAATTAAAAAAAGTAAATTATGGGATTTGGATCAGCAAATGAAATCAAAGAAGGTGGAGCAAGAAAATTCTTCACAGGTGTTGAGAACTTTAAAGTTGTCGCAGTAAACCCTTCCAAAGCAGAGCTTGAAGCTCTTTACGGAAGAGAAATAACTTATGAGCCTGAGTACCTTGGTACGCAGACAGTAAGTGATTCTGATGGCGAAAGAGAAGTGCCTCAACTAAGAGTAGATTTCTACTTGAACAATGACGATGTAGACAACCCTATCTCTACTAAAGCTTCATTTTATATAATTAATACTCACCACAAGTCACAGACAGGTAAGTATAAAGTTATTAATGACTTTGGTAAAGCTACGTGGTTGGAAGAAGATGCGATTAAGAGCAAGACTGTTCCTCAAAACATGCAATGGTACAATACTTCAGGAATGAAGATTGCTAAGCGTGGCGAGGAAGAGATGATTGACTTTATTGCTAATCTTCTTAATTTACCTTTCGACTTAACTAAGCTTACAGATGTGTCTGCAGCTCACGCTAAGTTTGAGAAGGCTACATGGGAAGAAATGTTTAAGGGAGATTTTTCTTACATTAAGACAGTGATTGACAGTACTAACAATAAAGTTGGTGTTGCTCTTGGTGTTAAGATTGCGGATGACCAGAGTATGCGTCAGACAATTTTTAACAAGAAGACTTTACGTCAGTACACTCTTACAAGTAAGAGAGACAATAAGTTTCAGTGGCTAAGTAAAGCTATTGAGGAGTCTAAAGCTAATGGTGCATTTGGTACTACTAACTTCGGACCAGCAGATTACACTCTTCGTGAGTATAGTTTGACTCCGGATGTATTGACCACAGCGTCTTTACCTCCTGAAGAAGATGTGTTTGGAACAGCTGATGCTGCAAAAGACACAACAGACAACTGGTTAGACTAATCAGTTAATTAATTATATGGGGTCGGATAGTCCGGCCCCTATATTAACCAACAAAACTAAAAATATGAAAGTAGAATTTGAAGGAAAAGAATATGTTTTTGAGAATGTAAAAACATGCAGTATTACCAAAGAAGGAATTTATATCAATGGAGCACTAATTGTCCGTTCATCTTCTACCAACTCAAAATAAATATGGGATTTGGAAAAAGTGTAGATATAAAAAAGTTGCCAAACAGAGCTGATATACTTAGTTGTATAACAGATGTCGAGATATTTTCTCACTTTCTAGGAGGCATACCAAGAAAACCAATATCAAGTCCTATAAGGAAAGACAGCATACCATCATTTAGTTTATTCTATAGTGATAAGTATGAGAAAATGATGTACAAGGATTTTGCCACAGGAGAAAGAGGCGATGTGTTTGTATTTGTAATGAATCTTTTTGGACTAAGTAAGATAACTGATGCTTTTTGCTTTATAGCAAATGAGTTTCAGCTTACACAGTTTCAAACAGAAGCTGTAAACAATGTGGCTAGAGTTAGCTATGTGTCTAAAGATAATATTGGAAAAGTAAAGAAAGATAGAATTGATCTAAGAGTAAAGACCAGGGCTTGGAAAAAACAAGACCAAGAATTTTGGCAAACCAAGTATGGTTTTACAAAAGACCAATTAACTTATTGTGGGATATATCCAATCTCACATTATTTTATGAATGATTATAGTAAGGTAGCAGATGAACTTGCCTACGCTTTTGTCGAAGAAAAAGACGGGAACGTAACGTATAAAATATACCAACCTAAGTCAGATAACAAGTGGATAAACAATAATGATTTTTCTGTATGGGAAATGTGGCGACAAATGCCACCCAAAGGTAAAAATCTAATAATAACTAGTAGCAGGAAAGACGCAATGTCTATTCTGTTCACATTTGGAAACCCTGCACAAGTAGCTTCTTGTTCTTTACAGAGCGAGAATACTAATCCGAAGCCTCAAATTATAGAGGAATTGAAGAGTAGGTTTGAAAACATATACGTATTGTACGATAATGATTTCACAAATGAAAGAAATCCAGGTAGAGCTGCGGGAGCAAAGTTTTGCCAAGAATACGATCTAAATCAGTTGGAGATACCAGAAGAATACGGTGTTAAAGATCCATCTGACTTTTTAGAGAAGTATGGTAAGGAACAATTTAAAATAACAATCAAAAAATTAGTAAAAGATGTCACAATTCAAAATAAAAACAAATTTAACGAAGAAAACTGAACTATTTAACGTACTAGCACTAGCTAAGTCAATTGAGTTACCAATCCTACTTATAGGAGATCCAGGTGTTGCTAAGACAGCAGCTGTAATGGATTTTGCTAAAGCAGTGAATGGAGGAGACTTAGAAGATGAGCAGGTGTTCATGCTGGAAACAGATGAAGGTACTAGAAGTTCAGCTATAAAGGGTAACGTAGATATCGAAGCCTTAACAACAAGTAACAAATATCAAATCAACTCACCAATAGCTGATGCAGATTTTGTAATCATTAACGAGGTTGACAAAGCGTCAGCATCATTAAGAAACAGTTTGCTAGGTGTAATGAATGAGAAGAAGATATTTAACGGTACAGAAAAGAAAGACTGTGCATGGGAAACTTTTGTTGCAACATGTAATAGTATTCCTGAAGACGAGAAAGATTCTCCATTCTGGGATAGATTTGCTATCACATTTCACGTAGACAGATTACGCGAGACTGATATATTGGACTACTTCTCTAAAGGAGGTCGCTCTAGTATGCAGACTTACAACGTAAACTTACCTACAGATGAGCAGGTAGAAGAGAACATGGCAAAATTAGATGTAGCTAAGATTAAGAAAGTATTAGATGTAGTTTACGGATCATTGTCTGACCGTACTATTTCTTATATTCCTACATTAGTTGCACACATAATGGGTGTTTACAGTACTAGTCAAGATAGAGCTTATGTAAAAGCTGTTGAATTACTAGTAGGTAAGACAGATGCTGATGTATTGGCAAGAAGCATTATGAGTAAGCAGCTAAGAGGTCTTTACGACAAAGTAGACATGATTTCTGCTTGTACTAACGAAAGCATGTACAAGAAATTAATGTCTGAAATCAATACTTTAGGAGAACAACTTGCAAAAGATGGATTCCTAGCTAAAGAAGATGAGAGTGATATCGTAGCAAGAGCTACAGAAGCACAGAATTCTCTTTCTTTCTTAAGTACAGAAGATGATTTAGCGGACGTTAACGAAGCAATGGAATCATAATGGGATTCTTATCACAAAGAGAAGGTAATGGGGGGAGCTGGTCGGCTCCTTCCAATGACCTCTATGATATATACGGAGGCAGACAAACAGGTCTGTTCGGAAGTATAGAAAAGAGCCCTAAGCAAGTTATTTTTCCTGGAGTTACTCCAAGAGAAGAGACAAGCTTACAGAAGATCCAGAACTACATACATAATGAGAGTCGTAATGAAGGTGGTCCTGGTGGAACTAATGTTCCTCAGCACCTTATTAATGACATTTACAGTATGTTTGTTAACGATGGCTTTAAGAGAAAAGAAACAAGCACAGGAAATGTTATTAAGCAGAAAATATTAGACAGAGTTTACAATACCTTTACAAAAGATATTACCAGAAACTCTCCTTTATTTTCTAACATAGTGACAAAAGAGATTGCTTTGTATCTTCAGAAAGTTTACGAAGACGAAGATATGCCAGAAGATGAAGAAGATGACAACAATGGTGATGGACAGGGTGATCCTGGAGATGGCCAAGGTCAAGCTGGACAAGGAGAAGGTGAAGGCGATGACACTCAGGACTCTGATGTTGCTGCAGGAGGTAGACAAGCAGGAAAGGATGGTAGCGGATCTACCGGTACTGGAGACTTAGATCCTAATCAGCAAGCACAAGAGAAAGCAGCTGAAGATATTCTTGACAAGCATGAGGAGCGTTTGCAAAATGCTATGAAGAAAGCAATGGATGACATAAAGAATCTTGAAAAAGCTATAGGTAAAGAAAACATTGCCGACTTAGCTAACAAAGAACCTGATTTTATGGACAACATGGATAATATGAAAGAAGCCTTGAAAAAGGTTGCATTTAACCGTGAAAGCATAAAGACAGTTCTTACAAAGATTCTTAACAAGTCTGAGAATTATTTCTCTAAAAACTTCTATACCAAAGAAGAGAGTATTTTTGAGTCAGAAGATTTTGATAATCTTTTTGGCTTAGAATTCCTTAATCCAATCTTTAGAAATGCAGAGATAATGAACATAGGAAATGAATCTAGAGTTTACACGGGTAAAATAGATTTGTATTTAGATTGTTCAGGATCTATGTCTGATACAGAAAACTTTGAAGGACAAAACATTAGAATGTCAGACCTTGTAAAAGGTATAGCAATGGTTTTGTTTAGAATGGGTATGATTGATAAACTTTATTTCTTTGATAACGATATCTATGAGATAAAGAACATAAATGAGTACACTATTCTGGCCTTTAATGAAGTTGGAGGAACAGACTTTAACAAAGTTGTTAGACAATGTTCTACTAATGGAAGAAATTCTGTTGTAATTACTGACGGTGAAGATTACTGTCAAGATTACATAAAGAATGTTTTCTGGTGCGGTATCGGAGGAACTACATTTCGTAATGGAGCAGGATTTGATGCATACAAAAAAGAGAAGCAGTGCGTAACATACGATAGTAAGACAGGAATGTTTGTATACGTATAGTATTAATTAGTAAGAAGAGTTCAGCAATGGTGGTGCTGCGTTGGACTCTTACTTACATTAAATAATAAACTATGATTTTTATACCAGGTAACATACCGAGTCTTAAAAATTCTAAAGTAAAGACGGCTAGAGGGATCTTTAGTTCCCCTACCGTTAACAAGTTTCTTAGATCTATTGGCATACAGAAGTTTAACTCTCGTAAAAAAGAAGTTAAAGGATATGTAGACGCAACTAGACCTAATCAGTTTGAGGCTTTACGAGAAGAGTTTATGAAGATGAAAGTAGGGAAAGATGACCCTATTGTTATAGGATATCATCAAGTCAGAAATAGTAAAAGGTTATTTGACTTTAGTAATAGTGTAGAAATTGTACAAGATTTAATGACTGCACATGACTTTATAGAAGATGACAATGTAAAACACGTATTCCCTGTACCCATGAGTATTGATGGTCAATTGATTGATCAGAACGACCCACGGGCTTTTCCACTATATAGTGTGGACAAAGAAAATCCAGGAGTATACATAAAATTATTTTAAAATGGAAGATAATCTAAGAGCACTTGCTATGCAGGTGTTAGTAAAAGAAGATTACCAATTATTTGCAGCAGCATGTTATGATGAAAATCTATTTTTAGCTACAAGTATATGCGAATCTGCAAGAAAACTTGCTGTAGAAGAACTGTTGTTGACAGTTTATAATGACGAATGTGATTTTGTTTTAATGGATCATTACAAAAAGGCACAATGTCTTCTGGATCTTATGAAAGAGAGAGGGGTAAGCCATGATTAATGATCATAATTTAGAAATAACAGAACAAGAGTACAGAGATTTAGAGATTCCCAGTTATTCTTTGCTTGCTAGTATAGCAAAACAAGGCATAGACATACTTGGAGGAGCTAAGACTCAAATGTTTCAGTTAAAGTTCGGATCTCTTGTAGATGACATTTGTTTTGAGCCAAGTGTAGTGGCCAACAAATATTACAGAGGATCTCCTGTTACAATAAACTCAGGTAATCCTAAGAAGATTATAGACTTAGTTCTTGAGAATTGTAACCAAGGAAGTGAAACTGAGCTTAATTACTACGATATCGAGATTATTGCAGCAGCAAGAAAGCTTGGAGTTTATGACAAGTACGATGATGCAAAAATCTTAAAGACTATACTAGTTGATAAGAATGAAAACTATTTTGAAGATAAAATAAAATCTATTAATAAAATTCATGTGAAAGATGAGATGTATGAGATGGCTGTTGCAGCTGCCGACACTCTTAAGACAAATGACTTTACTAATATTTATTTTCAAGATGACGATGCGGAGTTAGAAACTTTTTATCAATTTAAGACTGTCCAAACAATCAATGGACACCAGGTAAAAGTTATGCTAGATTGCATGGTTGTGGATCATAAGAACAAAGTAATTTATCCTGTTGACTTAAAGACTGGAGAAAGCCCTGCTGATATGTTTGATGAAGTATTTTTGCTTCACAAGTATTATTTGCAAGGAGGACTTTACAGAAGTGCAATTAAAGCTATAGTTGACAAAGATCCAGATTTAGAAGGATATAAAGTCGCATCATTTGACTTTGTATACCTATCCAAGATGAATGTTTACAAACCATTAGTGTTTAACATGCCTCTTCTTTTGCATAGAGCAGCATGGACGGGATTTACTGACAGGTTTGGATTCGTACACAAAGGACTTACCGAGCTACTTGGTCTTTATAGTGACTGGAAAGAAGGTTTTTCCATGTACACAAAAGAGCAAAACAGCAACAGAGGTAGAGTAATAATGAATAACTTAATAAAAGAAGAAGATGAAGGATAGGTATGTTATTGACACACAACCAGTTAAGAGTTCAACATACATGTTGCCAATACTTGACGAACAAATTAACTTTGAATTCCTGCCATTAATGGTGGGATCCTATTTATACAACAACAGAGATGAGAAAGAATTTTCTGTGTTGTATAAGTTTAAGGGTACAGAAAAGTTTACAGAGTTTGAAAAGAGAATGATGGATCATGTGATATTTATAGGTCACGAAGATTATGGAGAATATGTTCTCTATAAATTTAGACTAACTACAGATATGCAGAAAGCACTAGATCTGTTATTAGAAGGCAAGTATAGTATGTTAACTTTAGAACAGAAAAATTGTATAGAATCTATGTGTAAGAGGAGAGGTTTCTCAAACTACAGAAGGATAAGAATGATATTAGATAAACATGAAAGCATTAGACTTGAACTAGAGTTCAGGTTAAAGTGCAAGATATCATGGGATGCTGAGTTATCTTCTCCTATAGATCCAGATACAGAATATTTTTCGGATAAAGTTCAAAAAATAGATTTTAATTTAAAACAAGGAGCAGAGATTTATGAAAGTAACGAAGAGGAACGGTAGATCAGTGAATTTTAACCCTAGTAAGATTACATCTAGGTTAAGAAATTTATCTGACGGACTAAAAGTGGATGCCGATAAAATGGCAGTGAAAGTAATTTCACAAATGGCTGACGGGATTACCACTGTAGAACTTGATACGCTATGTATTGAGATAGCTGCTAGTATGGTTTCTTATCACCCAGATTACAGTAAATTTGCTGCACGTATATTTGTAACACAATTGTGGAAAAGTACACCAGATAGCTTCTCTGAGGCTATGAATAAGGTACAAGAAACAACAAATGTTTTAGCAGATGAGTTTATGGCTTTTGTGGAGCAAAACAAAGAAGAGCTTGACAATATGGTGATTCGTGCTAGAGATTATGACCACGATATATTCGGGTTAAGAACTCTAGAAAAGTCTTATTTGTTAAAAGATCAAGACGAAAATATCATAGAGCGTCCACAATATATGTGGATGAGATGTGCTATTGAAACTAGTGCTTATGATATGAAGCAAATAGTAGGTGCATATAATTTAATGAGCCAAGGATTCTATACTCATGCTACTCCAACCTTATTTAATTCAGGAACAAGATTGTCTCAATTGAGCAGCTGTTTCTTGATAGCAAATAAAGGAGACAGCATAGATGGATTGTTTGACACAATGAAAGATGTTGCTAAGATATCTAAATTAGCCGGTGGAATAGGATTACATGTGCATAATGTTAGAGCTAAAGGTAGTCACATTGCAGGAACTAACGGTACAGCTGATGGGTTATTACCCATGATGAAGACGTACAATGAAGTTGCAAGATGGATTAACCAGGGTGGTAAGCGTAAAGGTAGCTTTGCTATTTATTACGAACCATGGCATGCTGACATTTATACAATGTTAGACTTAAAGAAGAATACAGGTAAAGAAGAGATGAGAGCTAGAGATTTATTCTATGCTGTCTGGATGAATGATGAGTTTATGGAAAGAGTAGAGGCTAATCAAGATTGGCATTTATTCTGTCCTAATGTTCTTAAGAAGAATAACATTGTGTTACAAAAGTGTGTTGGAGATAAGTTTAAAGCTGCTTACAATGAAGCTGTTGAGAAAGAGCTTTATAGTGAGGTTGTATCTGCAAGGGGGTTATGGGAAAAGATTTTAGAATCTCAAATAGAAACCGGTACTCCATATATAGGATACAAAGACAGAGTAAACAAGTCTTCTAACCAACAGAATCTAGGCGTAATACAATCTAGTAATTTATGTATAGAAATCAATGAGTATTCAGATGAAAATGAGCAAGCAGTATGTAATTTAGCATCTGTTGCCTTAAACAAGTTTGTGTTTGAGGGTAGAAAAGGAATGAATTTTGATTTTAGATTGTTTAGGACTGTAGTGCAACAAGTGATTAGAAACCTTGACAATGTCATTGATGCTAATTACTACCCAACCACAGAGACTGAGACTTCTAACATGAAGCATCGTCCAATTGGATTAGGTGTACAAGGTCTGGCAGATGTTTTTGCCATGATGAAAATGCCTTTTGACAGCGAAGAAGCTAGAGCTTTGAATAAGCAAATATTTGAACACATGTATTACTATGCTTTAGAGGAATCTAACAGACTAGCACTTACTCGTGGTCAGTATAGCACATTCGAAGGTTCACCTTTAAGTCAAGGTCAATTCCAATTTGATTTGTATGACGAAGAAGTTGAGTTATGCGGAGATTTGGATTGGGAGGATTTACAGAAGAAAGTTGTATATGGTGGAGTAAGAAACAGTCTTATGATTGCTCTTATGCCAACAGCATCTACTTCTCAAATTCTTGGTAACAACGAATGCTTTGAGCCATTCACTAGTAATTTATACACTAGAGGAACTCTTAGCGGGACGTACATTATAAGTAATAAACACTTGGTAAAAGATCTGGAAGAGATTGGAATGTGGACTGAAGAAACTAGAAATGCATTAATGCGTGACAATGGATCTGTAGTTAACTTACCAATACCTTCAGAGATTAAGCAAAGGTATAAGACTGCTTACGAGATGTCTATGAAAGCTGTAATTAATATGGCAGCTGATAGACAAAGATTTGTATGCCAGGCACAGTCAATGAATTTATTCATGCCAGAGGCCAGTATACAAAAACTTACATCTATGCATTTTTATGGATGGAAGCTAGGTCTTAAGACAGGTATTTATTACTTACGAACTAAAGCGGCAGTTGATGCTGTTAAGTTTACAGTACAAAAAGAAGAAGTTAAGGTTGAACCTGAAGTACAGGCGGTAGACCCTAATGACTTTAGAGCAATGATTGAGCAAGGTAAGAAAGCTCAAGAGGAAGATGATGAGGACTGCATTATGTGCAGCGGATAATTAATTAATAACTGTGCGTTGAGCACAAATAAAAAAACAAAGATGTTTAATATACCAATAAAAAGATTAAAAGGAGTTGAGAAAGGCAGTTTTGTTGTGCTCAACAAAGAGTTAAAAGGAGATACACATTTTCAAGAACATATTGATTTGATGTATGTTATAAATGGTGATGTACTTAGAAATGGAAAACTTGTAAGAGTTGTTCCTGTTCTTTTTAATATAGAAGACAATGGATACCAGCACGCATGTATAGATATGATTAGATCTAAAGAAAGTTTTGTATTTGAAAAAGATTCTTTATTACCATATCATGATGAGTTGATTAATTTTTCTGATGAAGGAAGTAATCCAAGCATGCATTCTGATGTTACAGTATGGAGAGTAAGGAATATGCTTGAGTACGTTAACAGAGAGTATGAACTTGACATAAAGACTTGTCCAAGCTTATTAAATGACTAATGGGCAGGCAAATCACATTAACAGAAATGATATCCGAGTGTGAGAAAGAAGAAAGAAGTAGAGGAGAGGATAGCCCAGAGAGAGAAAGAGAAGGAGATAGAGAAGAGGTACACGGAGCCAAATATTGTTGCTAGAACATTTTGTTTTAGTCACAAGTTGACCGTGTATCCTTCAATGCAGGTTGGAACCGGTATGATGAAAGTATTTATACAGCATCATGACAAGTTTAAACCTGTGAAGGAGAGATTGTATGACTCGATGGACAAGAAAGAAATGATGGAAATGTATGCTCTTATAGATTACAAGTATGAAGAATTCTATGAAAAGCACAAAGAAAAAGGAATGGGTAATTTTACCCCTAATTATTAATTTTAAAAACTAAGAAAGATGGCAAGAAAAGCAATCGCAAAAGGAATTGTACAATTAGGTAACGGGACATTTGAGGCTCGAGTTAAGTATCAAGGTACAAGCAAAAGAAGTACATTACACAGCATGTATGTAGGAGTGTTTAGCACAGTAGACAAAGCAATAGCCGCAAGGTACAAGTTTATCGCAAACATGTTTTAATAAAAAAAAGGGAGTTTAACTTAATGTTAGCTCCCTTTATTTTTTTTTAGACTTTCCTGTAATTTTTTTTAGACTTTCCTAATCCATTACCTGTAGGAATCTAAGCGATGCTTTGAAATCTTTTTCAGATTGAGAACCTATTGGCAGTGCCTTTAAGAACTTAACCCAAAGTTTATTTCTACCTTTGTTGACACCAACCTTGTAATCCTCTGTAGGAGAAAAAGACTGACCCATTAGCTTAGTTATTTTGTCTGTAAAATTTATAGCTGCTGAAGGACTCTTTATAATCTTAAGTGCTTCTGCAGGGTTAGAGTAGAATGAAAGCTCGGCTAGTTCTCTTCTTAAGTAGAATCTGGCCAAAAGAGTATCATCATCCGGATCATCATCCATTCCTCCCATTGCTGCGTAAGCAAGAAGTATAGTCACCATCATTCCCATTTCAGCTAAGAATCTTTTAGCATTAGCCTTTTCGTGAGTAGTCATATTTTTAAAGTCTGACTTAACTAACTCTATGTTGAATGATTTCATTGCAGGCATTATAGAATTCTTTATGAATCTTACAGCTGTTACGTAGTAACCTTCTTGATAAGACTTAAGGTCTTCTGAGTAAAATCTATCAGCTTCTGTTAATTCTTCTGAAGACTTTAATGCACTTTGTAATCCTCTGTATCTTCTTAACGTAGTAGATTCCATCCATTTCTTAAGAAAGAAAAGTAATTTACCCCACCACTCACGTTGAGCAGCTGATTGTATTTCCGGATCGTAGTTACCATGCAAGTCAATTATCTTTTTCTTTACAAGGTTTCTTGTCTCAAGTAATATGTCCCCGTGAGATGCACTAGGAGAGAATGTTGTTCCTCCGACCCAGTCAGGCATCTTGGCACGTATGTCACTAGAACCTTCTTTGTGAAACTCAATAACTTCATCTAAAGAAACAGCGTCTTTTCTATCTTTTACTATCTTACCTTCAGCATTTAAGAAGTTACCATCTTTGTCAAGTACTTTTATGTTGTTCATTACTGCATACATAACTTTTGACTGCATCATGTGCTCTCCACCTTGTGCGATTGGTCTAAGTGAGTGCATACTAAACAAAGCCTTCACCCTGTTGTTGTCTTCGAACCCATGGTCTAAAGCTTGTGAAGAACCTAACGTAGAAAACAAATTGTTAAATAAGTTAGTTCTAGATGTAGCTACATTTGACCCCATGTCGTCCATAAGACCTTTAGTGTCTGACCAGTATTTAACACCTGCTTTTTTCCAATCTTTCATTGTGTAAGTTTCTCCACCAAAAGCTTCTATCAAGTTGTTTACCGTACCTGTAGTAGCATTGACAATAGAGTTCATAAAGTTACCAATCAAAGAAACTGAACCAGCATACTTAAGAACTGTTGACGTAGCCTTCTGTACATTTACTCCGGCTACTTCTCCCGCATCTTTAGATTTGATTCCGTATAATCTGTTCTCTGCCATGTCAAGTAGCTTAGCTACATCATTAGGTAGTTCTGACTTAGACTTAAACAATCTAATGTCTTTTATATCAGAGAAAGAGTGTATTGCAGACTTACCAGACTTTGTTTGTGGATTAAGTCTGTTTGTCATAACATCAGCCATAACAAGTATCTGCATTTCTAATTGCTTCTTTTCTTTATGGTTTTTTGCAGCCTCTAAATTAAGTAGCAATATAGTGTGTATGTCAAGACTTTGTTCACCTTGAGGCAGTTTGGATCTGTATCTCAAAGGAATCTTGTGCATTTCCTTGTTATTGATATCTGCAAGAACCTTTATGGTTTCATTTCTATCTGCAGCTGCTGTTCCCCCAAGGTCATACTCATCTTCTTTCTTCTGAAATGCATCTCTAACTTTATCTATAGCAGCATTTTTCATGTCTCCGGCAATAACTCTAGACATTGTTGTTCTAGTTACACCAGGAAGTCTTAACCATTCTTGGGACGCACCTCTTTCAATAAGAGATTCTTCTCCCTGAGATAGCTCGTCTGCCTCTTTTATGTATCCTTTAAATATTTCTAACTGCTTAAACTCTTCTTCAGTAAGTTTGTCGTACTCTTTGTTAAGCCATTTATCAGCAGGTACAGTTCTTGTTCCTTTAGTAGTTTGTATTACTTTCTGGTTAACTTTCTTCCAGTCTTTCATTTGTTGTCTAGCGATAAGGGTGGCAACAGGAAGTTGGTATGGTGCATTACCTACCATGTAAGTTGCAAACATTCCTTTAACTTTTACTTTTTCTCCGTTAGGACCTTTAAGTAATTGAGGTGCCTCATTACCTTCAACAAAATATATATTGTTTGCTGCAACTTCTACCTTACCATACTTTTCTTCAGATAAATCTCTGTCGTTAGCATCTCTTTCTAAGGCCTGTAATTCTTTAAGATATTCTACTTGGTACTTTGTTATAAAATAAGACCCATCTTCAGTTTGTTCTACAAACTTTTTATACATGTCTTCTCTATTTATTTCACCACCATGGTACTCTACGAATTTATCGTAGTGAGCTTTCATTTGGTTAGCACGATTCTTTGAGTAGTCTGCTGTTTCCATGTCAGCTCTGTCAAACATTTTAGATGCAACCTGAATTTCTCCTGAAGATAAATTCTTTTCTGTAACAAGTGACGCCATAAAATTACCTATGTCACCTGGAGATTCTTCTGCTTGTTTAAGGTATGTGTCGTACGCTTGCTTTTTTATTGCTTCAGCATTCTCTCTCATTTTCTTTTCTACCCAAGGAATCTTTGCTTCATTTGGCTTTATGGTATCATACTGTCTGCCAAACTTATTTCTCCACTCAACAAGATGTTGGTTAGAACCTTCTACCATAATCTCTGCAAACATAGCTCTTTCTACATTAAGAATCTTTGCATCAATCTTAGTCTTAAGTCCATTCATATCAGCTATTCCACTGTCAACAAGTTCTTTGTGTACTAAAAGATAGTCTTCGCTAAATCCGTCCTTACTTACATCTTCAGCAATAGTCTGAACTTCTTTAAGAGTTTCAAAGATATCATTTCTATTCTTGTATGCTCTAATTAATTCAGGAGTAATATTTGTTGTAGGGTCGTCCAATGCATTTTGTAGACTAGCATCTAATGCAGCAAGTCTTTGCTCTCCCCACTGAACAAACTTTAGTATTGTAATAAGTTTGTCTGTGTCATTAAGTTTTTCTAAATCTTTTGGATCAACTTCAGTTTCTTTCATCAATGTGTGTAATCCTGTAGAGTAATTAATTACACCGGATCTAATCTCATTGTTTCTTTTTTGTCTGTCTCTGAAGTTTTTAGGCTCGTCAAGTTTGTGTGCGTTAAAAATCCTTGTAGTAATTTGTTCATACAAAGAGTCCAAAGAAGATATTTCTTTTTCCAGCTCATTCATTTCTTCGCTTTTATTTGCAAATCTTTCTTCTTGCTGGTAGTCTGATATAGTTCTGTCGCTAATGTCTTTAGATACCTGATCAGATATAAGTTCTTTTGTAAGTGCAAGTACTTCATCTCTGTTTAGACCAAAGGTTCTGTTCATGAAATCTAAGAACCACTCTTTAAATGCATTCCATTTACTTTTGTCCATTTCAGATTCAAATATTTCAGCACCGGTGTTTCCTATAGCAGTAGTTACAACCTCCTTAATAAACTGTTCACTGTCTTCTTTGTACTCAGGATAGTTTTCTTTAACCTGATTAAAGACTGCAGTTCCTCTTAGTTGATCGTAAGCTCTTTGCACTCTAGCATTTTTGTGTCCACCAGGAAGAGAGTCAACGAATATATGGCCAAACTCATGAATGGCTGTAGACTTGAATATCCTGTCAGGATTAATCAATATCACAGGCTTTCCAGCTTTAATTGTCTTTGGGTCGGAAGCAGCTAGTACTCTCGAAGATTCTACTTCATAATCAAGCACAACTTCTACATCCATCTTCTTCTGAAGATGCTTTACCTTCTGTTGAAAATTATACAGAGCTTCTCTTTTATTAGTTCCTCTTTGTTCTTGTGCAACATATTTATTTGCAATTGCCTTATCAGCAGCAAGAGTGTTAATTAACTCTTGCTCGCTAAGGTCTTTTCCTTTATAATTATAAGTACAACTCATTATCCGTTACATGTTATGTCGTTATCATTTGCTATTTCATCTATGTTATTTGAAATGGCATCTATATTTCCTTTTGGAATATACTGAATTCCTGTGTTTAAATCTACGCTTTCTATAAATACTTCTCCACTTTCATTGTTAATAGCGTCATAAAGATTATTTACATTGTTTATGTTCCAAGCTACAGACTGTGGCATACCTTCTCTTTTTCCTGTATCGTTGTTATAGAATGCACTAAACTTTGTAGAACCAGTAAAGAATGTTGATGGTATTTCTCCAGTTCTTTTTAAGTAGTCTCTATAAGCTTTAACATCTTCTTTGTTTATGATTGTTTCTCCTTTTGATAGCTCTACCTCTCTACCACTAGACGTATTGTCCATTGTAAGGGCAGCAGGTATAAGTTGAGGATTAGCCATTGCTTTTTCAAGAATACCATTAATCATTTTATTCATGTTAGCTGGTACGTTGTTGCTAGGTATCTGAGAATTCTCAGTCTTAGTTCCGTAATTCCACTCCACTACGTTACCTTTTCTTGATCTTTTACCTAGCTTATGTGTTCTAACATATAAAGGTCTGTAGACTGCAGTGTCTTTATTATTTTTGTCCTTAACAGTAACTAGTTCGTTACCTACGTATTTGTAGAATGCTTCATTCATCAATGGTTCACTAGTCTCTTCGTCAAATACAGGGAATCCTTGGTCATCTTTTACTTCATCTATTATAGTAACAAATTCAGGGTAGGTTTTAAGCCCATCAATGTTTTGTCCTGTAGACAAAGCATCGTTAGTCATGTCAGTCTTATAATGAAATGCTGTTGTTTTAGGAATTCCACCAGGTAACGCTTCAGCTACTCCAAAGCTAACTCTAGGAACAACCTTTGCATTTTCCCAGTTGTGTCTAAAGTATTGTTCTCTAAAGTTAGAGTCCATATCAGCATCTCTTGTCTGAAAAGCTATTTTCTTAAAGTCTTTACCAACACCTTCTGCTTTTAATATTTCATGAGGTATGTGTGCAAAGAACTGACCAAGACCACTTTTAAATCCTGTACCAGAGTACGCGTATCTAACTAGGTTTCTTGCTAATGTTTTTGTTTCAGGATTTCTATATAGTTCATTCCATGATCTGTAGATTTTATTTTTATACACAGCAGGTTTGTTAGCTGAATCTATTGTCATAAAATTATATTGACCATCTTTGTTTACGATAATTTCTTTTATTAAGAAGTTTTTGCTGTAAGGCTCTCCCTTCTTTTTCATATTCATAATCTGATTGCCTAGATCCGTAAACAATCCAGGAATATTTGTAGTGTTTACAGAAAGCAATTCTGTTCCAGACATTGCATAAGAGTAATAAGAACTATCTAAATCTTTTGCTAAGTCTATACTTGTAATTCTTTCTCCTCTACCCATCCTGTTAGAGATTGAGTTAAATGTATTCTCAAGAGCCCTAGTTGCAGATATAGACAAAGCACTGTTGTTTAGAACTTCTCCAACAAAGTCAACAGCATTATCATGGTAAGTACCATTCATTGTGCCATCAAACTTTGCCTCGTATCCTTGTATTTTTCCACTAGCTAGTACTTGTTCTTTTCTGTTTTGGATAATCAATCTTTCTGCGAATGATGTTCCACCTCCTTTTGTGTCAGACTTAGCTGCAATAACAGATGCTGAAAAAGCTTTTGAATAAGACATAAGCCCTTCGAAAACATTTAACACCATATCTTGAGCTGCGGCATTTTGTCCTGTTCTTTTTGCAGTAATTTGACGCTCTAAGAAATCTTTACTTTTTAAGTCTGAGGCTTTAGAATCATTTAAACTTGCTTCAAATTTCTTAGCACCGTACTTCTGCCTAACTACTTCAAAGGCATCTAAAGTTTTACCACTCTTGTCTCTAACTCTTTCGGAAGTAATACCTTCCATTTTTTCCATTTCTTTTACTAAGTCTATAAGAATTGGTTGTCCCATAAATCTATTAACCCACTCAACACTAACACCTGCTCTTAAAAGCATAAATGTCATGTTAGCTGTAACAGAATTATGATTACCTCTAGATACATAAGGGTCTTTTGCGATATCAACGTACGCGTTAAGGAACGCAGACAATGAATCTGCAATAGATCTAGTGCCGTCCTTATCCATTATTTCATCAAACTTAGTAACTCCTTCTTCGCTTATGTGTCCAATACCTATATAAGTATCTAATGTTATGTTTAGACTCTGGTTTAATACGTGGTCAACTAACATGTTTGCTGTTTGTCCCACACCAGCTTTACCTGATACATAATCAAATTTGATATCTATCTGTGATGTAGGAGAAAAGATCTGTAAATCATCATAAGTTGGAGGAGGAAACAATCCGTTAATGTCATCCTTAAGATAGTCTGAATCAATAGATCGCATCATGTCGTCATAAGTAGCAGGGCTAGTAAGAACTGACCAGTATAATTCTACAAGTCTATTCTGTATAGCAGCCTTAGAAGATTGATTAGGACTAATTTTTTGCACCACTCCATTTCTTAATTCAAGATTGTGCATCATTACAAACATCTTATCAATATCAAAGTCACTACCAGTTTTTCCTGGTATAGCATCGTATCCTATAATAGCATCTCCCATTGAATCAGGAAGTATTCCTACAATTTCAACAGCATCATTAGATGACATCCCTTGGTTTGGTATACGATAAGTAATCATCTCTAAAGCAGAAGGGTCTATCATGGCCATTAATTCTTCAGAAGTCATCTTGTCGAAATTAATTTTGCCATCTAAGCCTTTTAGCATTGTCTTCAAAGCACTGTAAGGTATGAACACTTGTCCAGGCTTAACAACACCATTCTCTTTTCTTGGTGGTTTAAGTCCTCTAATAGGATCATAATTTTTAGAAACTATTTTTATACCAGACTTATCGGTAACATCTCTATCTAATCCAAAGTTACTAACCTGAATAAAAGATGCACCGTTAGTTTTTATTTTAGTCATTTCTTTGTTCATCATAGACATGAACATAGATTGTACTTGTTGTCTTACTTGAGGTATGTGGTCAAGAGGAGTTTCTTTTTCAAGTGCAGAAATAATATTCTCTCCACCCTCTTTTCCTCTGAACTCCTCTATAAGAGCTGAATATATTCTTTCTGGATTTGTTATTTTTCCATTAACAATTCCAAACTCTTTTTCTAAATTTGCTCTACCTATATCAGATAGTTTAGAAACAGTATCGTGAATTTCTTGAAGAACCTGCCCACCAGTCATCTTTTCCTTACCATTAAAAGTATAAACCTCTTCGTTAAGAGCTAGATTAGATAATATGTTCTTTTGTATTTGAGATCCTACTGCAGCATCTTTAGTTAGCTTTGTAGGTAAGTCTTGTTGTAGTTTCCAACCACGGTTTGTAAGTATTGTTGGGTTAAGCTCAAACTCTCCAAGCATTTCAGTTGTTCCTTCTTTGTTTATTGTAGTAGGAGCCATTGCTCCAACCTTTACACCATCAGCAGTTACAACTTCACCAATTTCATCTTTAGGTTCTAGTGTTTTCCCATCCTTGTCCTTAGTCATCTTATCAAGAAGCTTTTCCATAGGTAGCCCTTTTACCATACTAGGTATGATGACAGCCTGAGAGTACTTAAGATATACGGGACGTCCATCGTTGATTTCAAAATACACACCTTTAAGTGGTTGTGCAGCAAGTTTAAGTTCTCTTTTAGTTAAAGTCTTTCCTGCGATCATGTTAGCGTACGCTTTGTCATGAAGAGGAGTCCATTTACCTAACTTCTCTTGTAAGAACTTCCACCTGTTAGGGGTAATCCACCCCTGTGCATCTGTAGTGTTAACACTTTTGTATGCCTCAGCAATCTTTGGGTCATCTACAGAGTCAATAATTTCTTGCAAATATTCTGAAGCAACTTCAACATTAGATATTGTAGCTTGCTTAAAATATAAGTTGTCTGAATTTTTTAATCTTAATTGAAGTCCATCACTATATGTAGCAGGAATTCTTTTTATCATGTCTGGCATGGTCTTGTAGTATGCTGGATCTCCAGAAAACATCTTACCATATTCTATAGTAGATATCAATCCATTTACAGCGTGATCACCAGCCATTGCTGTTAAAGGTTCGCTGCTTTGAGATTCATATCTTGCAAGAATATCTTTATCCAAATTACTTACAGACTCTATTGCTTTGCGAGAATCCAACATTCTTTGATAGAGAACTATTTTTATATACTCACGTAAAGCCTTTTTTTGTTCAGCAGTTAATCCTCCAACACTTGTAGATAATGGTCTACCATCTTCTTTGTACAATGCATTCCTTAAACCAAATACGTCTCCAGCTTCTGTTAACATTTTACTGTCATGAGATAGGTTAGGAAACAATTGTGACCTAGTTCCATTCATATTACCAGTATGATAGTGTTGAATTTTTTTGCTGTCGTCAAGTGTATCTATTTCATTCCAAACCTCAATCATTCTGTTGTACTCGTCTTCAAAGTAGTCAACAAATACATCTAATGTTTTGTTAGGTATTCTTAATCCTTTTTCAGTCTGAATTATTCCAGCATCAAAGAAAGGTAGTCCACCTATTTCAGTCCTTCTAGACTTATCTGCAGGTACAATTGTAGGCATGTATGATTCATTACCTATTTTTCCTCCAAGCATCTTAACAATGCTCTCATTGATAGCGTCAGGCTTTGTTTGCTTCTTGTTGTCAACACCGTCAGACTTGCCTTTACTTTTAAAAGATGCGGCAAGAACTAAGCTTAACTTGTCTAGTCTCTCTGCAGAAACTCTTTCTCTATCTTTTTTCTTTACGTCCTTACCAGTGGCAAGAAGATAAGATATCCATTGAGAGTTTTTGTTGTATGTTTGTGTAGAAAGTTTTTCTAATTCTGAAGGGTCATTCTTCCATTGGTTAACTTTATTGGAAAGGTAAGAAGGTGAAGAGAATCCCCATCCCATTTTACCTCCGTTAAGAACTACTGTGTTCTCAGCAAAGTTTACCATCCCAAGTGCCATAGACTTACTAAGTGCTCTTAAAGTCTTTTGGTCACTAAATGGATTTCTTTTTTCAGTACTAGTGCCAAAACCACCTGGAACTAACAAGTCATCTATTGCAAAACCAATTGCCTGAGATAGCTCATTAAGTACATCGTAAGGTTCTTTGTTTTTTGCTGTGTTTAAGTTTACGTAATCAGTAATGTCTTGTGGAGTAACAGTAGTCCCAAGTCTTTTTAATATTTCTGCAATAGCATCTTCTCTATCGTCTAATACATTGTCTCTTTCTGATCCAGGTTCTGCATTCTTGTATGCCTCACCAAACAATCTGTTAGCCTGAGTAATCTCATCTTTAAGTTCATTTAATCCTATAGCAGCTTGCTTATTAGCGTTTCCACCAACAGACCTCCATCTTTTTCCAAACTCCCATGACCAATCATTTCTTAGTTTATAGTCTCTACTACCAACTACAGAAGCATTAATAACTTTGTATTTCTTTCCGTTAACTTCTGTAATTAAAAAGTTTAGTTTTGTTTTAGAAAATGCTTGAACAAATTCAGTCTTCTTAGATTCACTTGCATCTTTAAGTTTTTCAATCACATCTACAACCCATGGCTTGAGATCTTCTAGCTCTTCCATCTTTTTTATCATCTGAGAAAAAACATCGGATACGTTGTCACCATGGCCAATACTAACTATGTCAGATAGTGCTGGCTCAAGTGTGCTCCATACATCTTCGTAATCAGCAAACATCTCCATCTTAAGAAAGTTTCCTGTTTTCTTAGTGAGCTTGCCATCTACGTATTCAAGAGCTAGTATTTGCGATAAGAATAGTTTTGTGTTTGTTGTCGCTGCATCTTTTGAGTTAGATTCAAAAGAGTCTTTACTAAAGTTTGGATCTTTGCCATCTGGCGTGTTGTCTACATCCTCTTCATTTGCAGCTAAGCTTTTGTTAGCCCTTAGTTTAAATCCATAAGATTGGATTTTGTCAGACATCTCAGAACCAAATTCTTCTTTGTATGCCTGAACTAGTTCTGCTTTGCCTACCATCTCATCTCTTTCAGCTAAAGATATTGATCCTTCAGCGTACGCAGTGTCAATAGTAAATATGTATCTATCCATAGATTCATCTATAGACTTAAAAATCATTCCCATTGTTGGAAGGGTGTCTTCATCTATATGATTGAAGCTTAGATTTTTTCCTTTACCAGAAAGTAGGTTAGACATTAACTGTGCAGTAACTTCTTCTACAGTTTCTTCTGTAAATTCAGCAAACTTAACCTTGTTTAAGAATATCCTTTCTGATTTTCCTTCAAAGTACCATTGGTCTGTACCTTCTTTTCTAAATAGTTTTGGCTCTCCATTGTCATCTTGACGCATTGCCATTGTTGAATCAAAGAAAGCATATTCGTAGTTGTCAACCCAGCTACCAAAATCTTCTTGGAACCCTTCAGACATAACAGAGGCGTAAGCCTGTTCTGCTAATTGATCTGTTCCAAGAACTTCGTATAACTTATTGTACAATCCGGACTCTTTCCCATTTGTCTTATTAAGTATTTTACAACTTCCCATATTTTATTTTATTTAGTCACATTTTTTCCTTATAGTACCAGTATCTTTTCCTGGCTTAGGATCATTTATTGTTTTTTGTGAATTGTTTAATTTTGATGATAAATCATCTGCTTCAAATATACGACTATTATTGTTAGCCTCCAAATTTTCCTGACTGTTTTTATCATTAGATCTTCTTCTTCTTCTAGCAGACCTTGTGTCCTTGTTCTCTATTCTCTCTACTTCTTTGTCAACTCTAGCAGACAGCTTGTCTCTGCTCTCATCAGTAGCGTTAAGAATGTTCATTAATCCATCACCAGGTTTAGGTGTATCTCTTTTGTCAGAGAACATACCATCTAGTTTTTCCTGTAAAGTGTCATCGAATTGTAGTTGTATTATACTATCAGAAAGAGAACTAGTATTCATAGGGGTTGTGCCTATAAGATCATTAGTAAGTTCAAACTTATCCATAGATATAGTTCCATCCTTCTCTTCGTAAGTTGCACTTATAGGAAGTATGTTAATATCGCTTACATTTAATCCGTACTTGTTATAAGAAGCATCTGCATAAACTGTTTGTTGAGCAGACCACTTTTCATTTTTAGTAGCAAATTTACTTGGACCATATATGTTAGAGGCAAGGAAAGTAGCATTCTTCTCACTGTACTTTATGTTCTTGAAGTCAATGATGTGCATTTTACCTTGTCTGTCAACAGCTACTAAATCTAAAGTACCACCCATTCCATCAAATCCTGATGCATCTTTTTGTTCTTGATTGTATTCTCTGTAAACAAATACTTCTTCAGAAACAAATGTCATTCCTTTATTAGTAAGGTCTGTCTTAACTTTGTTTATCTTTCTTACCAGCCCGTCAAACTCTTGCTCAGTAACTTCTAGAAGGTAGGCGTTGTTTCCTTTGTTCATTTCTTTAGCCTCAGCTAAATACTCTGCTAAAGACTTTACGCTAGTGTCTCCAAAGATATCTCTTGCAAGTATGTCAACAAAGTTTCCTACAGCAGCACCTTTCTTCATGGCGTCATTACTTTCTGACTGCTCTCCTTTTAGCCTGGTGACCATGTTAGATTGTCTTTCTAGAGTTTTACCTTGACCAACATATACACTGTGTACTACACCGTCAATTGTAACCTCCTCTAATCCAAACCGCTTAGACTCTTCTTGTATTTCACTTATAACTCTTACAGTTTGAAGCTGATCAGGACTAAGCTTGCTTTCAGTAGCCATAGTAATAGCTTTTTTAGAGGCCTCAATCTTTCTTAATGCATTAAGTGTAGCTCTAGTCTCAATCTTTATCTTGTCAGAAGTCATGAGATCTTTACCATTTGCCCAGTAAACAGCTTTATCATTGTTGTCTATGTGATCTTGCTCATGTAATATTAAGAAAGTATTCATGTCTTTCTTTGAAGAAAGAATTGATCTTATTTTTGCAGGAGAGTATCCTTGATCCGCAAGCTCTTTCATTACAGCAACTTTTTGCTGAGACGTAGCATTGCCTACGTAATCTCCTTTTCCTTCTATGTAGTCATAGAAATCTTGTTGATCAGTAACAGGGTTTATTTGTATATCTTTACCATTAGTACTTGCGTAAACTTTTGTTCCTTGTTGATTTTTAAGATTCTTGTTTACTTTGTACTTAGGTATATCTATCCTTCCCGGAATCTTAGGTTTAGAATAAGTAAGTTCTGTTAAATTTTCACCGTCTCCGTATTGAGTATATCCTGTTTCCACAAGCTCCTTGTACTGTTCATCAGTTAAAACATCTATGTCTTTATTAGACACACCTTCTAATGGAACTCTACCAGAAAGTGTTTGAGTAGGAGGCATATTTTCAGACAAGTATGATTTTGTTGTTGGAGTTTCTTTAGGTAAATCTGTTTTATTTAAGAAATAATCTAAAGCTGTTGCATGAGAAGGTCTTCCTAAATCTTTATAATAAAAAATAGGCTTTCCTTTTAGCTCAGATGTTTTGTTTAATATAGCTTTCCTGTAATCCTGCATTACATTTGTATCTCCTTTACCTTCTAACCAATTTAAAAATCTAGTAACAGACACAGCAGTTTCTTCTTTAATAGCTCCGTAAGGGCCAAAAGGGTTTCCAACAGCATTGTCTTTAAGAGCATCAATCATACTCTGCTCTGTTTTACCTTTAGTTCTAAATGCTACTACTGCTCCAGGTTGAGGCTTTCTACCTTTAACTCCATCAACAATTACATTACCACCAGCAGGAGCTGTTTCAGTACCTAAATCAACCTTACTAGTTTGTTGTGTTGGAGTTGTCTTAGGTAGATCTTTCTTTTGAGCTGGCATAGGATTAGTCTTTGGCTCTGCCTTAAACTTATTATCTATCCATTCATTTACAGCTCCCTTTGTAGATAAATTAACAGTCAAAGTTCTTCCGTCAATTCCGTAGTATACTCCTTCGAAACCAGGAAGACCCATTGTAGATTTTTCTACACTAGCTTTAGATCTATTAATTCTTTCCTGTTTCTTAGCATCTGTTTCTGGTTCAGACTTTGTAGAAGTAGGCTTTACTGTTATGTTCTCAGAATTATACTTAGCTTCTATTCTTTTTTGAACAGCCTCTTTGGTGCTATCATTAATAGCAGTAACACCACCTATTTGGTTGTAGTAGTATCCTGTAAATCCAGGAATTCCATTCTCACCTTTAACTATACCAGCCTTTTCAGTCTTTGCTTTTCTTTCTGATTGCTCACTAGTATTAGCAGGAGTCTTTTCCGCTACCTCTACTTTAGGAGCAGGAGCAGGAGCATTTATTGGTGCAACAAAAACTTTTGTTTTCCAGTTTTTACTTGTCGCAAACATAGGGCCTTTTGTTGTTGCATTGGTAGAAATTGCACCAGATCCAACAACCCACTCTCTATACTCAGGGCTTGTCTTCCAAAGCTCACTGTTAAAGTTTATGTTCTTTGTAGTCTGTAAGAATTCCTGTAGTTCTATTTTTGCTTGAGCAAGATTTGTTTTACTTAGAACCTTTCCGTCCCCAAACAATACAGATTTGTAATCTTTAGAAAACATTAGTTGAGACTTCTTTCCTTTAGTCTGTTCAGATGTATACCCTAATAAGTTTATAAGATCTTTTATGTTGCCGTCTTCAACAATCTTAAGTTCTTCAACTAGGTTTACTTCTAGTATGTCAAGAACTTCTTTAGGTAAGTCTGTTATAGCTTGCTCAAGTTTAACTTGACCTAACGCAACAGCGGCAAGTACTTCAGTTAATGCTTCAGCTTGAAGATTAGAATGCTTAGACAAGTTAAGTCTTAGCGGGAATGGTGATCCATCAGCCTTCTTTACCATAAGGAATAATCCACCTTTATAAGGTATCTGATTTCCTTTCTCATCAGTAACACCTGTTACCATATATTTCTTACCCTTGAATCCTGCAACACCATCTCTTGTGTCACTGTCAACTAAATCACCATCTTTGTTTGTGATAGCTAGCTGTACGTCATCTAGGTCTTCAACCTGTTCTAAATCAGTAAGTATGTTTTTAGCAGGGCTTCCGTCTTCATTCTTATCCATTACAAGTCCACCACCAGTAGTTAGAGATATTTTACTCTTCGCTGGCTTGCCATCTTTTAATAAGTCTATTATTACTTTTCTTTGAGGAAGGTCTACTTTATTCCATGCGTCAAAAGCAGTTTCACTTTTAGCTATGTTATTAGTAAGGGTCGGTAGAAAAGTAAATACATCCGGGTTGTTTCCAACTAATGCTTTAATAGGAAGGTATTCGTATACGAAATCATTCACAACACCTTTATTGAAAAGCTCAATTGCTTTTAGTATGTTTTTGTTCTGGCCATTGTAATCAGATACAACAAAACCTACCTCTTCATCTATCTTACTTTTGCCATTAGCTACCCATTCCTTGTATCCATCAGAAGCTACAGTATCAAGAAGCTTAACAGCTCTATCTACTCCCGCAGATTCTTCAACAGTCTTTTCAGATTTTTCTAGTTCAGAATTTACGTGGTCACTCTCTTCTTCAGAGAATTCATCTTCAATGTTTTCTTCTATAGGTGCAACATTTGTGTCTACAAGATCACCAGGATTTGCTTCCTGTTTTGCAGCCGCTTCTTCTGCTAACTTCTTGTCGTGAAGCACTTGAGCAGCTTTAAGATCTTCAGCTTTTTTCTTAGCAATTATAGCTTTCTTTCTTGCATCAACTTTTTCTAACAAATCTTTTTTCTCTTTGTCAGTATACTCGTTGTTGTCTCTTATGTTTTTACGAACTTGATCAGCTCCTTTTTCATCTTGTATTAGAGCAACCTTAAGTTCATCTTGCTTAATCTGACGTTCTTTTTTGTAAGCATCACTACCTAAGTGTACGTTGTCAGACTGTCTAAAAGATATACCATCTTCAAGAAGTATTTTTTCTATTTCTTTATCTTGCTTTTCTTCAAGCATTGTTTGATGACCAGCTGCATATCTTTTGTTATGCATTCTAGTCTCAGGATGTATATCTTCTTTTTCTTTATAATCATTTGCAATAGAGTTTTCTAAAGACTCAATGTATTTCTCATTGTTCTTTATTACGTCTCCAACTAATTTTTTCTTACGGTCACTAGCCTTGTCGCTTAGGTTAGCTCTGTGTATTTCATTAGCTCTTTGGTACGCTTTTATAAGAGCTTTCTTTTGAGGAATCTCTTTTGCGTAGGTAGACATTTTAGATGACCCAACAAACCCTTCAGACATGTCAGACTTCTCTTGTTCTAGTGCCTCAATTCTTTCTTGGAACTGAGCTATGTGTATATCGTTGCTTGCCATCATACCAGCAACTCCAGCATCATTCTTATCTAAATGCTTTAAATATCTTTGTTTAGTTTCGTTAGCAATTCTTATAGCATCAGGTACGTACTCTTTAAACAACTCTATGTCTAACTCAATACCGTGTGCTTCTTTATATGCAGCTTGCTCTTCTGCAGTCATCTCTGCTAAGTTAGCAAGAGACTCTATGTGTTGGTCAAACTGGTCAACAGTAAGTGCTTCAAGACTCATGCCTATCATCATCTCGTTGATAATTTGTTTTCTTCTTACCGGGTCATTGTTTTGATCAGCAACAGCAAGTTCTTTCTGCATCATCTCGTAACTCTTACCTCTCTTCTCTAAGAATTCAGCTTGCATCTTTGCCCAGTTAGCTTCTGATTGTCTTGTTGCTTTATTCTTAAACAATGTTTGAGTCTTAGGACCAACTGCTTGGAAGATATTACCACCAAGTCCACCCCAGAAAGCTGAAGTCATCATTTCAGTATCTCCAATTGTAGCAGACAATTCTTCTTTGTATTCTTCTTCATTAATAAGGCCAGCATCAAGCTTAGCTTTTAAAGATCCTCTTTCTGCAATATAGTATTGGTAAGACTCCTCTGCTCCCTCTGACAAGAAAGTAACACCTGCAGCTTTAGAGCCTTTTATTGCTTTACTTTGCCAAGGCTTTAATTTAGAAACTTTTCCTTTACCAGCAGCCTTGCTCAAAGCAGACTCCATTTTCATTGTTCTAGGATTAAATATTTTTCCTATTGCAAGGTATTGAGGTATGTCTTGCATGATCATAGCCCATCCCATTTTGTAGTTAGATGCAGCAGCTTCAGAAGCATACTTGTTAGCCTCTTCTTCAGTAAACTTAACACCTGTCTTAGGATCTATTGTTTGCAAGAATTCATCTCTAGTTGATTCAAATGTACCACTAGCTTCCATGTGATTTTCAATGTGTCTAGAAACAACGGCTTGACTAATACCATTAGCCATCCACTTTGCTTTCTTTCCCATTCCAGCAGCAATGTCAGCAGATTTGTTTATTGCACCAAGAGCTTTAGATATGTTTTTTCCTAGAAAAGACAAAGCCTTAACTGTACCAGTTGCAGGTATTAGCATAGATAAAGATGACGCAACAGAAACAGCATTACTAAACCACCATCCACTATCACCCATGTCAAACTCACCTTCGTTAACCTGGTATATAGGCATGGATTCTTGTCCAAATTCTCTTAGAGATTTACCGTAATCACTTAACCAGTTACCCCATTCTCCTTCTTCACCTTTAGCTATGTCAGCCCATCCAGCCATGTCAAGAACATATCCTATACCTTCAACAGTACCACCGACTATTTCGCCAACAACAGCTTGTCCAAGCATATTACCAGCTTGAGCATACCATGATTGATTGGTTGCTCTAGATTTGTTTAATGCATCTATTCCTCCTACAGGATTATATATGTCGTTACCTAAATAACTAGTATAATCTTCAAGGTCAATCTCAAGTTCTTTATCTCTAATGATTGTTGGGTCGGCATAACTAGAATCATCGCCTCCTATACCAGCCCATTTACTTATAGGTGCTGCGTCAGTTCCAGCTTGACTGTTTTCTTTGGCAACTGTATTAGGTAAGTCAGGGTCAGTACTTTGCTCAACATTAGAAATGCCTGCCCACTTAGAAGTAGGTTCTGTAGCGGCAGGTTCTGTAGCAGCTGAAGCATTAGTAACTCCAGCAACTTGTGCTACTGGAGTTTCTGATTGTACTATATTTTCTTGTGTTTCCTCTATCATTATATACTAGTTTGAACTTGTTTTTATTTTTCTAAGCATTTCTAAAACTTCTTGAAGATCTACTAAAGAACTGTTTAGACCATCTCCATCATAATAAGACTTGTTTGTAGCCGGATTAGGCATAGACGCAAACTCTTGAGACAATGCTAATGCAAACTTTTCAGCACTATGTTCTCCTGATAAGAATTTATCAAATCCTCTCATCCCTTTTAGTCTACCTAAAATTATAGAGTCTTGAACTTCAGCAGTAAAGATTGTGTTTCCAGGAATACCTTGATTCTTAACCTCTTCTTTTAATGTATCTTTTATAAATTGATGAGACCCTACAGCACTAGAAGCTTTCTTATTTGGATTAGCTGCTCTTTGCTCTCTTACCATTTTATCTTGCAAAGCAAACACTTCGTCTATTGTCATTGTAGTAATAGGCTTATCAGGTGTGCCACTCCATCCTGAGTACACTATGTTAGGATCACCACCTTTAGATTCAAACTGACCTATAAATTCAAGTAAACCTTTTTCTTGAGAAGTTACTTGGCTAGAAGGAGTTATTGCCGCGATTTTATTTGCCTCATTAGTTAATACAGGAGCTTCAGGATCTGCAATAGGATCTGCATCTGGATCATTGTACATCTTCATGTCATCTGGAGTAGATACTTCAGGTGCTGCTTGTGACATATCAGCCGCAATCTCTGCTTGAACAGCAGCATTTGGATCTTCATTTGCTACAATTTGAGTTCCGCCATATCCTTCTACAAAAGAAACTCCATTCTGAGAAGTCATTAAGAAATTAACATCTTCCATTGAAACAAAAGAATTCTCTTCTGTTTCTTCTACAGTAGTTTTTCCATTTAAAATAGCTGATACACTAGGACTAACTTCACTTGTAACAACTTCAGTGTCAGCTGATGCATCGTAATTAGGATCAGCTTCTTTTGTTATTTGAGCTTGAATCTCTGTAGCTGCTTTTGCCATTTTTAAAGATAGGTCAGCTCTAGAATATATAGGCTGATCAGATATACTTATAGGGCCATTTGGTCCCGGAATGCTAACAGCATAAAAATTTCCTGTATCATCTTGCTTGTATGTAGCTTCGAAATTTGTATCTCCAACTTTCATTGTTATTACTCCGTCAGGTTGTTTACCAAACCCAGATTGCTTTATATTAGCCATGTGGTCTAAGTTAGCAAGTCCTTGCATACCAATAGCTCTTTGATCACTATTTCCTCCGTTAACAAATGATTCAAATAAATCTATTCTTGCTCCGTTGTTAGAAGGGTCTAGTATTTGAAAAGAACCAGTACCATTACTTGTTGTAACTATAAGATTATTAAAGAATGTTCCGTCATCACTTTGTCCATCAGTTAAAGAAACTCTTATTTCAGGAACTTCGCCATCAGGAAGATTCTTAAGAAGAGCTTGATACTCTTCATCATCTTGAAGCATTCCTCTGTTGTAAGCTTGTTCAGCAGAAACAGGATTAAAATTTTCTGTTATTATTTCATTTCTACCACCAAGAGCACTATAATTTTTACCTGCACCTGATCCGTCAAATACATTAAAGTATTCAGCTGTAGGATTAGCTGTCAAGTATTCATTTCTAAGCTCTGTTCTTGTGTCTTTTAATTTAGATTGCTGATAATTAAATCCATGATTACTATTATGCATAAGATCTCCTTTATACACAGTATTTTCTAAACCAGCTTTTTGTTCTAAAATCTTTAAGGCCATTTTTTGTCTTGAGCCTTGAGACTTCCAACCAGTAGATGAAACTTCTTTAGGATCATGATCCCCTGGTATTACATTCTCTGGATCAGAATAATCAATTATAGTTTCTCCGTACTCTTCAAAAAGTATACGCTCAAAATCTATAGTATTGTTTCCATCTATGTCAACTTGATTTGTTAAATGTCCAGAATATTTTTCATTAATTAATTTTTGAAAATCAAGTCTAGATCTTTGGTCAGAAGTTAATTTTGTATCTGCTTGTTTAGAAACATAATCTAATCTTTTTTCTGCATTAGAATAATTTGCGTAAGACTTTTTGTAGTTACTGTTTAGTCTTTGCCATTCTTTATCTGCTTTAATTTGTTCTGGAGTAGCACCACCTGCTTCTAATTTTTTGTATAATTGGTCAGCTTGACTTTTAAATATCTCTGCTTGTTGCTTACCTGTAGCAACTAATTCCATGTCGTTATCAAATGTTTCTGCTGTAACAGAGTTAAGTTCTCCATTAGATATGTTTACCATTCCGGCAGAACTTGCTGCATCTAATCCTGCATCGTAAGCAGCTGTTGCAGCAGGATCTTCACTTATTGTTATTGAATCTTTAGGGCTTACATATTGTGCTGCTCTACCAAAGCCAGCCATTTTTTGTCCAAATCTAGATTTACCTGGAGTAAATTCTCTTTCAGGTCTAGTAACTTGTTTACCACCTTTCATTACAGGATTTCCAGCACTGTCAAAAACAGGAACATTGTTCACGCTAAAACTACCAAAGTCTAAAGGATTATCTATCCCATACATTTCAGCTTCTTGGTTTAAAGATCTTACTAAGTCTGGATTGGTAGCTGCTGATGTGAGCATAGAGTCCATTAAAGTATTGTAGTCTTTTCTAGATATAGTTCTTTCTCTAAAAGCTCTTTCTAAAGAAGATATTCCGCCAACTTTTATTTGTGCTATTGTAGCGGGGTCTACTGTTTCAGCAACTCTTTCTATAGCATCGTCAAGCAACTCATCTTCTCCTTCAAACTTAGTTACAAGTTCTCTTCCTTGAAAAGAGTTGTAAGTACCGTCATCATTTCTTGTTGGACCAAATTCACTTACTTGTCTTTGTGCCCATTGCTTTGCTTCTTGTGGGCTCCATCCAGCCTGTCTTACTTTATCAGTAGCTAAGTCATTAACAAACTTGCTTTGTGCAACTGCGTTTGCCTGTACTTTTCCTAAGTAACCATTCTTTCCATACTCTAATTCAGTTTCTTTTTTTAAAGCAGTAAAGTCACGCAAAAGGCTTCTGTCAAAACCCTTGTCTCCTAAGCTAGAAGATATGTTATTAGCTTTTGACCTAAGCTCTGATACTCTTGCCTCTGCACCTTCTTTGTCAGCAGAGCTATATTGTGCTTCAAGCAAAGAAGCCTTGTCAGCTTCAGCCTGTAGAGCATCATGCTGCTGTTGCATTGCCATAGGTACTGCCATTATTTCCTGCATTGTAAGAGGATTAAATGTACTAGTACTAAGTTTGCTATATCTATTTGCCATTTTTATTTTTTTATCTTTTCAAATATAGTTGTTATTTGCATAACATCCAAATTTTACAAGGGTTTTTTTATTACTTTTTTTTCTTTTTAGTATATCCTCCGTAAGCTGCAGTCTTGAACCTTCCTTTCCAGTTGTAGTCCATTCCCATAAGCTCAGGAAACTTCTTCAGCATTTCTTCTTTACCAATTGCACCAGCACTATCACCTAAGCTAGCCATAAGCTGACTCATCTGACTGTCGTAAGCACCTTTGTTACGTGCGTTAATATCTTTTTCAGAATTGTCTTGAGTAAGATTGGTTCTGTCAACACCCATGTTAAAGTTTTGACCTCTTACATTGTCTTGTGCGTTGGCTTGGTTAGCAGCTAACTGTGCAGAAGATAAAGCCTTAGTTCCTTGTAGGTTGTTTGCTAAAAGGTTTGCTCTAGTTGCAGCAGCTGATCCGCTACCAGAATTAGTTATTGCTGATCTATTTGCAGACGTCTGTCCTGCAATAGCATTTTGCATTGCTTTCTCATCTACTTGCTGAGGATCGTATCTAGTATTAAGTCTACCTAAAGTTTCTGTATCAAATCCATCTTTTTTAAGTTTAGCTAATTGAGCTAAGTTCATTAAAGAAGGTGCGTACCTTAGAGCTTCTAATGGGCTACCTTTCTTTTTGCTTCCTTCTTTTTCTCCTTCAGAATCATTCATTTTTCCAGAAGAAAGCTCTGCACTTTGTTTAGAACCTAGATCTCCATAAGTACTAGTTCTTCCGTCAGCACCTTTAAACTGAGTAGGGTTTGACAAGCCTGCTGAATAATCTGTTCCTGTTCCTTTGAATCCTGCCTCTGTTCCTGCAGCTGCAGCTTCTTTTGCTTCTCTAAGCATTTTTTGAAGTGGAGTTTCTGTTTCTCCGAAACCACCTTCTTCCATTTTTCTTTGTCCCATATTTTTACTTGTATAACCGCCATGAGCGAATATTGAATCTTTTTGTGTGTGCTTTGCAGCAACCTGTTCCATGTGTGCCTCTGAGGCTGCTTCGTCAGCTAGGTTTTTTGCTACTATACCTCCAACTCCAGGAATAACAGACAATGCTTTTTGCCCTGTACTTGCATCTTTATTTTGAAGTGTAGCAGCAATTGCTTTGTGTGGTGCAGCAATACCAGCAACATAAGCACCAGCATCTCCACCAATTCTATCTCCAACACCTTCTACTAATTTAGATGCACCATCAACAGCCATTCCCACAGGTCCAAATGCTGTAGCAACTGTGCTTTGAAGTTGATCCATTTGTGCATTTTGTTCTGGGTCACCAGCTATTACACTATCTGCAGGATCTTTTTGTTTAAGTAATCCACCTAGCAATGAGCCACCAGCTGATATACCTGCACCAGCTCCAGCACTCAAACCTTCTGCACCTCCAGGAACACCTCCACCACCAAACATTTGGTTTAGCTTAAGCTGTTCTACTCCGCCACCATAAGCATAAGCAGATTGTGAGGTCTCTTCTGGTATCATACCATTCCCTTCTGGGTTGGCAGATTGTTGCTCCATAGACTTAGTATACTCTTGTGCATCTTTAAGTCTTTCCATTAACTCCCTTTTAGTTTCTACCGACTCAGGATCAGTTCTGTCTCCAGACTTTTTGTTTATTAACATACTTGCTTCAGCAAAAGACTTTCCTTTTATGTATGAAGGTAAGTTAAATTTTGAAATTATATCTTCCATTTTTTATTTTTTATAATTTGATTCTATCAGAGAACACATAGTCTCCATCTTTAAAAGAGTACTTGCTTTCGCCAGCCTCTACACTATTCATTTGTCCTTGATTGTTCATGCCTATAGGAATTCCTCCTAGTGGATTCTGCTCGTGAGTGCCGCCACCCTTAAACTCTATAAGGTCATTTTTTCCGCCTCTAGTAACCAAATCATTTACTGATCCGCCTAGTGCCATTTGAAATTGTTTAAAGTTCATGTATCCTCCTTTAGCCGCAGTGTTTAAGTATCTGTTACTTCCACCGATATCTGCCACAGTTTTTAATGCAGTAGATAAGTTTTCGTCATTATATGTTTTATAAAATCCTGATTGATCAAGACCTTTCTTTTTTACTAACATTTTTAATTCTTCTGGAGATATATCTGTTCCAGGCTCTAGACCTAATCCTTCTCTAAACTGTACAAAATTTCCATATTGTTCATGAGGTTGATCTATGTAGCTGGTGTATGATGCTCCTTTTTTGTTGTCTTTGCCTTGCTTGTAAGCACTACCAAGTGCCTTCTTAATATTTGCCTGCTGTATAACATCAAACTGAGATGCATGTGATCTCTCGTGTGCCTCCATAGCTGCATCATTTTCATTTCCTACACCCATGTATACAGTTCCATTCTTGTACTGTGCAGCAGATCCAGGTTCATTTCCTCCAACTACAGTTTTAGGTTCCATTCCTTGAACAACCATGTTGTCGTACTGTTCGCTAGTAAGGTCAGTTTGTGCCAACATCATAGCTTTGGTTTTAGGATTGTTGTATGTATTTGAAAAAGCAGTAGCACCAGGGCTATTCTCTAAAGAACTAAGATCCATTTGATTACTTGGATTGGTAGATAATATAGAGTTGTTTTTGTAGCTGCTACTGTTTCCAGTAATAGGCTTCATACTCTGCCAGTTAGCTTTCTTTACGACAGATAAAGGATTACGTAAACTAGTCTCTCCTGAGTCAGGTCTAACATATCCAAATTTAGTTTTGTCGTTAACACCAGATCTCTGAACAGGACCTATTAAAGGATCTGTTGGTGGATCTACTTCACCACCTTCTGCCATTTCCATTGACAGCTCATTAAGAGACTGTTGAACAGCAGGACTAACTCCTTGTGTAAAGTTCATTGCTTGACTAAATCTGCTTGGAGCAGAACTAGTTGATGCTTCATTAGATAAGTTGTTAGCAACCATATTAGGAACACCTCTACCAGAATCATTACTAGCCATCATTTGTTGTTTCTGCTCAGGGTTCAACATTGTGCTATTAGCTATAACTTCAGGATTAACTGAAGAATTATTTTCTAAATTAGAGTAGTTAAGTAAAACATCTTTTTTGTGCTCAGGAAGTTTATCATATTTTTCGTAAGGATTTACTGATTGCTCTCTAGCGTCTTGTGCTGATTCATAAGTAGTAAAATCATGTCCTCTGTTCTTCATTGTTTGAAGCGTGAGCAATGTACTGTTATAGAAATCACTACTGTTACTTGCTGGGTCAATACCTAGTTCTTGTGCAGCTGTTTTTATCTCTTGCTCTGTCTTGTTATTACCTCCATAACCTGATGCAGTAAGCTGAAGTACTCCACGACCACCAGCAAAATTACTGTGATTAGTGTTTCCGTAATACATTACAGACAGCTTATCTTTTGAAGTCAAACTGTCGTAGTCTCCTCCTTCGTCTGTAAACTTTTTCCAATTGTTTACTATGCTTTTGTATTGAGGATCATTCTCTTTGTCTTTTAAATTTTTAGTAGACCAAGCACTTTCTTTTAGTTTACCCCATCCAGTTTCTAGTTCAACATTACCTAGTATGTTGTTAATAGTTTTCTGACTAACATCTTGTCCATAGGCATCACGTATAGCCCTAATAGTGTCTCTTTGTGCTTGCCTTTCTCTATCATTATATTCTCCTTCAGGAAGAAGTGCTTCTAGAGTTGCCTCTCTTTCAGATATTCTTGTTAAACTTTTTTCTTTTTCAGTTGTAGGTGCGTCTGTATCTCCTCCTTCAGCCATAGGGTTAGCACCCTGAACTCCAGTCATTTGTTGTAACGCCTGATTAGCAGGATCCATCTGAGGAATCTCTACGTTGGTCATAGGACTTGTATCAATAGGTTCGTTGCTAACAGGAGCTTGCATTTGAGCTTCAGGCATCTCTACCGGTGCTACAGGTTGCACAGGCATCTGTTGCATTTGATCTTGCTCAGACATCATAGGATCTTGTCCTTGAGGCATCTGAACTTGTTGTTGTTGTACAACTGGTTCTGGTGTAGTTTGTTTTGGGGCGGGACGATAAGAAGGGTCAGTTCCTTGTGCAGTATTAAATTTATCTAGCATACCAGTAAGTTGCTGTGTTGATATGCCCGCAGAGTTTTCTGCTGAAGGATTAGCCAAGAAACTTTCTAGCTTTTCCTCCCCAAGTATGTGGGCTAAAGCAGCCACTTCGTCAGACCTTAATACTGTATTATATTTGTTTTTTAAATTGTAAGCTACTTTGTTGTATCCCTTTCTTCCAGGTATCTTTCCATCTATAGCTAATTCCATAGCAGAATCCTGCATATCTTCATCTGTAAGGAACTGTCTTTTACTGACACCTTTGAACTCAGGAAGATCTTTTACATCATCATACTTAAACCTATAAGACCCTGAACTAGAGGGTACTAGGTTGCTGTTGTCTCCTGCGTAAAAGGAGTCAAAATCTTTTATTGCTTGTTTAAAAGCAGATGTGTTAAATTGATCTTTGTTATTCATAATAATACAAATATAGGGAATACTGTAACATTATACAACATTCCCTATAATACACTTTTAATACTCGGTATATGACACTATTAAGTCATGTGCAACCATGCTTAAATTATTACTATTGTCTATTGACAAGGTTAGCAAAACCCAAGGAGATTTAATCCTATTCATACTATTTTGCTCCCTTGGCAACACTACTGACCAGGTTCTATTTTTTCTTTTTAAATTCTTTCCTAGTACAAGATCTCTAATGCCACTCTTTTGGTACTCATTAGACAACTCTACTTTATCAAATGAAGAGTCTCTAACATCATTGCCAAGAGAATCTTTAGCCTCCATCTTATACATAACATTGTTAAATGTAAACTCTCCATCTCCTTGTACAGGAATTACATTAAAAGATATAGAAGAGTCGTATGTTACTCCATAAAAGCTTCCGTTGTTTCCTTTAAAGTGACCCCAAAGTTGTTTAGATGTTGGATCAGAAGTAAGCATGTGATTACCTTTGTTTATGTACCAAGCAGGAGTGTAATCGTAAAAACTAGTAAACTTCTGAAGATTTTCATTCAAACACAAAGTGTAATCATTTCTTTCTCCTACTTCTGCTAATCCTGTGCCACCACTGTTAAGTTGTTTCATTGTAAAGTAAACTTCATTGTTTACTGGGTTGTAAGAGAAAGCAGGTCCTTGCCCTATCACAGCATTATCTTTTACAAGAGAGTCGTAAGTTAAGTTGTTTGCCAGAAAGCTATGAAAACCTTTCTGATCAGACACGTCAATAACTCCTTGGCCATTTGATTGCATCAAAGACAATGTGTTTAGATCTAAATAATAGAAAGCATTAGGAGTTGCAATTACGCCTCTCTTGTTAAGAGATCCTGACTCAGTACTTAAATATCTATAGTCGTGAAGTATTCCACCAGTACCAAGCTCAATACTTTCTCCGTCTCCAGGAGCCACTTGAACTCTAGGATTAATGTTTATAAGAGCCAATGCTGTATCCTGAAATGCAATTATGTTGTCTTTAAAGTTTAACGTAGCATTAATAGGTCCGTACTTTCCGTCCAAATCCATCGTCTCATTTTCTAAGAAGTCAGTCCAAGAATCAATTTTTTCTCCAGGAGTTTTTAGCTTTGTGCTAATTATTCTTCCGTCAAATTCTTTAACTTTCTTAAAGCTAAACCCTGGATCAGTAGTCTGAACTAGGTTAGCTTCTTGAGAATAAACTGGATTGTATTCCTGGTACTCATTATACCTTGGGTGGTATCTGTTGTCCCAAGGGTATATTGATATATCATTTCTATTCTTAAGATCAATTGATGTTTCAACCATAAAGCTAACAAACTCAGTACACTGAGAAAGACTTCTATCGCTAACTTCAGTATCAGTTTTAGATAGCTTTGTAAAAATAAACTCTTGAACAAAAGTATCTCCAGCAGAATCTATTTGAAGTTCAGTTGTATCAACGCTTGCATAACCACCAACTTCTATGTATGTAGAGGTAGTCTTTGATTCATAGGAGTTTCCTCCGTATATGTTTCCAGCGTATAGAAATTGATCTGGCTTAAAAAATTCTGCAGTAAGTATACCAAATCCGTCTCCTCCTGATGGAGCAGCAGCTGCGTATATTTCTTCTATTGATTTTCTCCAGCTAATTGGCACACTAGCATCATCTGTTCCTTCAGCAAAAGTTATACACTTTGCTCCCCAAGAGTTTACGCCTACTATTTGCTGAGGACTATCTGCCGCATCCGCATTCTCCCAGTTGTCCATCAAAAGAGTCTCTAAACTATTAGAGTATCTTAAGCCAGATATTCCATTGTAAGGAGTAAAGCCAGCACCTCTTTCAGTTACCTCTGGAGTTCCAAAAGTATTGTAAACTTCTACACCCGTAGATGGGTGAAATGTTTTATGTCTTTTATATAGTTGAGAAAATCCTGTTGCATCACTATTTTCTGTTGGACCCCATATACCTTGATCACCCATGTGTTCAGGCTCTCCTTCTATAGGCTCTAATATTACAGGGTTTACAACATTTGTTACAGTTATTATACCAGTAGTAGGATCTACACTTAGTGAAGTTGGATCTACTGCCCATCCATTTCTAAACTTAGCTTCTGATGTATTCTGCTTTGTGACTGGGTTCCATTCCCCGTTCCAAGCACCAGACTCTTCTAGTTCTTGTAATCCAAGAACCCTAAGCTTATAAGAAGAATCTATTTCTATATTTTCAAATAATAGCTCAGGAGTATACATCTGCATAAGCTTGTTGAATTGCCAAGTTTGTGCAAGAAAATCATCACCAGTACCAGCGGTGTAACCTTCTGTAAAGTAATTATAACCCCATGCAGGAGCCTGTCCAGGATAATTTTTTTGTGAGATGTCTCTACCGTTATGGTATGCAGCTATTAAGTTTTTTCTTTGAGTATTAGTAAAAGGATCTGCCTCACCAAACTGTCTTGTCAAAGAAGGTAGCTTAGAAGCAGTTTCTTCATAACCAATCGTGTACATAGAAGTTTTGTCCGTGGATCTACTGTTTACTAACATTCCATTAAGCATTCCTTGAGTAAGGATAGTCCTGTCTGACAAGGTTCTTTCTGCTCTAACTATTTTGTATCCAACAGGCTTTTGACCTTTTTCAAATGCAGTAGTGGCTAGCCAAGTTGCAAAAGCAGGTTTTGTTTCAAACTTTACAGTATTAAACTTTCCTTCTAAATTACCGACAGGTGCTTTTATATCACACAACCATTTAGGAGGAGTTGTTTGTCCAACATTATTATAGAACACTATACCAAACCTATATATCTCTCTATCCTTTAAGTATCTGTTTAATACAGATTCTTCTTCGTTAAATTCTTTTTGATTAATACTAAGTCTAAAGTATTTACCTTCTGCTCCATAGCTAGTAACAGCGTCAGTTCCATCAGTACTTACTTCACTATATGTCAGGCCATTTGAGTCAGTTACAACAGTGTCAAGTCTATTACCTACAGTAGTGCTTAAAATCCTTAAATAAACTTTATTGCCAAATGGGTTAGAAGTTAGTACTGATGAAATGTGTTCACTAACATTAGTGTTTATATAATCTCTCATCTTTACTGCAACTTGCTCTTTAGTATCTCCACCAGAAACAGGAACATTATATGTAGTTCCATCTATTGATATAGATACAAGAGAATTAGCAGTAGCAGATCCAGAAAGCTCTATTCTAGTATACTCTCCAGTACCTCCAGTTTCATTGCCTGGTGCAACAAAAGGATATGTAATGTAGCTTCTGTTTATTGCGTCATGCTTTTCTGGCAGCTCGTAAGTTGTTGTATCTATTTGTGTTTCAGACCCACTTAAGTTTCCGTCAATAAAGCTAATGTCTTCCCAAACCTTAACTTCCCCAGTAGCACTATGGCCATATATTCTTGTATCAAGATCAACATCAAATGATCTTTCTTTAAAGTTAAAAGCAAATAGTCTATTGTCTTTTGATTCTATGTGCTTAGGAGTTATTGGGTTGGAACCCAAGAAAATGAACTCAGAAAGATTTAATGGCTCAATTATAGTACCTGCATCAAAGTAACTGAATACATCGTAATTTCCTATTTCTCTATCTGCAATTAATCCTATTTCAGGAACAGTATTTTTTGCTGTATACTTTATAGCATAAAGTCTTATGTGAGTAAAGTCTTTGTCAATGTTTTCTACATTAACAGTAACTGTTCTAGATACATTTTCATTGACAGCTCCTCCACCTCTAAGAGGTCCATTGTCTAAAGCCTGTGATTCAGACAAAGGAGATATAGATGTTTGTGATCCATTTAAAATATACAAGTTATATGCATACTGAATCTTACCGGCAGTGTGTTCACCACCAGGGGCAGTATCCTTTATTATAGGAGCAGACAAATTAAATTCACTAACAATGTTTATTGAAGAGGTTTTTATGTCTACCAAATTCAATAGGTCACCATTGTCTATGCTTTGTCTAATGTTCATAAACCTAAGTTGGTTTATTCCATCTGTAAAATATATTTTTTCTATAATAGAATTTTCGTAATTGTAAACAACTTGAACAAGATTCTGTTTGCTAAGATTAAGATCATTAACATAAAGAAGGTCAAGATCTATTCTGTCTCTGTCTACATTAGAAACCTCCCAAAAACAATCCCATCCATTGTCATCACTAGTAACTATGATAGCACCATTTCTAGTATCGCAAACCCCTATGATAACTTGGTCGCCCGAAGTATCACCATTAGAATAATTATCTTCTAATTCGCAAAACTCAAATGTCCCGGGACTTCCTAAGACTGGTATCTTTGAATAAGGTAAGTGTTTCATTGATCCACTAACGGCATTGTAATCTTTGTTAAGATAAGATAACCTAGTGTTTGTGTGGTCAATAGTTACAGCAGGTATGCTAAACTCTAACTCATTACCTTTTTCATTAGTCAGTGCAAATGAACTTCTCTGATCACTAGCAACTACTCTTATATTCTTTGCTGATACGTATGTTTCTGGATTGCTTTTAGACTTAGCAAAGTCTTGAGACATACCTCCCGTATAGCCTAGCTTGTGTTGTCTTATCATGTTATTGTATTTTTAAGAATTCTTGACTACCTAGAAATTTAAACCTGTTCTGGAACTCAGTCCTAGAAGGAAGTATCTTAGTCATAGAATTAACAAGTGCTTCCATCTCTGCTTCGTCAGGCATCTGTAAGTTAGATTGTGCCTGGCCAACATAGTAAGAATAATCTATTTCTGCTTTTTGTAATTTTGCTCCAGAGATCTTATCCAGGTCATTAAGGATATCAAACCACTGGTATTTTATGTATGCTCGTAGTGCTCTTATAAGTTCCTGATTGTCAGGTATAAGAGGATAACACTCTTCATCTGTAGCAATTGCTTTGTATATAATTAGTAGCTTACCTTCTTCAAAGTTAGGAAAGATTCTAGAATTATTAAGTGTGTAAGATAATCCGCCAGCTTGTCCAGCAGCAGAAGAATAAGAGTCATAGTGAGCAGCCAAAGTATCCTGGTTGTCACTCATTGGAGTTAGAGTTCCGCCAGCTTCAACTTTCATCACAGCATTTACGTTAATGATATCTATAGGAAGAGATCCTTTAAAGTTCTTTACCTGTATAACTTCTTCTTTAGATACAAACATTGCTGGAGTACCAACAATACGCATACACTCTACAGCGTTAGATACAATAAATTCCCAAGACAAATCTTTTAGTAAAGGGTTCTGCATTAGTGTATCAGCAATAAGCTTTATAGATACTAGTTTTCCATTTTTCATTTCTTATCTTATTTTATAAAAGCATCAATTCTTCCTTTGAAGATACTTCTGCTTAGGTTTCTTTTTAGTTCTCTGTTAAATCTAATTTTGTATACAGACTTATTTTTGTACAGTGCCTTACTCTTCAGGTAAGATACTTTAAATGTGTATCCATCAGTGTGCTCGTTAGTGAACTTTATACTTATCTTTTTTTCTTTTGCTTCAGGATTAGACTTCCAGAACTCTCTTGTAGCTTTCCAGTTTACAGGTAGATTGTTTACTATGTTCCCATTTTCATCAACCTTAACCTCAGTCTTAATCTTTCTTAGTTCTACCCTTCCAATACGGCACGGTAGGATAAAGCCAGCTCCTTTACTAGATATCTTTTCTCTAAGGTGAGAATTAAAACTATTCAGTATTAATCCATACTCCCCTCTGGTCATTTCTATCTCAGGGTTACTCTTCTTAAAGTCCCTGTAAAAGTCATTAGCTCCATAGTCGCTCTTAACAAAATGATTCCTCTTATCCTCAATCATAGTTTATGCTTTTTCTTGTCTCTTATCCTCTGAGTCATTAATGTTGTCTTCAGGTAACTGAAGTCTGGTAGCTAAACCTTTCATAACAACTCCAAGAACTATGTCCTGCAGTGCAAGCTCCAAAGGATACTCTTCATCCCATGGCTCACATTCCTGTGACGCTGATGTGCATTTTAATTCAGCAGCTAGCTCAGGGCTTTCGTAAACTCCATCTACTCTTACTGCTTCCATAAACATGTGCTTCTTGTTTGCCGATACTAAGTAAAGATATCTGTCCACATCAACTGCAGCATATATCATGTTAGCTGTAAATGTGTTGTGACCAATCATAGGTAACCTTTCTACAGGAACAATGTTTATCTGAGTTGACTGTCTGTCGTATCTCTTTACTCTAAGCAACGCTCCGTCACCTCCTTTTATAGATATTCCTTTTGGCAACCTTTCTGTGCTTCTTAGTATTTTTCCTAAACACCTAGCTCCTTGAACAGAGTCTGCTGGAACAAGCCCAATACACACTTCTTGTCTAAGCTCTATAGGAAGGTTCCAATCTTTGTTGCCATACATCTGTTTTAGAGTGGTAGCTCTAGCAGCATCGATAAGACTAGATATCAACTCCTGAGACACATCAGTGTCATCAGACTGAATCTTAAGCCCCTCCATTACTGTAAAAATTAGTTCTCTTTTAGTTGCCATTTGTATTCTTTTTTAATTTAGTTATTTAAACCTCAGAAAGGCTAACCTATAAATAGGATAGCCTTCGCTGAATTTTCTTAATTTGTTTTATAAATTTCTCACTAGTTTTTGTATTTTTCTAAATCCATTGCTACTAGTATAGGCTGGTTACCTCCATCGAGTACTACTCCACATCCTATTGCATTTTTCTTTCCTCCAGCTGCATAAGCAAAAGCATATTGGCTGTCATCAATTCCACATCCTACTGCCATTGCAAATAAACTTCTGGTCTTGCCAAACATAAAGTCAATGTAGAAGTCTGTGTGATAATGGCCAGTAACTGTAGACACCATGTCTCTTCTTGTTGCAGTTCTTGCTTTAGAGCTCTTATGTCCGTGAACATATCTAATTCCGTTAATGTAAGTATCTGTAACCCATTTCCAATTTGGTGTGCCTAATACGTCATTAAAATCTTTAATCCATATCTTTGGCACACCCGAATCAAAAGCTTTACGCATAATTATTGCATCGTGATTACCTATACAAATCTCCGCTTGGGGAAATGCTGCGTACCAATCCTTAACTCTCTCAATACATAACTCAAGTTCTGCTCCTCCTCCTAGTCCGTCAGGATCTGTAGCATGAAATGAACTGTAGTGCGAGTCAATTATGTCTCCAATGAATACTACTCTATTACATTTGTGTTTCTTATAAGTATCTATACAAAATTCTAAATACCCTGGTCTCTCAAATGGCAAGTGTAAATCACCGATTACTAGTACATTATATTTTTTTTCTTTTCTTACTTTTACTGTTGGCCTTTTCTTAGGTGTTTCATATCCTAGTCTTTCAGCTAACTCAGCAAACTTTGCTTCAACATCATTGCTCTCTTCAAATTGAATTGGAACAATAGGTACAATCTCTATACCCTTCAGTTCTTGTCTAGCTGCCTTCTTAGCCGCTTTTATTATCATTAGCTGATTACCACTCACATTTTTTATTTTGAGCTTCTTAGCTATTCTTTCTAGTCCAGATTTTAAATGACTTGGGTTACTTAAAATCAATTCTCTTACTCTCTCCTCTAATCTCATAATTTGTTTTTATTAGTTAATCACAACTGAAACAAATATACGAAACTTTTAGTTAACAATCCAAATTAACTATAATGCATTTAGCATTAGTTATTAACATTAATCTTTAAGAAGAGTTACAGTTTCTGAATAATCTGCAAGTCTACTGGCTGTGTATCCAACCCTTGTTACTTCCAAAAGCCCGTCTGTAAAGGTTCCTAAAGTGCCTGATGTCGAAAGAGTGAAGATAATGCTCATAGAGTTTGAGAAAGTAAAGTTTCCGTTAACAAGAGTAGTCTCAACACCATCTTCAGTAATGACTTTGTTAGATCCAGGAACAGTTAAGGTCAAGATCTCACCATTAGGTGCTCCTATTTCATACTCATAAACAACACTATGGCCCGTGTCTTTTGCAGATGTTCTAGTAACATAGAACTCAGCTGCTTCAAAAAATACTTCAAATTTTCCCATTATACTATTTCGTTAGAGTACGATCCAGCAGAGTCAGCTATCTCGAAGTTAAAAGATCCTGATCCAAAACCTGTAAAACCTGTAGGTCCAACAAAGGTTAAGAATCCGCTAGTTATGTCAGCAAAGTCTATCTCTGCATTAAGAAGTGCTGGCTTACCTTTATATTTAATAGTACCGTTAGTTGGTAAAGAGGTTAGCTTTAACTTGTCAGGAGTATTTCCTTCTGCGTCAGAATACGCAGGAGTAGTGTCTGTTGTAAACATTGCTGCTGTAAATGTAAGGGTGAGCCCATAAAACAGTGTAGCTGTATTGTCTCCTATAACTGGAGGTGTATTTGCTTCTGCAAGTACACTAGCACTAATGGTTCCTATTACCGACCCAAAAGAATTGGATACAACATCAGAAGCAAAGTATGTAAAGTTTGATGTATGTGCAGTAGCATCAGAACTATCATCTACAAAAGTAAGTAGTCCAGAAGCTATGTCTGTAACATCTATCTCTTGTCCGACAATAATGTCTGTTCCTGTTAACTGAAAGCTTCCTGCTACATTTGTTAATGTGTCTATCTTTATCTTGCTTATAGCGTGTCCTTGTGGGTGACTATATACAGGTGCACAGTTTGTTGTGAAGTCATTTTCAGAAAAAGTAAAACTTCCTGCGTGAGGTAAAGTAATAGTTATAGATCCTACTTGGTTAGGAGTTGCAGCTACTGGAGCTGTTGTTGTTATTGTAAATAATGCCATTTTAACAATTTGATTTTATGTACACGCTATTTTCATCTAGCGTTATGAATGTTCCTTTAGGTATGTTATAGTCTTTCTTTAGACCAGTAGTGTTCTTTAGTGTAGTAAGACCTGAATCAGAATACACAGTAACTCCAAGTGTAAATGAAGTTCCGTCATGATAAGCTACAGAGTCAACTGCTCTGTAAACTAGTGGGTCAGTACATCTACTTGCTTCTTGTGAAGAGATCTTAATCTCTGAAGCAGATGGAGGAGTAACTGTGTCATCACTCCTCTTTGCTGTAATATTTAATATAGCCATATTATGATACCCATATTAGTGATCCGGTGTCTCTTGCAGAAAACAAGATAACATCAGAAGTTATTGTACTTGCTGTTGCACCAGTGTGGGTAAATAAACCTGCATCTAGTTCAGCCTTTGTTATTACCTGCCCAATCACAAGAGCCCCTGAATTGTAAAGGAATGTACCTTGGTTGCTTCCAGAAACCTCGTCAATTCTAATCGCATCTAATAAGTCTCCATCTGGATCAGCGTAAGCTGGCGACAGCTGGCTAGTAAACATGTCTGAAGTAAGAATTGTAATTACATTGTTGTCTACATACATTGTGCTATCTCCTAGAGAGCTTATAGCTGAGTTACCTACAGGAGCAACAGTTATAGATATAGTAGTGTTAGAGCTCCAAAGAGTATTGTCAGTATCATTGTTTGATATACTAAACACTAAACTTTCAGATATTGCAGCATTTGTTATTTTCCAGTAGCTAAGAGATCCAAGATCTGCATTAGCTATTACTTGGCCATTAACTACATCCACATTGTTTAGTCTTAAAACTCCTGTAGATGGAACGGTAACAATAACAACGTCTCCTGCAGAGTTTCCAGATGTATCAGCAAATCCTGTAGTAAATGATGTTGAAGCAATATCAACTGCTTTAGTATACACATCAACAGGTTCCTCACCTGAGTTGTCTTTATCAACAGGAATCTCATCTGATTGAACTATGCCAGCACCAGTAACTGTAACTGCAAAGGCAGAAAAAACAGCTGCCGCATCTACTCCCGCAAGAGAAGGTGCAAAGTCTTGACCTGCTATCATGTTAGTGCATATATTTTTATCTGACTGTTGTAGATTACTAATCATAGCATCTATCCTGTTTAAGCAATCATAAGATGGTGAGAAACCAGCATACTTGTACAGTAGCTTTAATAAGCTAATCTCTGACAAAGATCCTTCTCCATAATACTTTAATTGCTTGTCGTAGTTTTCTACAGAGCAAATAAATACATTTGCATTGTTTGGTTTCATTTCCATATCTTATAAGTCTAATATGCAATCAACTACACCAACACTTACTATGTTACCTGCAGTAGATACAACTGGGTTAATGTTAGAGCATTCTCCACAACTAATTTCTTCAAAGATGTTTATCTTCTTAAGAAATTCTATAGAGTCTCTAAACCTACCTATTTTAATTGAGTTCTTCATTGCCTCTACGTACATGTCTAGTAGTAGTGCATTCTGAAAGTTGTCATTGCAGTTTAAGCAAGAAAGATCTACATTAGCCAAAAGAGCAGCTAATACAGCGTAGTATCTTGTTAAGCTTAATGTAGCAACTATTCCAGGAGCGTCAGTGACATTATCGCTCTCTATCTCTGCAAAGTATATTCCGTCAAAACTAGGAACTCCAGCAGCAGATGCTGATATAGTTATGTCTTCTACTATTCCCGTACCTACTATAAGAGATGATAGGTCAATAGCTTGAGACTGAACTTTATACGTAGCATCTGTCCATAAAAGAATAGATGTTACAAGTTCTCCAGATCCTACAGTAACCTTTAGTGCTAGAGACAATCTGTCTGCAGATACTTCAAATTTATTTACTGTTATCATTTAATTTTTGTTATATGGTTAAAAAAAAAGGGATAAGAGCATAACTCTTACCCCTTCTTGGTTTATTTGTTTCTTGATTATTTCAAGAAAGTAATTATGAAGTTGCTAGTGCATCTACAGATCCTGCACCTAAAATAGTGTTTAGGTCAGCAATAAGTAGGTTAGCAGTTGTGTTACTAGCTAGATCAGTGAAAGGTAAGTAGATAGTAATACCTTTGTTACTTTTCTTAGCTTCGTCACGTCCTTCTTCGAAGTATCCGATTTCAATTGCATTGTACTTTCCAGTTACGTCAGCATCGTACTTTCCTTCAAAGTTGTGTGGGTATCCAGCACCTCTTAAGTAATCGTTACGCTCACCTTTAAGGAAGAATTCCATTTCTGCAACTTGCTTACCAGTTCCTACACCTGGAGTTCCTCCGGTTTGTACGATAGTTGGTAGAGTTGAGAAGCTTGCTCCTACAGTAAAGTCTAATTGTTGACGAGTCATTTTGTTTGCATTGAAAGATGCGTCAGCCCAGTCAGCTTTCTCAGTAATAACTAGTGCAGCAGATGCTCCAGTTCCAGTCTTAGTGAAAGAGAAATACACGTTAGAAGCTTCTTGTGTTACCACAGCAGCAGCGTCAGTATAAGCAACAGTCTCGTTGGTTATTGGCTCTTCTCTTTTGAAATTACGAGATAATGATTTTACTAGACCATCTACGATGTTCTCAGCGTCATCTCCTGTTTTTGCTTTGTAAAAAGCTTTCTTTACATACTCATTCTCAGCAGATAAAGATCCAAATTGAGAGATGATTAATTCAACTGTGTACAGAGTATTTGCGTTTGCAGTGATACCTGAGATAGTTGCTACTCCTAACACTGGAGCTTGGTATGCTACAGATCTTGCAAAAGACACCTTTGAAGGGTCTACAATGTCTGAAGTTAACAAACCACCGTTGTTACTTTTCTTTAATAGTGAGAATTTTTTTCCTGCTCCTATTGCAGAACCATCCTGAGATAGTAATGCTAAGTCACCATTCGCTCCAGCCTTAAGGGCTCCTACGTTTGCGTGTTGAGGAAAATCTGATCCTACATAAAGTTGTCTTACTTGTTTTTGTGCAGCTAATGCCATAATTTTAAATTGTTTTAATTATACTATTTTTTTATTTACTTGTACTCTTGTCATTAAATTGTTTTCTCTTGCGGTTAAAACTGCAAGATCAACAGCTCTTATTAATATGTCTCTGTGTACCTCTGTATTTAGTTCGCAATCTTTTCTTGTATTGTAACCATCTATACTAAGATTCATTCCAGATATGTCGTCATCTTCTTCAAAATCTGCTAGAATTATTGGCTTTGGTTTCCTCACGTATCTAACGTGATATTCTGATATTGTATCAATTGCAAATAATTCAGCTTGTTGTTTAGAGGCTCCGTATCTAGTCAGATCCATTCTCCAAGCTTTACGTAAGTTAGGCTTTTTAAATGGGTTGTCTATATCTACTTGAAACTCATCGTGAGTGATTGGCTTTACTTTTATTTTTTTGCCATTCAGACAGGAATTTGTTCCACCCAGGGTAACTGATTCGAGTACAATATACAACAAATCATCTGGTAGTCCAAAGAATTGAGAAGAACTTATCAGGTTTTGTTCACTACCTTCTTCAGTAGTGAGTATAGTTCCTGGTCCACCAAAGTTAGATAATCTGGTTGTTGTCTTGTAATCCCCAACCAATTCACTTAACTGCCTTCTTCTTCTTTCGGATCCTTCAA
>Ga0206126_10000226_pt1 | contig 76921 bp, 50 predicted proteins | sample Helgoland_Spring_5_FD_148621 | JGI IMG/M metagenome (GOLD analysis project Ga0206126, IMG submission 148621) | Pelagic subsurface seawater microbial communities from Kabeltonne, Helgoland, North Sea - Helgoland_Spring_Bloom_20160412_1 | ecosystem: Environmental > Aquatic > Marine > Epipelagic ...
TCCGAGGGCGTCAGGCCAATCGCTCCATCGAATTGCGCAATGCGGATAAAGAAATCCTGACCGAAAAACTATTTGAAACTCCCTTACACTCCGCTCGCCGGATGCTTTGGGGCTCCACGATTCAAGCCGGGAATGAAGGAGGTCGCTTTGCTGTCGTAGGTGTAAATGAGGACTACGATCAACTCGAAAGCATTCCGCTCACCAGCGGCCGTTGGTTGCATCAAGAGGACCTCGCGCAGTCGGCCAAGGTTTGCGTCATTGGACAAACGATTGTCGATGACCTTTTCAAAAAAAGGAATCCCATTGGCGAGTACATCCGCCTGCGAAATGTTACGTTCCGAGTCATCGGAACCTTTTCCCGATCAGGCAGCCGCTGGACAAATAGCATGGCGTTGATCCCCATCACAACGCTCCAGCGTGTTTTTGAAGGAGCCGATCAGGTCGGACGCGTGATCGTCTCCACAGGAGATCGCACCGTGGAAGAAGCTTCCGCAATGGCCTCAATGGCCGATGGTGCGTTGCGCACGCGGCATGCCGTTCATCCCGATGACCAGCGGGCCGTCCGCGTCGAGGACAACAACGAAGAGTTCGCCATGTACCAGCGCATTTTCATGGGAATTCGATTGTTCATATGGGTTATTGGAGGGTTTACCTTGTTCGCCGGTGCCATCGGTGTTGCCAACATCATGTCCATTGTGGTCAAAGAACGAACCGTCGAAATTGGAGTGCGCAAGGCATTGGGTGCGACTTCAGGCAGCATTGTCACCCTCATTGTGGTGGAAGCCATTGCCTTGACAAGTATCAGCGGGATTTTAGGAATGATCGCTGGTGTGCTGACGTTGGAGTTTGTGGCACCCTTTGCGGAACACGATTATTTCAGCAATCCCGCCGTCAACCTCAACGTCACAATCACCGCCCTCGGTGTGCTCATTCTTTCTGGCGCGCTGAGCGGTTTGGCCCCAGCCTTGCGTGCCGTGCGCATTCGTCCCATTGAAGCTTTGCGTTACGAATGAGAGCCTTTGATCCCGACCGCCTCATTGAACTTGTGCAAGTGATTGTGCGCAATCCCATGCGCGCTTTTTTATCATCTCTGGGGGTGGGTTGGGGATTGTTTATGATCATCATCACCGTGGGCTCTGCTCGCGGACTGGAGAACGGGGTAAGGGCGGATATGGGGAATGATGTTGCCAACAGCATGTTCATGTGGGCACAAAGCACAAGCAAGCCATACAAGGGTTTCCAACGTGGGAGGTCATTGGAACTCAATCTCGCCGATGTCGCATGGCTGGAAGAAAACACACAGCACTTGGACCTCATTGTTCCTGAAATTCAACTAGGCGGATATCGCGGCAGCAACAATGTCACCCGCGCGGCACATACGGGCGCTTTCGATGTCCATGGAGTGGATGAGAATTATCCCCAAGTCAACCCGTTTCGAATAACGCGCGGCCGTTTTTTGAATCCGGGTGATTTGAATGCGCAGCGGAAAGTTTGTGTGATTGGTAGCCGCGTCGAAACGGTCTTGTTCGATAAAGGGGAAGATCCGTTGGGTGAGATGATTCAAATCCAAGGAGTCCTTTTCCGAGTCGTGGGCGTTTACAAACCCAAGGGTACCGGAGAAGATGCCGAAAACGAAGCCGAGAGCATCTACATCCCCTTCACCACCTTTGGAAAAGCCTTCCAGACCGGTGACCGCGTGGAGTGGCTATCGGTGCTGATTCGTCCCAATGTGGATGCCGCAGAAGCCGAACAGGCGACGAAGGATTTGCTGCTACTCCGTCTCAATGCGCATCCCGACGATAAGCGCGCGATTGGAGGATGGTCTATGGCCGAAGAATTTCAACAAGTGGAATCCGTCTTCGGCGCCATGCGGCTCGTTTCGTTACTTTTTGGTGCCTTGGCTCTCTTGGCCGGAGTGATTGGCATCACCAATATCATGCTCATTTCGATTAAAGAGCGCACCAAGGAGCTCGGCATTCGACGTTCTCTTGGGGCCACTCCACAGCGCATCATTCAACAGATTCTAGGGGAAACATTGTTTCTCACCATCCTAGCCGGTTTGTGCGGATTGATTTTGGGAGTCGGCTTGTTGGAATTGCTGGATGGTTTCATTGAGGACGGCGGCGATGCCGGTGTTTTTCGCCATCCCGAAATCGACCTTAAAACTGTGCTCAACGTTTTGATCATCTTACTCGGAATGGCCCTGTTAGCGGGTATCTTGCCCACGCTAAGAGCACTTTCCATCCGTCCAGTTGTCGCACTGCGATCTGAAGGGTAAACTCATTATTCGAACTTAGAAAAACGATTCAGAAACATGAAAAAAGGCCGTCTACTCCCCTTGTTTCTTTTTGTCACCCTCGTGTTGGCTGGTGCGGTGTACACCTTGAATCACTTGTACGTAAAAGAACAAGCACCGCAAGCACGTTTCAATGTTGAAACCCCGCGAATCGGTGACATTGTGCTCAAGACTGTGAGCTCTGGCACAATCGGTCCACGGAAAGAAATCGCCATCAAACCACAGATTAGCGGTATCGTGGATGAGTTGTATGTCGAGGCCGGTCAAACCGTTATCAAAGGCCAGCAGCTGGCGAGAGTTCGGGTCGTACCCGACATGGCGCAACTGGCGTCCGCCCAAAGTCGTGTCGAACGCAGTCGCATCACGCTGGAAAACTCAAAAAATCAATTTGAACGACAGGAAAACTTGCTTAAATCAGGTGTGATTTCGGCACAAGATTTTCAAATCACAGAGACATCTTATCTCCAAGCACAGGAAGAAAAGCTCGCGGCAGAAGACAACCTACTTATCGTCAAAAAAGGCGCAGCAAATCGAGCTGGAGAAACAACCAACACGTTAATTTCCAGCACCGTTGACGGCATGGTACTCGACGTACCCGTTGAAGTTGGGAACCAGGTGATTCAAGCGAATACGTTCAATGAGGGTACCTCCATTGCGAGCGTGGCTGACATGTCCGACCTCATTTTCCGAGGCAAAATCGACGAAAGTGAAATTGAAAACCTCCACGTCGGGATTCCTTTGATTCTGTCCATTGGTGCCATGCCGGGGCGAAAATTCAATGCCACTTTGGAGTACATCGCCCCGAAGGGCATGCCGGAGAACGGCGCGGTCCAATTTGAGATTCGTGCAGCAGTCGAACTTGCTGAAGATGACTTCATTCGAGCAGGCTTCAGCGCAAACGCAGATGTCGTGTTGGATCAACGAAAGCAGGTCCTGTCGATCAGCGAATCTTTGGTGCAATTCGATGGTCCCACCACATTTGTTGAGATCCAGACCTCATCGCAACAATTTGAACGACGTGAGGTGACCCTTGGACTTTCTGATGGTCTCACCGTTGAAGTGTTGGGGGGCGTTTTGATTGAAGATTCCATCAAACGATGGAACCAACCGATTTTCGAATAAGTGGGACCGGAACCCCATTTTGTTGAGCCTACAGAATATCCGCTAACTTGAGGACCATGTTGCCTCAAGACCCCTCGGAAAGAGAATCACTCTATCGTCGCAATCCCGACGCATTCCGAAAAGCTTGGGAGCAGGAAACTTCGGAAGGCCGGAGCACTGACCTCCGCGCTGCTTGGGAAGCGCGATTCGAAATCGACATGCCGTCAGACGCTCCGCTTCTTGAACAAAGCACGCGTCCATTTCGTTTCCCGATTGCCGCCTCGCTCTTCATTGCTGTGATCCTGCTCATCCCTTATTGGAGGACGGGAACATTCGATCTCGAATGGGCCGTGCCCTATTTAGCGACGCTTGCCTTCGGCCCTTTCTTATTTTATTATGGATGGGGGCATGTCCGCTTTTTAGCCCTCAGTGCTAGCATGGCTGGTTTGTTGGCTCTTTTCTGGTTTGGGTTTGAGGACTGGCTCCTTTTGGATGTCCTCGAATCAGGTGTAGACAAAGGCCTTGATGTGGGAATCGCGCGGCAAATGGCTGCACAATCCGGCCGGCTGATGTTGCTTCATTGGCCCATTCTTTTGTTTGGATTGACCGCGAGCATTTGGGTTTCGAAAACTCCCGGAATGCAACGGGTCGATTTCATTCACCACGCGATTCAAGTCGCCATCCATTGTGCCATCATTGTTGTGACGGGGTTTGCGTTGACGGGATTGACCTACATGCTCATCGACGTCCTGCTCGGGTTCGAATACACGGAAGAACTCATGACCCACTTGATGACGTGGGGAACCTCGGGTGCTTTGGTGTTTGGGCATGCCGTGTGGCGGAGTCACCCCACCGCTTTGGATCGAATCTTGCCGCTGATCGCCCGCATTTTCATCCCCTTATTTTGTCTTTTAGAGGTGGGATTTCTCAGCGTGTATGTCGGAAAAGGGCTGGCCATTTTAAGCCATGATCGCGAAACACTTTTCATCATGAACTTGCTCCTCTTGGCCGTTCTGATTCTGGTGATTTTGCATGCCGCATTTGAAACCATACAATCCCGGTTCAACCAAATACTGCTCTATGCCATTGTCTCATTGGGCGTTGTAGCCGGACTCATTGGCATCGTGGCGATCGCATCTCGCTTGTGGGAATTTGGCCTCACACCCAACCGTTTGGTCGTATTCATCTCCAACATCCTCTTAATCGGGACGTTGGGTTCCTTGCTCTGGAGCATGGCCCGCAATCCATCCAAGGATTCCACGCAAACAGTGCGGCTTTCACTCAATCAATCCCTGCCCATTTTCATCGCCTGGGCAGCCGTGGTGACATTCCTGTTTCCTCTCCTATTCGGATTGCCTGTCGTGTTCGGTCAGTAATGGCCTTCCAATGGCAGCATGTACTCTTATTCATGCGACAGGAAGCATCGCTTGGATTACAAGGAGCACCCGTGTCAATTGCACTAACAGCGTCAGCGAATGACAATCACCGTTCCTGAATACTCTTGAAGGGGCGGTGCAAACAATTCGCCTTCATCAAAGGCCACCTTCAAACGCCAAACGTAGAGACCGTCTTGAGCGAAATAACCGCTGTGGGCGGATAACGCAGGATCACCTTCGACCTCTCCAATCCAACCCATCGTTGGGTCAGAGGAAGCGAAAACAAGTTCACCCCACGTGTTCCATATTTCAAATGTGTAGTTCAGAGGCTCGCAAGCGATGACAGGCCGAAACATGTCATTGTGGCCATCATTGTCTGGAGAGAATGCGCTTGGCACATACGCTTCACACCCGCATGGGATGAGCTTGATTTCAAATCCATCGGAGACGGATTCACACACATTGCTCACTTCCACTTCAAACAACCCCGAACGCTCCAATGCAATGGAGGGCGTGTTTTGCCCCGTGCTCCAGGCATAGGAAATGGGGAAAATACTGACGGGGTTCGCAGCCGTTACCGCAAGCTCTTCACCCTCGCACAACTCATAGAGCGCCTCCAATGAAACGACAAGAGGCGCCGCTTTGGAGACATGAACGGTATCGGTCCATGTGCAGCCATTGATGAAAGTGGTGGCGGAATACATGCCGGGGATGCTCACGTCAATATCAGACGTTGTTTGGCCGGTGCTCCAGGCAACCGTAGCTCCGTCTAACATCGGGTAGACAAACAAAAATGCAGATTCGTTCGGACACAGTAGACGGTCTTCATCGAGATCAAATACAGGCAATTCCTGGACAGCGACGTTTACCGTGTCAAAGCTTGAACACCCATCTTCCGTGACGACAACCGAATACGTCCCCGCATCTCCAGTCTCTACCTCCTGCGCCAAGGAACCCGTGGACCATTGCGTTTGATCAGCCAATGGCAATTGGGTATTCAGGGCAACTTCTTGCCCCTCACATAGCTGCACATCAGGGCCAAGATTCAATACAGGAAGCGGAATGTTCAGAACACTCACCGATGTCTCATAAGCGCACCCTTGAATCGGCGTACTCAACGTGTAGATTCCTGGAGTGGTAATCCAAACGCTCGAATTGATTTCACCCGAACTCCAAGTGTATTGAGGAGCCCCACCTGCAGCTGAAACAAGCACACTATCTCCGTTGCACAACGAAATGGATTCCGGAATGTCCGCATCGAAGAAAGGAGCATAATCCACTTCCAACGTATCGCTTGACTGACAAACTCCAACCACAACTTCCACGATCACAGTCAGGTCTTCGCCTCCGACATTGATTTCACTCAAGCCTAGCACCGGATCTCCATTGAGCCACCACTCGGTTTCATCGGCGGCGTAACCGCTTATTACATCCAGCGATTCATTTTCACACAAGACCACATCGACACCCAAATCCACCCCCGTATTTTGAGAAGGAACCACTTCCGTCGATTGCTCAAACACACAACCGAGCAATGGGGTGCTCAACACATAGGTTCCTGCAGCATTGACCCATTGGCTCTCTTGACTGACTCCATTGTTCCAAGCATAGCTTTCAGCTCCCGGCAAGGCGTCCAGATACAGGCTGTCCTCCAAACACAGCGCCAGGCTTACTGGCAACCCTGCATCAAAGAAGGGCACGTGACTGTACGACACCGTATCGTACGTTGAACAAGCTCCTATCGTGACCTCTACGATGGCATTTACCGCTTCGTTTTCAATGGTTACAAAGCTTGATGACAAGCCAGCCAAATCGCCATTCAAGAACCACAGAGTCTGCATGGCATTGTATCCGCTACTGAGTGTCACTGATTCTTGATCGCACAAAATCCCGTCCGCTCCCAAATCAACGCCCGCATTCAATGAATTCACTGCATTCACGGTCGAAGAGAAGGTACACGCCTCTGGGGTCGTCGCTGTGACCGTATACACGCCCGGTTCGCTCACCGTCAAGTCAGAACCGACCGTCCCATCCTCCCACACCAAATCAACGTCACCTCCTGTCCAATTTGCATCTGCAGCTTGGATTACTTGCTCTTCATTAAGACACAGTACAACAGGGTTCACCGCCCAATCAACTCCATAGATCGGATGCAGTAAAACGCTCACGGTGTCGGATTCCTGGCATCCCAGTTGTTCCCATGTTACCCACACCTCGCCAGCGTCCGCAACTTCAATGGAACTTCCATTCGTTGCATTGCTCCACACGACATTGACATCGTTGAGCACACCGGCATGATCAAACACGGCGCTAGACCCGGGACAAATTGAAACGTCTTCACCCAAGTCAAAGGCGGGCAAGGACAGTGCATTGACCGTCATGAAGTCCGTCGAAGCACATCCTGCCGACGAATTGAGCGTCAATGTGTAGTCTCCCGGCGTGGTGATTTCGCGACTCAAATCGGAAGAACCATCTTCCCACATGCCCGAAAACCCTTCAGGCCAGGGGCCGTTGGAAAATGTCAGAATGCCTTCATCACAAAGAATCGTATCCTCGGGCAGCTCGGTAGAAGGAAATTCAATGACCGCCAATTCAACCGACTCCGATTGCTCAACACCACAGATGTCATCATAGCTGACAGTATAGGTCGTCGCAGCGTCCACGGTCGCGTCCACTGAATATCCGCTTGTGGATGAAAGCCCTTCCGATGGGGACCATGTCGGACTGATGGCTTCGCTATCCACCGTCAGCTCAACTGGCAGCCCAGGACAAGCCACCACCTCATCCTCTGCCATGCCCTGCGGCCAAGCAAACCATTCCATATTTTTAACGCGTTGGATGTTGGAAGCTCCACCGGTAGCTGCCGTGAATCCCCAAATGCCCTCCGACGCATCCAGGACATCCTCCAAATCCACCGTTCCAACCAACCGCTGAACGCAATTGAAATAAACGACCATTTCATTCGTAGTCGCATCGTAGGTCACCCGCAAGTCATGGTACGTATTGTTCTCGATGTTGTTGTTCCATCCTGTGATGGCTGCAATGGGACCCGCAATGCTGTTTCCCCCGAAGTGAGAAACACTTCCGTTTTTCTGTATGCCCAAGTGATCCGAATTGATATCCCCGGTGGAAGGCCAATTCGTGCCGTAATACGTATCCATTTCAACTCCTATACTCTCATCGATTCCGCCAAAGCCCATGTTCGCTCCGTTTCCTCCAAGATCATCCGATGATGCATTGCGGACAACAAAGGCCATCCCGTCCGCCCCTCCATTGTTTCCACCAAGGTTCACTTCAGCCCGCATCTCCCACGATTCGTTGACAGCCACCGCATCATCCATCCACACTGCGCCGATTTGGCTCGCTGCATTGGTTGTCAATCGATAGGTTCCCGGAACAATTTGCACCGCATCACCGACAAGGGTTTGCGCCTGTAACTGACACACGGTCAGGATTACAAAGCAAAAAACATACAAGAATTTGAACTGTCTCATCTGCATTGCATCATTCAGGCTATGGTCTATCGAAAGGATAGTGAAGGAACAAAAGTAGAACAGTTACAAACAACATTTCGTTGCATCCTGTATACACCACACAAGTCGATTGAACGCAACAGTCAATTCGTATTGCGCACGCTTCAAATCACGGCAATCGATCCCGTGTTACTTTACAACAGTATATTTAGCACGAGCCGAAAGAATCCCCGTATCCCACATGAGGACTTTTGTTGAAGCGAACTTCAAAACCAAAACACCATCCAATGAAGCCTTTTTCATTCTTGTCTTACGCCTTTGTCCTTGCAGGAATAATGACTGCAGCGAGTGCATACTCTCAAGCATGCGTTGATTCTACCTTGATTGACCCCAACGCCATCTGCCCCGCCTTGTGGGCACCGGTTTGCGGTTGTGACGGGATCACGTATGGCAATGATTGTGAAGCCGTGAACATGGGAGGGATGACCTCTTGGGTGGATGGAGAATGTACGGGCACATCGCAAGATTGCTTGGATTTGGGCGGTATCGACTTCGGGGCTTGTGACATGGCAATGGGCGTTGTTTTGATCAATGGCAGTTGTCAGTTCCTTTCGGGATGTGGCTGGGAGGTCGGAGGAGTGGACTACAGTCCTTACTTCTTTGTCAGCGAAGAAGAATGCACCTCGAACTGTGGAAGTGAGGTCGAGTGTATTGACCCTTCGTTAGCCGACCCACTGGTTGATTGCGATATTTTCGACCCCTCGCCTGTTTGCGGGTGTGATTCCATCACGCACTTCAACGAATGTGTCGTGACCTATGTGGATTGGGTTTCCGAATACAGCCTCGGTGCATGCCAGGGAGATTGTTATGACGCGTCACGGATCGTGGAAGGAATGAATTGTCCTGAGGAAAGTGACCCCGTGTGTGGTTGCGATAGCGTGAGTTACAACAACGCTTGCGAAGCGTGGTACTTGGGAGGCTTGGCCCAATGGACGGAAGGACCTTGCGAGACCAGTGGCATCATCCAACACACCGCTTCAACACGCTTGCACGTCGCTCCCAACCCCAGCAATGGCGTATTCCTGATTTCAGAACTCCACCCTGCTGCTCCTTGGCAAGTATACAATGCGACAGGAACTCTCGTGCTTCAAGGAAGAGGCCCTCTTGTAAACGCATCCTTATCTGCAGGGTGTTACATCCTGCATTCTGAAGGTTTTTTACCGACTCGATTGGTCGTTCATTAGATCCACTCTCAGTAAATCCACTTTCCAAGCGTTCGTTTTGTTAAAAAGCATGGGGCGATATTCCTTATCGCAACACAAATAGACGATTCGGTGTAGATTCGTGCATGCAAAAAATTGAAATTGCGGCATTTTTTGTCGCTCGTTTGTGCGCACCTGCAATTCTTCTACTTTGCGGAAACACCCTGTTTGCTCAAAGTTGGACATCTGTTGAGCCCTTACCGGACAACTTTCGCAGTGACCACAGCTACGGTTTTTCCATCGATGGCATAGGGTACTTGGTAGCCGGTCAAACGAATAATGGGTACAGCGATGCCTTTTACAGCTATGATGCCACGGCTGACGCGTGGACAGCTTTGGAAGATTTCCCTGGCGACGCTCGTGGGTATGCCATTGGCGATGACTGGGATGGTAAAGCGTGGTTCGGTTTTGGACAAGGTACCAATGGTATTCTCAATGATTTATGGGTATTTGATCCGGCGACTGGAAGTTGGGAAGAGAAAGCATCATGTCCGTGTGACGCCCGCATGCACCCTGCTTTTGTTGCCATTGATGATCACATCTATGTTGGGCTTGGGAATTCAGCTTCGGGAGACTTGAATGACTGGTGGGAATATGACATGGAGTCCGACACATGGTCGGAAAAACCAGCATTCCCTGACACGCAACGCCACCATCCGTATCAATTTGGAATCGATGGGCAGGTGTACGTTGGCTTCGGTCATCACAACACCGAAATCTTCAATGAATGGTACCGGTATGACCCTGCAGGTGAGAGTTGGATGGAAATGACCACGTTGCCAGACCAAGGTCGCGTTGCTGGCGCTCAATTTGCGCATGACGGAATGGGCTATGCCTTGAGCGGAGACGGAGAAGGCCACACCTCCATGCCTACCGGTGAGTTTTGGCAATTCGACCCCTTGAACGATTCGTGGATGCAATGGCCTTCTCATCCGGGCATGTCCCGTTGGGCTCCTTCTTCTTTTGTCATCAACAATGAAGTCTACCTCATCAATGGTATGAGCATGGATCCGGGAACATTTGATTACATGGATACCAATTGGAAATTGGCTATGACACCGGCAATCAGCCATGATGCCGGCATCTCTGAGTACTTGGGCGAAACGGTCATTTGCGATGCAGAGCCACTGAACGTCGCCGCATCTTTGACCAACTGGGGTAGCGACGAACTCACCAGTGTCCAACTGGAATTGGTCGTCGATGGTTCAGTCGTTTTGGAACAAACATGGGAAGGGAATTTGGCTTCATACCAATCGGCAATCGTTGAAATGGGCTCCTATGCATTTGACGTTGCCACCGCTGTGAATGTTCAAATTGCAACCCCGGATTTGAACCCGCTCAATGATGTCATCTCGGCATCCATTACGTCATCACCTGAAGCAACAACGCAATGGCTCATCACATTGAACACAGACAACTGGGCCGGTGAAACGAGCTGGGAGATTCGCGATGAAGGAGGTTCTCTGGTTCAACAATCCGGACCCAATGCCTACGACAATCAAACGGAATATGAAATTGGGGTGACCCTTCCAAATACGGGGTGCTTCACATTTACATTGATGGATGATTATGGGGACGGGATGAACGGGTCTCAATTCAACGGGGTGGACGGGTCCTGTAGCATTCAAGCTTTGGATGGAGCGGAGGAACCGATCGCTGTAATCTTTGATTATGATGGCTCTTTCCCTTTCTTTGAGCTCGACCATCAGGTCAATGTCAATGCCACTGTGGGCTTGAACAGCGTTGAGTGGGACGAACAAGCCATCGCATTTCCCAATCCATTCTCGGATGTTCTTTTCATAGGAAACATTGCTTTTGACGGAAACGAGACCACATCCATTCAGGTATACAACGCTTTGGGAGAGCTCGTCGATCAGCAAAACATCCAATTGAACAATTCTAACTCGTTTGGTCCTTTGGAAACCGCGTCATGGAAGCCAGGGATTTATTCTATTCGGATTGAACAAGGCACTCAAACCCGCGCATTTCGCGCTGTTAAAAACTAAGAAATACAGCCTTTTGCGACGGACTCAGCCGTTGCGATCTCTAAAACCAGAGGCCTGAAAAAACGGCTTTTACAATCGTACGTGAACATTTTCACACTGTTCGCAGTTTTGTATTTCATTGAACCCCAAGAAAATGAAACGTATTCTTCTCATTGGATTGCTTTTGCAATCCGTTTTCATTCTGCATGCTCAATATGGAGATTTTGGCATGCCAGAACAACCCAATGACATGGATGCCGTGGATGACCTCATCTTTTATGGAGATCTGAATGATTTGTCAGGCGGCTACAACGTTGGAGATACCGTCTTCAACTTTACCGTATACGATTTCAATGGCAATTCGATAGAATTGTATGAAGAACTCGCCGGTGAGAAACCAGTAGTCATCATCAATGGATCCGTTTCTTGTTTGCGTTTCCGGAATGCCTTCAACTCTCTTGAAAGCCACCAATCCTACTTTGTCGTCAGTGAATTCATTGAAAATACGCAGGATATGTTCAATTACATCTTCGTGTATGGCATAGAAGCCCACCCGACAGATGGCAATTGTCCGAGCAATTGCCCTCCAACGACTTCGACCGATACAACCGTTGTCCAATCGGCCGATTACGCCTATCGTCGTTGGTCTCTGGATTCTTGGAATAGCGCTCCTGAATTCAATTTTCCGTACAACTTGTATGCTGACAACCCAGACAATGCGGTCTACAACAATTTCTTTCAACGTCCCTTCGGATTCTTAGGCATTCAATGCGACGGAACGGTGGCCTTTAGAGGGGATTGGGTCTTCAATTTTTTACTGGAAGGCAACAATCAAGAACAACTGTTAGCATGGCAGAATTCCTTTGAAACATGCAGCATTGATTGGCCTGGAGAAGCAGACGGAAATGACGACGACGACGGAAATGACGACGACGGGAATGACGACGACGATTTGTTCGATCTCCCTTCACATGCATTTGAAGGTATGGAATCTGGAGGAGCGAATGCAACTGCGAACTATTCCAACCAGGAGATTCGAGTTTATCCCAATCCAGCGAACGCAAACCTGACCATTGCATCGTCAGGACCGATTGAAGCGGTGGAGTGGTTCAACCTCAGCGGACAACGGTTGGATATTTCCGCATCCAATACCAGCACAGATACGTGGCAATTCGAAGTCGTTGGCTTGGAGCCCGGGATTTACCTCGTTAAGATTGACGGTGCGATCCACCGGGTTGCCGTCAGTCGATAGACTCGAAAGTACAGAAGACTGAAAGTGCTAGAACCATCTTCGCTTGAATTGTCTCGGTCTGTTAGATGACTCGAGACACAACATGACAAGTTCTTAGCCCTAAAAAAGGGGAGGCATATGCCTCCCCTTTCTTATTTCAGATAGAAAAATTAGGTCCGGAATAAATGGATAAATTACTTTGTTCTCATCTACTTTTACTGCACTTTACATTTCAATAGCTCCCAGCATTGATGAAGACGATTATTCTAATCCTCGCGATGATAGCAGCTGGTCACATGGCATGCCAAGTGACCATAAACGAATTCGTTGCATCCAATTCATTGGGAATTGAAGACTCCGAATTTTCTGACAATTCCGATTGGATGGAATTGTACAATGCGGGCGTCAACGAAGTCAACTTGAGTGGCTGGCACTTTACAGACAACTTGAACGACCCCACCAAATGGACCTTCCCTGCGGAGTCGACCATTGCCCCCGGTGGATTTCTAGTGGTTTGGTGTGATGGCGAAGACACTGGACTTCATACGTCCTTCAAATTGAGCCGAACGGGAGAGGAACTCGGACTTTACACCCCCGATCTGATTCTTCAGGACAGCCATGTTTTCGGGGAGCAAAACACTGACATCAGTAGAGGCCGGAGTCAAGATGGCATGGCATCTTGGGCCTACTTCGACGTGCCCACCCCTGGAACCTCTAACAATGTGTCGACAGCTTATGAAGGGATTGTCCATTACCTGCCTCACTTCTCAAGTATTGGTGGCTTTTTTGAATCGGCATTCGAGTTGGAGTTAACAGCACTGTCTGGGACCATTCGATACTCAACCGATGGACGTGAGCCAACGGTGAATTCACCTCTATTTGAAGATGCACTTGCCATCAACAGCACTGCTTTCATCCGCGCCCGTGTATTCATCGACAACCACATCCCCGGTCCGACGGTCACGCATAGCTTTTTCTTTGAGCCGACATTTTCAGAGCGACCACTCCCTGTTTTCTCTTTGGTGACAGACCCTGACCATTTCTGGGATGCTGACACAGGGATCTATGTGCAAGATTTTAAACCAGAGTGGGAATGGCCTTTGAATGTTGAGTTTTTTGAAAATGACGGAAACAACGAAGCCGCATTCAATGAACGAGCTGGGGTCAAAATCAATGGACAAAACAGCTGGGTACTTCCTCAAAAGATGTTGGGCATCTATTTCAGAGGAGGCTACGGCTCTGGTTCGTTGGATTATCCCTTGTTTCATGACCGCGACCGTACCCAATTTGATGACTTCGTACTGCGAGCAAGTGGAAGCGACTGGGCCTATACCCTGATGCGGGATGGGATTGGGCAATCTCTTCCCCAAGACAACGCCCCCGTGGGATTGCAAGGTTTTCGACCAAGCATCGTATTCATCAACGGAGAGTACATGGGCATCCACAACATCCGGTCACGCGTTGACGAAGGCTTTATTGAAGAGAATTACAATCTCAGCTCAGGCTCCTATGACTTGATTACGGACGATGGTCAAATTGAGGAAGGCGATGGGGCTGCGTATGCCCTGATGGATGAGTTAATGAATGAAGACCTTTCCGTGCAAAGCAATTTCGATGCGGCTGCCGCTGTAATGGATTTCCAGGGGTTTGCCGATTATTGGGCCACTGAAATCTGGTCTAGTAATAGCAGTTGGGGTCACAATGTCGTCCTTTCAAAGCCTACTGATACAGGACGCTGGCGTTTCATTTTCACAGACCTAGACCGAGGGTTTTCTGGCTCCACCAATGACGATATCGGAGAGTTTACCGCAGTGCAGAATGACAGCTATGACTACGCCCGCAATTGGATCCGGCACGCTCTGGAAAACACGGACTACGCCGCATTTTTCGCTCAACGGTTTACAGACCACTTACACACCTCTTTTCATCCTCAACGTGTAAACGGTGTTATCGAAGCTTTCGCAGACCGCATCGAAACGGAGATTCCGTTTCATGTGGGACGCTGGGAAGGAACCACCTCATCCTATGGAGATGGTATTGAAAGTGTGGGGTTTTGGGAAGAAGAGGTCGAGAAACTTCGAACATTTGCAAATCAGCGCTCACCGCATATGCTTGAAAACCTGGCGGACGAATTCAACCTCGAGCCGAGCGTTAATTTGCGCACCCACAACCTGCCCTCAGGTTCGGGGACCATTCGGCTAAACACCTTTGAAATACCCGGTAGTCCATGGGATGGAGATTATTTTCCGGACATGCCATTCGAGTTAACCGCCCAACCGCTTCCAGGTCAGCAATTCATCGGGTGGTCACAGATGGAATCATCGCAGTTCATCCTTCCGGGGTCCACTTGGCGTTTTTTGGATAATGGCAATCCGCCACCAACTGATTGGACAACTTCGGCATTCGATGAGGCCGATTGGCAGACTGGAGAGGCCGAATTGGGCTATGGAGATGGGGATGAGGCGACAACTGTGTCCTATGGTGGCAGTGCGAATGATAAACACATTGCAACGTATTTCCGGCATAGTTTCAATGTTGACAGCGATGAGACACAAACGCTACCTGGACTCTTGCAAATAAGAAGAGACGACGGCGCCGTGGTCTACCTCAACGGGGAGGAGCTATTTCGAAGCAATATGCCAACAGGGCCAATTGATTTTGAAACTACGGCAAGCGATGTCGTTGGAGGTGCCGCCGAATCCAATTGGAATGACGTTTCCTTGGAGATTGAGCTGAATCCTGGGGTCAACACGATTGCGGTTGAGATCCATCAATCTTCCAGTACCAGTTCCGACATCAGTTTTGATTTAACGCTTTCCGTTTTGACTGCTTCCGATGAAGTCTTCTCTTCCGAAAACCCCTTGTCGGTGAATCTCTCTCAAAGTGCAGGATATGCTGCACGGTACGCCCCCAATGGAGCATGCACCCTGCCTATGGAGATCTTCGAAGACTTGACGTTGGAGCTCGCATGCTCTCCATATTTAGCCATCGGCACTTCTCACGTTTTACCGAATGTCACCTTGACAATTGAGCCGGGTGTCGAAGTCTTGTTTCCTTCGGATGCCAGCTTGATCATTGAAGGGAATCTGCATGCAGAAGGGACCGCCATCGAGCCCATTCGATTTGGGTTGAATCCGGACGATGAGAGCCCTTGGGGACATCTGAAGTTCCACGAAAGCACCGGACCAAATCTGATTCGACATGCCATTGTAGAAGCCGCCTCCGATGGGGACCATCCCGTTCACGATCGGGCAGCCATTGCCGTTTGGTTCAGCGATTTAACCCTGGACCACGTGGAATTGACCAACAACTACAGCAATCCAGTCTACTCAGATTACGGCAACATGGTTCTGACGAATAGTACCTTGCATTCAGACGTTACTGGCGACTTGATCAATGTGCGCCACGGTTCTGGCTTCATCGATTCGTGCACATTCATTGGCAATGACGCTCCTGATACGGATGCCATTGATTACGACCAGGTGGAAGGCGGATCAATTCTTCATTGCACCATTCACTCTTTTCATGGCGAGAACAGTGATGGCATCGACCTTGGCGAAGAAAGTGAATCCATCCTCATTGAAGGCGGGTTGATTCACCACTGTACAGACAAAGGCATTTCCATTGGACAAGCTTCAAATGCCACCATCCGCAATATGACCATTGCGCACTGCGCACTGGGTGTCGCGCTGAAAGACCAAGGCGCGGCCGACCTAGATCACATCACGTTTTACGGGAATCAAACGGCCGTGAGCGCCTATGAGAAAAACGCGGGACGCGGCGGTGGATGGGGCACAGTGCAAAACACACTGCTTTCAAACTCCAGTGATGCTCCGTTGACAAGTGACTCCCTCTCTTCTTTGCTCGTGATGAATTCAACCTGTGATACGGATAGCCTGGAGGACCCTGAAGTCAATTGGGTCAACCCCCTGTTCGCCGATCCCGATGGGTTTGATTTTACATTGCTAGAAAGCTCTCCCGCATTGGGTGCCGCGAATGACGGCTTGGACTTGGGCACTCTCAACCATTGGCCGAGCAGCCTAAGAAATATAAAGATTATAGAGATTGGCTATGCTGGTATTGAAAACCCGAACAAAGAGTGGATTCGCCTTTTCAATCCAAGTGCTGAATCGGTGGATATGACTGGGTATACGCTGAGTGACGCGATTCAATGGACACTGACCGAGACCTTTGTTCTTGAACCCGGCGCTTCATTGTGGGTGGTTCGCGACGGAAGTTTCTTCGAAGACTCACAAGATGCGGTCTTCCAATGGCAAACAGGCCAACTGGCAAACGAAGGCGAACGCATTGTGTTATCCAACGCAGACGGGATGGTCATGGACTTTGTGCGCTATGCTCCGGAAGCTCCATGGCCCGTTCCACAGGCTGGTGCAGAGGCCTTGCACCTCGTATCCACACTTCTTGACAACCACTTCGCTTCCAGTTGGACTTTGGGAACGTTGCAAAACGACAATGAGGTCTCTTCCACTGCGGATTTCCGAGTCTATCCCAACCCAGCCAACGATTGGATCAACGTGACTGCAGACAGGCCCATTCTCTCCTGCACGCTTTTCAATCTGACCGGGCAAGGCCTAACCATTCCTTGGCAAGGACGTGGCATGACACGCGCAAAATTGGATGTATCCGCTGTGCCTCCCGGTCTCTATATCGTGCGAGTCAACGAAACTTCGTTGCCTTTCATGGTGCACCATTGAGCATAAGGTGCCTCAAAAACAAAGAGATTTCATTGATTATGGACTCGCTTTGGATCACTTGGAAACGTGCCTCCAAGAACTATCTTTCGACCTCTTAAAACGCGTCCTAAAACGACTGATTGCATGGCATTGATTGAAGAGTTGGAACGATCTGGAAATTGGCTTTTTAAAGGCCGTTCATATTTCCCATTGGCATTGTATGGACTTATCGCTGTCGTCATTGGCATGGAATGGGACCCTCATTTTCGAGAATTTGATGTCACAAGCGCCAGCATTTGTTTGGGTGTTTCCATGTTCGGTTTGCTCATCCGTTCACTGACGATCGGCTTCACACCCCGTGGAACATCAGGTCGCAATACCAAGGACGGTCAGATCGCCGAAGTTTTGAACTCGAAAGGCATGTACAGCTTGGTACGGCACCCACTGTATCTCGGTAACTTTTTCATGTGGCTCGGGATCATGATCTATGTGGGAAACGTCTGGTTCACCATCGTCTGCTGTCTGCTCTACTGGCTTTACTACGAGCGCATCATGTTTGCGGAAGAAGCCTTTCTGCGTAAGCGATTTGGCGATGCTTATTTGGCATGGTCTGAGTACACTCCCGCATTTTGGCCACGCAATTTGAAATGGAAAGGTCCCGATGTCTCCTTCTCCTTGCGCAATGTGTTGAAACGCGAATACAATGGTTTCTTCGCGGTATTCGTGAGCCTCGCACTAGTTTCCGTAGGAAAGAACTTTGTCCACCACGATGCAACGACAGTCGATAGCCTACTCGATCCCTTTTGGATGTGGAGCACCGCTGGAGCATTCGTGGTTTTTATCGTGCTGCGCAGTCTGAAGCGCTACTCACGCGTCCTTCACGTCGAAGGGCGGTAAGACTAAATAAATTAGCCTACCGCCCTTCCGTGTCGTTATCCGTTTAGCAATGCTAAGCCATCACATCGCCCGATGTGATCCATCGCAAAATGGAGGATTCTTTGTCAATTTACAGGTGCACATGGCAGCCTGCTTGGATTCTTCTGCTTTGAAGACCTTGGGCTGAAACGAAGTGCCGGAGTGCGCTCCATTGCACCACGGTTGGTTTTCAGACAGTCCGCAAGAACACCAAGCATAGGTCTTCCCTTCTTCTAACGGCTCCATTTGCGGAGCACTTCCGGCTGACTTTGGCTGATCCATGATCTTTACTGAATTTCGAGGTGAACAGCCAGAGCAAACACATCTTTGATCGCGCCGTCACCAAGATCATTGAAGAATGACGGTGAACCGTATCGCACATCAAACTTGGAACGGTCAACGTTGAGCGTAGCATCAAACGCATTGCCCTTTTTTTCTACCACAAACTCAATGGATTCCGAGTGGCCTTTGATTGTCAATTCCGCCTGTACTGTTGCCTTCCCTTTCTTAAAGGACGTGCTGCTGAGCAAAACCAAACGTGCTTGAGGAAATTTAGCAACGCTAAAGAAATCGTCAGAATTCAAATGACCGACGAGCTTGTCACCATATTCTCCACCGATATCCTCATTGGTAATGGTCGTCATGTCGATGGCGAAATCTCCTGAAGCAATTTTGTTATCCTCCAATGTGATTTCTCCTTTGGCCAACTGCAGCGATCCATAATGCGGGTCTCCAATGACTTTACCTGCTTCCCAACGAATGTTGGACTTGGCGGCATCAACACTCAATGATTGAGCGCAGATAGGAGCGAGAAATAACACGTGTAGTGCTAAACTCGATAAGACTTTGTTAAGAGTACTATTTTTCATCCTGCAAACATGTCCCTCGTTTCACGGAGAACCCTTCACATAGATTCATTTCGAGAACTTTGCTTGCCCACCCGTTCTGCTCTTAATGCACTCAAGCGTTGAGGCGTAATGCCCAGGTATGAGGCGATTTGCTTTTGCGTCAATCGCGGACTTATATCTGGATAGGTTTTCAAAAAATATTCATACCGTTCCAATGCACTTGTACTCATCATCATCAGGACACGTCGCTGCAAACTTCCTGCGCGGCGCATCATCCGCATAAATTCGAGTTCACGATCTTCCGAATCCAAGACCAATTTCCCTCCTTTTTTAAAAGGCACAACCTCTATATGCGACCGTTCTAACGCCTCAATACTCAACGCGCATGGCAAGCCAAACCCAATGGCATCAAGATCCGCCACGATCCATTGTTCCGGAGCAAACATAAACACATGCTCCTTCCCCATTTCGTCCACAAAAAAAGAGCGTAGCAAACCACTTTTCACTTTGAAAAGAAACCTCACTTCATCCCCTTGTCGTTGGATTATTTCTCCTCTCTCTACGATGCGAACTTGGGTCATTGATGTAAAAATCACACCTTTTGAGTGAGAATAAAAACCAATGAATGCCAACGCAAATCAGTGAGATGTTAAAGCCCGCAAACTTTCTAGCGATATCATTAACTTTCTAAAAATCTTATGTTGCAATGAAAAGCTATCAACTCTTCCTACTCTGTCTGAGCGTTCTTGCTCCCCAGGTTGTGCAAGCCCAAAATGCCATTCAACTGAATTTGCAGCATGTGCTCAATGGCGCTCCTTTGCAATTCCAGTCGTCTGTTGATGTTTTTGGCACGAATCTCGAATTCGATCGCCTCCAATACTATGTGTCTGATTTCGTCATCACCCATGACGGTGGCCAAGAGACAGCCCTTTCCGACGTCTTTTTACTCGTGGATGCATCAGAAGGAGCTTCGATCCACCCATTGGGCGAATGGGACATCAATGCCGTCGAGGCCATGGCTTTCAGTATCGGCGTAGATGAAGCGTACAACCACCTCGACCCAACCCTGTATGAAGCGGGACATCCGTTGGCTCCTCAAAGCCCCAACATGCACTGGGGATGGGCCAGCGGCTACAAATTCGCGGCATTGGAAGGGACTTCTGAAGGCAATAGCACCTTTGAAATCCATGCGCTTGGTGACGATAACTTCTTCCAACAATCGCATGCCTTCAGCGAAGAAGCTGTTGATGGAACTGTCAACCTGTTCATGCGTGCCAATTGCGAAAGCCTGTTTATCCAAATCGACGTTTCCGGCGGCCTGATTGAACATTCTACCGTAGATGAAGCGGCCACTTTACTGAATAACCTGCGCGACTTTGTTTTCGAGCCACTTCAAGGCTCCGTTGGAATCGAGCAAACCGGTGGTGCAACGTGCTCTTTGTTTCCCAACCCATCCGCTGGCCGTGTTCAGCTCAATTGGGGAGTGGAAGCCGTAGGGGCCACGTATGCCCTTCTCGATGCAAGCGGCCGGATATGCCGGAGTGGAACCGTCACCCAAAGCACTGATGTCTGGAACACGAGCGAACTGCTTCCTGGCTTGTATCTGCTCGTTGGGCACGGGCCAGCAACATTTCAGCAAAGACTCATCATCCAGTAAGCCCCATGCTCTGTGCCCGATTGCACCTTGTTTTTGTGTCATGCATCGTGCTCATCGGCTGCAAAAAACCTGCGGATTCAGAACCCTCTGTTGTTTGGAATGTTCCCGAGACTCCACAACACTTCGGAGCGCAATTCATCCCGAACGACAATCCGTTGAGTGCTTTGAAATGGGAGTTGGGACGCCAGCTTTTTTTTGACCCGCAGCTTTCGAGCGACGGCTCGACCAGTTGCTCCTCCTGCCATCTTCCTTCTCATGCCTTTGGCGGATCCTCTCCCACCGCACCAGGAGTGGGCGGCGCATTGGGAACCCGTAACGTCCCTGTGTTGAGTAACATCGGATGGCATCCCTATTTCACCCGAGAAGGCGGTGTGCCGACACTTGAAATGCAAGTACTCGTCCCCATTCAAGAAACAAATGAACTCAATCACAACATCGTTCTGATTGCCGAACAATTGAACAGCGACTCCCTTTACATCAAGATGACTCAGGATGCTTTTGGTGTGGATCCCAGCCCGTATACCATCACCCGTGCTTTATCCGCATTTGAACGCACGTTGATTAGCGGAACTTCAGCTTACGACCGCTGGCTTGAAGGAGATGCATCCGCCCTGTCTCAGGCGGCCTTGCGCGGACAGGATGTTTTTGAATCCATCGGATGTGGCCAATGCCATTCCGGGCCGCAATTTTCCGATTTCGAATTACGAAACAATGGCTTGTTTGTCGTTTACCCCGATTCAGGATTGTATCGATTGACGCTAAACCCCGATGATATTGGGAAGTTCAAAACAGCGAGCCTGCGGAACCTTTCCTATTCTGCCCCCTACATGTTCGATGGTTCTGTTGCCACGTTGGACGACGTCATCAACCAGTATGCGCAAGGTGGATCCAACCATTTCAATCAAGCCGCAGCCATTCAACCATTTGAAATCACCGCCGCCGAACGCATGGATTTAAAGGCCTTCTTAGGTGCTTTGGACGATCCACAATTCGTAGCATGGGGTGAAACTTTGGCGCCTTAACCCTGTACGTGAGTTAGGTCAAGCGATTGGAATTTTTCAATTCATGAGACATGGCTTCAACGGCTGCTTGCGTGGCATTCGTAATCTCATCCACACTTTCGTTTGAAAACACCAACGGCTTTCCTACCAACAGGGTTCCACCAAACGGCACGATCATGCTGCGTCCCTTGGGTAAATTGCGGTACAAGCCATCCAAGTATATTGGAACGACTGGAATGCCCGGGTGACGCGATGCCAAATGACCTACCCCGCGCTTAAAATCCCCCATTGAACCTGGAACTCCACGGGTTCCTTCTGGGAATAAGATGAGGCTGCGGCCCGCGACGAGCATGGCGTCGAGTTGTTCAATGGGATCCTCTCCATTCTCTTTTCGACTCCTCGAAATCAACACCGCATTGACCAAATGGAGCATGCCCCAACGCTTGAAACCCGAACCAAAAAAATCCTGAGCGGCGACCGAATGGGTCAAATGGATCCGGGGACCAGGGACCACAGTCATAAGGGCCATTGCGTCGAGGTGACTGTTGTGATTGGCCACATAAATGACCGGACCATCCAAAGAAGCCGTGTCCTGCCTGATGTACTTGAGTCCAATGATCAGACCAAACACCATCCTCCAAAACACCTTGTAAAGCAGCACAAACAAGATGTGCTTCCCAAGAGATGGACGCTTTAGCCTTTTAGAGTGATTCAAATCCGACATTGGTCAGTCAACAACAATCCATTAACTGGCACTACTGAAAAAGTAGATCAAATGAAAAAAGGGCGCTGCCGCTGCAGAAAAACCGTCCAAACGATCCAAGTATCCTCCGTGACCCGGGATGGCGTTGCCCGAATTCTTCACTCCAACGTCCCGCTTGATGCCCGACGCAATGGCGTCCCCCATAAATCCTGCGACCGCGACACAAAACCCCGTGAATGCCGCTTCCCAAATCCCCAATGGAGTCAGAAAGCGCAAGCCGATTGCCAGCAGCGTTGTGGATAGCACCCCTCCGATGAGTCCCTCCCAGGTTTTATTGGGACTGACGCGTGGCAATACCGGGTGTTTTCCCAACGTTTTTCCCCACGCGAATTGCAGGACATCGTTCATTCCTACCAAGAAAATGAGGTACAAAAGCAACCCCTCAGGACCCGCGGTGAATCCTGGTATTTCCGGCATTTGGAACAGCAGTGCGAGGTGACTCATGCCATAGACCCACGCAACGAGTGAATAGGGCAGCAGCGAGATGGAACGAACGAGCCCTTGTGTTTCACCCCGCGTCACCAAAACAAACGGGATGATCACAAACATGAAAACAGGAATGAAAGCGAGGAAAATTTCGGTTTTGCCATAGTATGCTAAAGCATATTGAACAGGAACCACTGCGTAGCAAAGCAAGACCACGTTGCGCTCTCTCAGGTCCAACTTCAAGAGTGGGTACATCTCACGCAACAAGGCATAACTCAAGAATGCCAAACCAAGGTGGGTAATGAGCGGGTGTACGACGGTCGATAGAATGAAACAGACACACATGATCCACCACGACCGCGTTCGCACTTGCAGCTCTGTGGCCAATTTGGAAGGCTTTATTTTACCCAGGATATACCATGCTGTGGAACTAAAAACGAGGATGCACAGAATGATGAAAATCACCCATTGAACTTCAGCATTCATGCCCCACGCATCGATTAACTTGTTCATGGTTTGACTGTTTTTTTGATCCGAATGGCCGTGCTCAAAATCAAGCACAGAAAGACAACACAAAGCGCAATCGGCAACCACTCGCTGACATCGGCTTCAAAACCAAGGAACAAGCAGAGGACACCCCAAGCCAATGTGCGGTCACTTTTGCCCATGGGACCATCGTAGCGTCGCTCGCCATTGAGCCACCCGCCAAGAACTCCGGACAATTCGTTGACCGCAGACAGCCACAGCAAAACACCCACCCATCCTGCATGCATACCAGGCAGCAGCGCTAGAGGCCACATCACAAGGGCATCACTGACCACATCGCCCAATTCATTCAAAACTGCGCCGCCTTTGGTTGCCATGTCGTGAGATCGGGCCATTATGCCATCCAACGCATTCAAAATCATGCGCAACAGCAAAGACAACACGATGATACAATACCACACCGGTTGCTCCTCTCCCTGAACAAACATCCAACCCATCACACCAGACAGCACCAAGGCTGACCACGTCAATCCATTTGGCGTCACCCCTACCCTGCACAAGAAACCCACGATTGGATTCAGTAACCGCTGGAATGCCGGCTTGAGCGCATATGTACTCGGCATCTTCATTCGGGAATGGGCTGATGTTTATCGAATGGATGATCCGTCAACCGTCCCCGCGATACGCCTTCGGGAAAAACACCGTGTGCAAAAAAGTGCAAGAATGGTGCGCCTAAGATGTCCCATCGTGTGTACATCATGTCATGATCCAAAGCCACATGAAATGCGTCTGAAGCGTTGCTGTCTATTTTTTTCCAATCGAACTCGAACGGACCCAACGCCTCCGCTTCATCTTGTAGCCAACGCATGAGGCCCGTTGCCCGGTTTTCAATGGCAAGTCCTGTGATAACAGACGGAGAAACGATGGGTGCAGGCCACACTGCTTCACTTAAGTCTTTCAATACTTTCCCTTTCATCCATGTACCCAAAACAGGAATTGCCGTCATCACAGCTTGGGGCGCCCGCTCTTGGATTGGACTTCGATCATAAATAACATATCTGAGGTTGGGAAGCGCGTGCGATTCGAGATACGTATGGAGTAAGAAAGCCCCTGCGATGTAACAAATTGATCGCACCTCTGCATACTCGGTAATGCCATATTCTGCTATGAATTCCTCCATTGCAACCGAGCTAGACTCAAGCGATGGTCGAAGCAAAACTTCTGGAATGAAGACGTCCATCCCCTGTTCCTTCCAAAATGCAAACTGGGCTTTGCAGGCGGATTTGCTCCCGCCAAAGCCATTCATGATGATCAAGGCCGTTTTTTGGCTCGGAGATCGTTCTGAGTCTTGATACACCCAATGATCTGCACATACGGGATTGAATGCCAGTATGAACGCAACCCCGAATATTCCATTCCATAAAAAGACCTTCACGGAGGACAATTTACAAAATACCTTTGACGCGAGTATCTTGCGGTTTGAGGTGCGTATACCATTTAAAATAAATTCAATTCCACACCGCTTCAGTCATCAGGGTTGTAGCGGATTTAATCCTTTTTGAATCCGACAGGGCATGTCGAAAGCACCAATTTCAACCTGAATGCGAAACATCACAACACTCATACTATTCCTGGGAGTATTTCTGAGAATTGGAATGGCCCAAACACCCACGATTGGACTCATTCAGAACACGCCTGAATCATTTGATGGGTACACACTCGTATCCGCAAACTCCGCTACGCAAAGTCATTTGATTGACAATTGTGGAAGGGTGATCAACCAATGGGAAAGTGATTACAGGATGGGAGAATCTTCTTACCTACTAGAGGATGGGTCGCTTTTGCGTACTGCGCGCGTCGCCGGATCGGTGTTTTTTGGAGGAGGCATCGGGGGAAGGCTGGAACGGTTTTCTTGGGATGGTGCGCTCGAATGGTCCTTTGATTATGCATCGGAGGAAGCCCACCACCATCATGACATGGCGGTTTTGCCCAATGGCAACATTCTATTGATTGCGTGGGAATACCATTCCAATGAGGAGGCGCAGGCGCTCGGTCGCCTCGGGGACTCCCCTCTTTGGCCACCTCAGATTGTAGAGATTGAGCCCGTCGGCACGAATGGTGGCAACATTGTTTGGGAATGGCATGCCTGGGATCATCTCATTCAAAATGTTGATCCAAATCTACCGAACTATGGAGAGCCCGCTGATTTCCCCCACCGTTTCGACATCAATTACGAAAGCCCTGGTGGTGGAGGACCGATGAGCCAAAACAGCGGTGATTGGTTCCATTGCAATGCCATTCATTACAATGCGACATGGGATCAAATCATGCTCAACAGCCGTCGCTGGAATGAGTTTTACGTCATTGACCACAGCACCACTTCAGACGAAGCTGCCAGCTCATCGGGAGGAGCCGCAGAACAAGGAGGCGACGTATTGTACCGCTGGGGAAATCCAGAGGCATATGGTCGAGGAGAGGTCGAGGATCGTCAACTGTTCGGTCAACATGACCCCCATTGGATTCATTATGAAGAAGGCGGAGGTAGCGAATCCACTTCATCTACCGTTCTGCTGTTCAACAACGGAGCGAGTCGTCCAGGCGGGCCGCGCAGTTCAGTGGATGAATTGACATTGCCCCTGCTAGATGACGGGACGTATTTGCTGCTGGAAGGAGAGGCCTTTGGCCCTTCTGACTTTGACTGGACGTACCCCGCCGTATTGGACCCCGATTTTTACAGTTCATTTATAAGCGGCGCACAGCGCTTACCCAATGGAAACACTCTTGTTTGCGAAGGAGACGATGGCAAACTATTCGAAGTGACTGCCACAGGGGAAAAGGTTTGGGAATACATCACCGCGACCAGCCAATTCGGCCCCAATACTCAAGGCAATGAACCGTTAGAAAACGGTACATTCAGGGCCTACCGTTACGGACCCGACTACCCTGGTTTGGCAGGAAGAGACCTCACTCCCGGAGAGCCCGTAGAATTGTCCCCGTACCCGTCAGATTGCACAACCACGTCAGAGGGGACTCGCTTGCCGAATGACGCCGAGCTACCTGCGATTTCATTCGGTCCGATTCCCTTTTCAGACCATTTTAGCATTCAGGCAAACCGTCCAACTCACATTGCCTTGTTCGATGCGATGGGACGATCATTGCTGCGCGAAAACATCCACGAGACCATGACCTACACTTGGGGATATCTTCCTGCGGGGAGTTATATTCTTCGGTGGGAAGATGCCATTGGAAACGTTGGGAGTACCGTAATTTTGAAATTATAATCATGCGATACCAAACCACCATGCGTCCTGCTTTTCTAATCTTATCTATGTGTCTCGTATTGGTCAAGATGTACGGTCAAAACACCGTTGGCACCATTGCCTATAATCCCGACCTGTTCACGGATGGATACACGCTTATTTATCCGCACAACCAGCACAGGGCCATGTTACTCAATGGGTGCGGTGAAGTCGTTCATCAATGGGAAATGGACTCCCTCAGACGGCCAGGAAACACTTGTTACCTCCAGCCCGACGGGGACATTATCATCACTTCTCGCCCTGCATCCGCAGGTAACGCTACCATTTGGGCTGGCGGAGCCGGTGAGACCATCGAGCGCCGCACGTGGGACAATGACGTGATCTGGAGCTACACGACGGAAAGTGATTCGCTGCGTCTCCATCACGATATGACCGTAACACCAAACGGCCATGTCATCGCGATCTGCTGGGAAGCCATCGATAGCTTAGAATGCATTGAAAACGGTCGGAATCCGGCATTGCTGGAGGCGGGCGTGCTGTGGAGTGACAAACTCATTGAGTTGCAACCCAACGGAAATGGGGGTGCCGATGTTGTTTGGGAATGGCGCGCTTGGGATCATTTGGTCCAGGATTTTGACAGCACAAAATTGAACTTTGGCGTTGTCGCTGACCATCAAAACAAAATCGACGTCAACTTTGGATCCGTTAGTAGTCAACCTGCCGATTGGCTCCACATGAACTCCATCGACTACTATCCATTTTATGATAGCGCCGGACAAATTGTAGTGAGCATTCCCACCTTCAATGAAGTGTGGACCATCTGGCACGACTGGTCGTTTAGCGACGATTTGATCTGGCGTTGGGGCAATCCCATTGCCTACGACCGTGGAGACAGCAGCGATCAACAACTCTTTTACCAACATGACATCCATTGGGGAAATGGTCCGTCTGTGCAACCGGGGAACCCCGATTTCGTCAAGTTCTTTGTCTTCAACAACCGCGTGCCCGATAGCCTCGGAACCCACAGTGAGGCGGCCATTATCAACCCCATATTTGACGAATACGAAGGAGGGTACGAATTTGACGAAACGACCGGCCGTTGGGGACCTGAAACATTTGAATGGACCTACACACAGCCCGGATTGAGCAGCAGTGGATTGAGTTCCTTTCAGCGTTTGGGCAATGGAAATAACCTGATTTGTAGCGGTCGTACCGGAGAGATTTTTGAGCTGACCGAAGACGCGGAGTTGGCTTGGCAATACCGTACGCCTCTATTGGGCGGCGCTCCTGTAGAGCAAGGTGTCGAATTGAGTATGAACCAGAATCTCACCTTCCGAGCGGAACGCTATCCTGCCAATTTCGCTGCTTTCGAAGACCACGATTTGTCCTCCGGTACGGTCATTGAAGTCAATCCTGTCCCGCTCGAAATCTGCGTTCCCAATGTAGGACTCGGAAAGGAGGTGGCCTTGGAGTTTTCACTCCACCCAAACCCTACCAATGGTCCGGTGATTTTGCAGTTAGAGCAATGGGAAGGTGTCGATGTACGCTTGTTTGACTTCAGCGGGCGCCAAGTTTTTGCTCGTCAAATTTTAGGCCAATACACCCCGTTTGACCTTTCCAATTTAGCCAAGGGCACTTACTTTCTGAAGGTTCAATCCGCGCAAGGGCAAGGAGTTCAACGCATTGTCGTATTGCGATAGCAGCCCTGCATTGCGATCTAATTAACCAAGCTAAATTCGGCCCCAACGAACGTGTAAAGAGCCTTCACAGATTAACTTCAGTCCGTGTTGTTTCAGGTTTACAATAAAACCGCTACTTTTGCGCCCGATTGGCCCCGTAGTTCAACTGGATAGAATATCAGATTTCGGCTCTGATGGTTGGAGGTTCGAACCCTCCCGGGGTCACAAAGCACCATTCCAAATAGGTTTGGTGCTTTTTTTATTTTATTGACTGATTCCAACCGTCTGAGGACAGTCGTTTCCATCTGGGGCCACCAATGGCAGCATGAACTGAGCGTCGCTGATTAGCTGGTGCATCAACACATCCCGTTTCTTCCAACAATGCGGCAGAATACAACTCCCATTCATCGGCAATACCAATGGCCGCTTGAGGGTCATCAAGAATCCCCGTCTTCGTCACCAATGCCCCGTAGGAATAATCGATGGCCATGCATTCGTAATCACATTCCGATTCTACAGTTAGCGGGTTTCACCCCGACAAACAACCTGAGAAGTCACGTGAGAATCAATCCGCACTGATACAATCGCGCAGTCCCCAGACCACGATGTCCACGGTACGATCATGCTGGACGAAGGACTCGAGGATTCGAATACTTGTCGACCGTCAAGGCCAAACATTTTCACGTGCAGGCGTCCCGTTTCGAAGTCAGAAGAAACGACCTCAAGGCCTTGGGATGTCGAGAGGAATTTTACCTCGTTTTGATTCTCAACTTCTTGGAGGTTCGACGTGACGACCTGCTCAATGAAAACCTCATCCAAGAAGTAAAACGCTCCATATGTGCTTACCGCTCCTGAATAGGTGGGGTTGGGTGCCAACAAGGTCTGTTCATCGGTCTTGAAATTTCCGATGGTGATGAAGTCAACGGCACCTTCAAAGGTCAACGTGTCCACAATCAAGGTCCACCCTTCTACATCATCAACGATCTCTTCTGTATAGACCTGCGGCTGCGCCTCGATGACCCCGTCACTATTGAGATCAACCGGCCCAGCAGTTAACAAGGCCTGCAACCCTGTAGACGAGAATTCAATGTAATCCGCCAGAGAGACATAGAAACCAATCGCATATGCCTGCCCCGGAATCAGCGGCACATCCAGTTCTGCCTGCACATAATGTCGCTGATTGAATCCTTCAATGGTATAGGCATACAATCCCGCCATGGCTTGCCCTTGGAATGGCAACTGGGTGCCACGGATTCCAATCGGTCCTGAATACGTGCTGACAGGTTGCGCGTTGTAACACGACTCGTCAGCATCGGTAAAGAACATTTGGGGAGTGCCAAGTGTCGGGCTCACCCAATCAAATAAGGTGTTGGTGAAATCATTGGGGCCCATGATGCCGCAAAACGGGGCTTCGACCGCTTCAAATCCCGGATCTGGAATGATATTCTGCGCGACTGCCTGAGACGCATATGCCATTCCAACTAAGAGCATAAGAGGCCACATTGTCTTTTTTATCATACTGTTTACGTTATGCTGTTTGAACTTTTTATTGAATGGATGAAGATACATCAGGTCTCAACCGGTTTATTTCTCCACTCTTCCAATCATTCCTTAGATTTAGAATTGTTTAAGCCGCTCTCCAGCACCAACATAACCATTAGACCGCCCATATGCTTCAGTCCATCATTCAAGGTGTTTTGTTGTTGACGGCTTGTTTCGTCAGTCTTGGATCGTGGAGTCAATTGGACACCATCCATTGGGTGCCGCCACTGCATAGTCGAGATACAGGACAGATCAATGACCATTACTTGTACTTGTCGACACCGAGTGTCGACCCGGTGGAAGTCACCATTCGCGATGGTTCCGGTGCGTCTTTTGGAGATTCTCCTTACACGGTTCAAAATGGCGCTCCACTGGAGATTTACGTAGAAAACGGACAAACTTCTGGCAGCAAGTTGATGGTGGCAGAGAACGAGTTGAACACCACTCTTGACAACCGCGGCCTGATCATAGAGTCGACCGAACCCATTTTTTGCAATGCACGCTACCGGAGCAATTGGCAGGCCGAAGCGCTCACTTCCAAAGGATCGAAGGCCAAGGGGACGACGTTCCGATTTGGGGCGATGCCCATTTCCAATCAAGCCGGAATTCGGTCCTTTGTGTTCGGTATTATGGCGACCGAAGAGGCCGTTCAGGTGCAGGTTTCCAATTACAATCCCCAAGTTGTTTTCGCAGGAATACCCACCGTTAATGACGACAACTTGTCCTTTACACTCAATGCAGGTGAATGCCGTGTCTACTCAGGCTATGCCAATTCCGATGCCAATCTTGCCGGCATGATCGGCGCGCTGATTCAAAGCTCTGGAGACATCGTCGTGAACATTGGCAATTGGTGCGGATCGATCGGTACGGGCGCAGGCAATCAGGACATCGGAGCCGATCAAATTGTCCCTGTACCGTATCTCGGACAGGACCACATTTTGGTGGAAGGCATTGGAGACTCTTCGCAGGAACGCGGATTGGTTGTTGCGCATTATCCCAATACTGCGGTGTACTTGAATGGATCGGCAACCCCTTCGGTAACCCTGCAGCCTGGAGAATGGTATCTGACACCCAACAGCGCTTATACAGGAACGCCACATTCGAACGTGTACATCCGCTTGTCTGAACCGGCATACGTCTATCAATTCTTGGCAGGCAGTAGCAGCCAATCCACTCCAGGATTGAACTTCATCCCCCCCATCTCTTGCGGGATGCCGCATTCTGTGGATGAAATCCCGAGCATTCAATCCATAGGTTCCACGAACTATTCAGGAGGAATCTTTGCCATTACTGAGGAGAATGCGACCCTGACCATTGATGGCGTGGTGTATGGTGGCGGTGTGGTGGTGGACGGGTTTGACGGGTGGGAAACCTACCGCATCCTCAACCTCACTGGGGACATCACCGTTGAATCTTCTGGGCCCGTCGCGGTCGGACTTTTCGGTAGCAGCGCCGACGCAGGGTTTTCGGGATATTACTCGGGGTTTTCATTGAACATCGATGCGGCATTTGAAGCACCTGACTTCGTCTGTTGGGGCGATGACGCCACTTTCGAATTCAGCGGAGACACCCTGGGCGGAGGAGTCTTGGATTGGGATTTTGGGTTGCTCGATTTCGAAGATTTCGGTGATGACCTGTTTGTGGCCAGTGATGTCGATCCGGGAAGCTATGATGTGAGCCTACATGTTACGGGCGATTTGTGCGCAGACAGCAGCTTTCATACTGTTACGTTCTACCCGCCGTATTCAGGTCAAAGCGCCGCCAGTGCTTGCGAATCCTACGTTTGGAATGGGAACGCGTACTCCAGCACAGGGATCTTTCTGGACACGTTGACCAGTGCCACGGGATGCGACAGTTTGGTCGAGTTGGACTTGAACATCATGCCGTTGCCCGACCCGATGCTGGTAGATTGGATGAGCGATACCTTGGTCTATTGCCCGGTACCCGGCTCTTTGTTGTTTGGCGTGGAGGCCGACCCGTTGTATCAACTGAGTTGGACATTCTGGGCGGAAGGATCCAACGACTCCATTCCGCTTCCCAGCCCCATTGCCGCTTCTGCTTACTACGGCCCGGGACTTTACCAAATCATCTATGCGACGGGTGCACCTTGCTATTTTTCTGCTACAGGAACCATTGCTGTTGAAATCGAAGATTGCAGCATCACCATCCCCAACGTATTCTCGCCCAATGGCGATGGCAAGAACGACCGGTTTTATGTGGACGGCTTGTTCAGCATCCAGAACGCGCGCATGCAAATATTCAATCGCTGGGGCAACCTGATGTTCAATGATGATGACTTTGGGTCCAGTGCAGGTTGGGATCCGCGACTAACCGCATCAGAGGGCACCTACTATTACATCTTAGAAATCCCCATCCTGACCGAAGAATTGGCCATCACGGGGATTGGAGGTCCTGAAATTGTAGAAGGCCCTCAAACGGTCATTTATCAGGGGAGTTTAACCTTGGTGCGATGACCTTATGGTCGCCAATTTCAGATTATACATTCAATCAAAAAACCGCCGCTGAAGGAGAGAGTCCTTGGCGGCGGTTTTTTTCTGAAATGTTTCTCGGTAATCCTAACTGGCTGCTCAAAAAGCCATCTCCACCTGGAAACGGAAGAGCATATCGAATTCTTGATCGAAGCTGAATTCGGCGTTTTCGTCTATGAAGCTCAGGTCGGTTTGAACCTTCAAACTGTGCCCTACAACATACTTGGACAATCCGAACGTGTACATGCGCTGCGCATCACGATCGGAGATCAGACCCGCTGCTTCCGGGGTAATGGATGTATAGCGGAATGCCGGCTCCACGTTGTTTTCAAACAAATAGCCTAATTGTACATTGATGCCTTCGCCCGTGTAGTAGTTGCTCAAAAATTCTTCCCCCGCTCCTTCATCTATTTTGATGCGATCACCCAAGGCTTTCTTATTCGCGTATTCACCGGCGACCACCCACCCTTTGTACTTGAACATGAAATCCGCCAGGACGGTCTGCAAGCTATTGTAAGCCGTATCCGCCACGTAGCTTCCGAGGTTACCACGTTCTCGTGCGGCATTCATGTTGTGGTCAAAGGTCACTCCGATGGATAACTTGGGAGTCTGCTCTCGCTTCAAATCCGAGCTGATGTAGTCGCCCTTGCCAGTGAAGGCACCCATCGGCAAAAACTCCAATCGACCGGTATACTCCAACCCACCGTCATTGCCAGCCGTGCGGTTTCGGCCTTCGCCTTGAGAAAACGCCAATGCCTCATTGATGATCATCCCTCCAATGGTGTGCTTGTTGCGAAACTGAATGCCCATGTCACGGTCAATGTTGAAGCGTGAATTGACCAAGCTTCGGTCCACGAATTGCAACTTCTGCGAGGAAATAACCCGCTCACGATTGCCTGGCAATTTGGTCTGTCCCACCCATACCTCAAAATTACCGGCTACTTTCCAGCGCACAAACGCATCGAGGATCAGGTTGGAGGTGTTGTTGGTTTGTTGCATCTCGCCCCCATGGTCACGGTTGGAAAGGCCCAACTCAATCTTGTACTGCAGGTTGGGGTGGTGAGCGAATCCCGAGAATTTAAGTCGTGAACGACGGATTAGCCAATTGGTTTCGACCGCATTGAAATCCATGCCCGGCACTTCCGTGATAAACAAGCTCTGAACACGAGCATTGAATTTCATGGAGAAACTTTCGTCTGCTGCAACAACGGTAACGCCCTTTCCGAAAGTACTTTCGATCGTCTGCTGACCCATGAGCGGGCTGCTAATGGCCAAAAAGCCAAAAATTAAGGCGTGAATAGAATACTTCATGGTTCAATTGTTCTCGAATAGTTCGTGAAAAGTGTAAATCGGTTTGTTTTTAGTCCGCAATCAAGTCCGTTGGAATCACCTGAACATCGGCGGACGTCTCTGCTGAGGCAGGAGCAGCTACTTCCTCCGTGCTCGCTGGAGATGCTCCGTCCATATTGGCTGCATCTTCACCGTAATGAATGGCCAAGACAATGGCTACACTCACCAAAAGACCGACGATTAGCTTCAAGAAATCCTTTGCCACAATGGGGAAAATAGATTTCAAATTACCCTTCTTGGTCAAGCCCGTATTCAACGCAAGTTCACGGCCACAGAGCAATCCCACAAACACCCACGTCGTGGACATGGGGATGTTGTTCATCTGCTTGAAATAGAGCAATAAGAATGCATAGACCAAATCGATCATGGTCGCAGACCTCACATATTTGGTGCTCTGCTTTGCCAGAACAATTTCCTGGATCTTTCCACCACGTTGATAGAAAATATAGCCTAGACCCGCAATAAAAAATACGATGACCAAGATCAGCTGCATCACGGTTAGCTCACGCGGCAAAAAGACGGCGATATTTGCCACGTCATGCGAAAGCCAAGTAAACCATAAGAATCCTGTGGAACACCATTGCATCACACGCCACACCTTTCTTGATTTTTCGCTCACATCATCCTTCTCATCCACAATTTTTGAGATGAGCAGCCACAACGCATAAGCCACCACAGCGGCCAATCCATATCCCATGATGCTTTTCATCAGCATCTTCTCCAGAACGAACGTGCTTGCAAACGCAGAAAGCACTAGGAAAGAAGTGGAAACCGGAATGCCCTTGCGGGTAAGCAATACGAGTGCGAGAGGAGCGAGTGCGTGGTACCACTGTGGTTCTTGGTAAGGAATCTTGGTCAATCGGCCGAATGAAATATCTCCATTTCCTGATGAAACCCAGCCGTATACCAAGGTGAATACCAAAACAGCGGAAGCTGCTGCCCACAGGGTGGTCCATTTGAACTTGTCTCGGTTCGATGCAATCCAAGTTCCGAGGGTCTGAACGCTATCATTTGCGATGACTGAAAAGCCTGCTAAGCAAAATCCAACTAAAGTAAAGAGTTCTAACATCAGTGATGGTTTATGGTCCTTTCGGCGTGTTAAGCAAAAGTTACCCGTATGTTTCGTGCCACAAAAGTTGAGTATGAAGCCAAGGTTATCTCTATGTTTCATATTATGAGATTGTTAACATTGCGTCATCATTCGCTTTGAGCGCAATAACACTCACTTTTTTTAGCCTCAAGAAGATTTGATGGCAGTATGATTTTGTCGTCCGGCGCTATATTCGCACACTAATTAGCAGACGGCTCATGTCTCCCTATCTCGGCGAATTTCTTGGCACTTTTCTACTCATTTTGATGGGCGGAAGCGTAAATGCGAATCTAGATCTGGCCAAAACCAAAGGTTCCGGCAGCGGTTGGCTTTTGATGTCTTGGGGGTGGGGAATGTCGGTATTCCTTGGTGTTTACACAGCCCTCGAATTGGGCGGAAGTGGACATATCAATCCCGCCATTTCAATCGGAATGGCTGCTTTTGGGAAACTTGACAGCACATTGCTCTTGGGTTATGTGTTCGCTCAGATGGCCGGTGCTTTTTGTGGGGCAGTGGTCACGTGGGCGGCGTTTCGAATGCATTTCGAGGCCACTGAAAACGCCGACCGCAAGCTGGGGGTATTCAGCACATCCCCTGCCATCCGACATACCTTTTCGAATTTCCTAACCGAGCTCATTGGCACATTTGTACTCGCCTTTGGTGCATTGGCAGCATCAGCGCCGACCAATTCGCTTGGCGCCCTTGACGCACTGCCCGTAGCACTGCTTGTGGCCGGAATAGGAATGGGATTGGGCGGACCAACCGGCTATGCCATCAATCCGGCGCGGGACCTTGGACCCCGCATTGCCCACTTTGTATTGCCGATTTCGGGCAAGCGAGACAGCGATTGGTCCTACAGTTGGATTCCTGTCATTGGGCCCATCACAGGCGCTTTGTTGGGTGTCGGTCTCTATAGCCTTCTTTAAAGCGAAGTCCAAACAATGCAGCGCGCCCAGCGGGGATCATCGCACTCAGAGAATCGCTTCCTAAAGCTCTTTCGTGAAGTTGTAGGACACCCCGAGTGAGAACGTTCTTCCCAAATTGAAGCTCTGAAAATTGTACTCCTCTCCCTTGAATGAGTAAGACCTTCGGAAGTCTGAATCCATCAAGTTTCTGCCCTGCACCTTCACTACCAAGCGATCACCAAACGACTTATTTATGCTCACATCAAGCGCTGCTCGGGGCTGATCGTACACATCGGGTGTACCACCTGGGGTGATCAAGACGAGCTTGGGACCGCTGATGTTGAAGCCGGCGTTCATACTCAAGCCTCCGTCCGCATGGGTGTAATTCAGAATGCTATTGATGATGTAGGGTGACTGGCCGTACATCGGACGCGTTTCGGCGTGGTCTGGATGGGTGGCGCGAATCTCCATCAGTTCGTCTTCCGCAATGCTCGTGGCACTTTGGATGTAAGTAGCGTTGAAAGCTAGGTTGAAAGCACTCAGTCTTTCGCTCAAAAATCCCAAGTTCTTCTTTGTTTCGAATTCCAAACCAAAGAGCTGGGCTTGTTCCACGTTTTTCCACGTGATCTCCGTATTCGCCGCAGTAGAAATGATGACCTGCTCGATCGGATCATTGAAATGCTTGTAAAACGCACTCAAAGAGAGCAATTCACGCAAGCGAGGAAACACTTCGAGGCGACCGTCGATGTTCACGATTTTGGTTCGATTCAAGTCCGTATTGCCTGTTTGCTGTTCTTGGATTTCAAAATCAAACACCGAGAACGGTGCCTTTTCTCGAAACAACGGACGTGCCACACTCTGACTTGCAGAGAACCGGAGGTTGGTGCTGCTGTAATCTTCCTCTCGCAATTTGAATGTTATGTTCAAGGACGGCAGGACGTCCACCACATTCAAGGTGCCCAAGAAATTTTCTTGGAGCGCAGGCAGCAACGTTTCATCTTTCAGTTTATCGCTCTCCAGCAACATTTCCGTGACCTCTAAGCGCACCCCTCCGTTCAACATGAACTTCTCAGTCGGCGCAACGTTTACCATGGAATAAATACCCAACACAGACTCGCTGGCTTCATAGCTGTTCTGGATTTCCGTGTCGTCTCGCAAGTAGAGGTAATTCGTCGCCTCTGCAGACGTGCCCGGAATCACGTTCATGTTTTCGTGACTGAAATAGTCGTTGGGGTTTCCGTTGTACTCAACACCTTGAGAAACAAAGCTGTAGCGGTTTTCGGAATAATCGCGTGTGCGACGGACCAATGAAGCCCCAAACATCAATTTATTGTCCTCGCCCCAATCACGCGCAATCGGCTGTTCATGGTTCAGTTTTAAATCGAGCGTTGTGTTGTGCATTTGTCTAAAAAAGCGCGTCGGCGACGGATAGAGGTTGTCCTGAATGCTGTAGTACAATTCATTGGACTCCTCTTCGGCCACGGTATAATTGGGGTAGTATTCCGTCAAGTTCTCGCCGTCTGCGAGCAGGCTCAACGCATCCCCGGTGACGTCATTCCCTTCGGCATCGGAGTATACAACACCTCCTGATAGCTCCTCAAAGCTGTTGATGAAAAGCCTCAAGTCCGGCGTTGTTTGTTTTCCAACGGTGTACGAAGAACTCCAGGTAACCTTGTGGTTGCGCTGATCGCTCAACCTATGCTCGCCGCGCAATTGAAAGATGTTCATCCCACGCTCGAGATAACGCTGCTGACGCTGTTGTTGTCCCAAACCGACCGCATCGCTAGGATTGATGCCATCTTGATTGCGCGCATCGTTGATCCCTGATGCGTTCGGCATGAACGTAAAGCCAATTTTGCTATTGCGGCTCCAGTCATACCCGAGGTTGAATAAAGCCGACGTGTAAACGGACCGTGTGCCCTGTACATCAGAAAACTGACGCTGCACGTCCAGTTCACTCTTTTCCGCTGTAGATCCAGTGAGCAAGAACCGGCTAGTCTGGCCGTTCTCGTACAACTCATTGTTCGTTTTGTATTGAAATCCAAAATTGTACCCCAGGGAGCGGCCAAAGAGTTGAGTGACGTTTCCGAAAGCGATGCTCTTCGAAAGGTTTAGTGGCGCCGCGATCTTCAGCGGCTGCCATGTATTTCCGAAGGCTTGCGTTTGTTGAGACAATCGCTGGTTTTGCTGCTCTCGGATGGCCGTCATAAATTCATTGTTGACCTGACTCACGTTGTCAATCCCTTCAATCGCGTCCACAATGCTAGAAATGGAAGTCTGTCCCTCTCCCGAACCAATGTCGGCTGGCGATAACACGCCCATATCATTCAATTCGTCTCCAAAACGGGCCAAGACCAAAGCGTCATAATAATTAGAATATTGTGGCGACAGAATCTCCTCTCCCAAGACACCCTCTGGAATGTCGAGCGCTCCGTTGTCCCAGCCCAAGGCTTGGGTGTTGCCTGCGTAGCTGGTGATGAAGTTGTCGTTGAACGTAGCATTCGTATTGAACCCTGTTGATGTGGAATAGTTGAAGGTGAAGCTGTCCGGAAAATCCTTGGTGAGAACGTTAATGTATGCCCCCGAATAATTGGACGGCAGGTTGGCGTTCAGTGTTTTGACAACGACCAGGTTGTCAACCAGGTTTGTAGGAAAGAGGTCCATGGACACAGAACTCCTTTTGGGGTCCAACGATGGAATCTCCGCTCCATTCAATGCTGTTCGCACATACCGATCGCTCAGCCCTCTCACCACCACAAAGTTGCCCATGGTGTATACCCCACTGACGCGTTTGATCGCGCTGCTCACGTCGCTGTCGCCATTCTTTTGCATGTCTTGAGAAGAGACATAATCGATCATGGAAGTCTCCTTCTTCTTCACATTTTCCATGTAAACCGCACTCGAGCGATTTTGCCGTACGGCAACAATAGCCTCATTTTCAATGGCAATGACCGCAGATTCCATGGCAAAGTCCAAGACAATGGTTTCGTTGTCACCCACCACCACTTCCTGTTGGATGGAATTGTATGCGATGAACCGGCCAACCACCCTATACGTTCCTGCTGACAATCCCGTAAGGGCATAGTTACCATCGAAATCGCTCATGGTGCCGTTGCTGTTGGATTCCAAAATAATGGTGGCCCCCAACAGGAGTTCGCCTGTAGCTTTGTCCGTGACCTTGCCCTGGATTGAGCTCTGATTCGTGCCTTGGGCTGCGGCTGCAAACCCTGCGAAAATAGAGAGGGCAAAGACGAGATGGTTCTTGTACATAGCGAACGAATTCAGGGGAGATTCAAGCAAAAAAATGATGGGCGCTTTGATTTAAACTCATTCGATGATGAGACGCGCATGCGATGTTTCAGAACCTTTTTCAACGCTCATGATGAACATCCCTGAAACCGCATCGGCAGCATTCAATTCTACCACGCTGCCTTTTGCAGCATTCACGGTTTGACTGAGAACCAGCTTTCCGGTCAGGTCGACCAATCGCATCACAGCATCGTCCATATTGGCTTCGAAGCGAATGCTGAACGTACCATTGGATGGATTGGGATAAATCTGGAACGTAGAAACCTCTGCCTCTTTAATGTTGGTGCTGCATCCAATAAACCCTCGGGCAGATAGCATCGACCAACCGTCCAGCCAAGTGCACTCCTCAGACGAGTCAAATGCACCCGCATAATCCACTTGATCAAACCAAGGATTCTCTGCTGCGGTGCCTCCAGGAAGCGCTGCGCTGGGAACAAGATCCAGCAGCCCCGAACCCTCACTGATGACATAACTCAAACCCGAATTCATCACCACATTGCTGTTTCCCGCAAATGAAGCTTCGAATGCGGCCGCTGATGCAATTGCAGCTTCCGTTGAATCTGCAGCGCTCGACCAACCTGAACCCATGGTTATGGTGAACAAATCGCTTGCTGCTGCATCCAATCCAAGGCCCGTACACCCGTCGAACACATTGCCTACAAACGCAATTTCGTTGTTGGCAAAACGCTCATAGGAATCTTCTCCAGAAGCGAGCTTTTCGATATCAATACCTCTGCCCCAGTTGTAGAAAATAGAATTGTGGTATTCTCCTCCTGCATTGTCCCTGAGCGTCAAAGCTCGGCGACCGGCATCCGATCCTCGGCCAATGTATGTGGCGTTGTAGATAACAGGATGTGCATACGGCAACCCATCTTCCGGATCTGTGCCACCATCGTGCTCTCCACCGCGGTCACCTTCACCTTCCTCTTGTACTATGCACCAGAATTGTCCATATCCTCGCCATCCCTCGTCATAATCGAACGAATCATCTGCACAAAAAGCGGTGACCACGTGTTTGATGGACGCGGTGCCTCCGAAAAACTCGACTCCGTCGTCTGCATTGGAAATGACTTCGATGTATTCCAAAGTCGTTCCTGCACCTACACCTCCCAATGTCAAACCATTGATCTCATTGCCTGCACCGATGTCAGTTCCTCCGTGGCGAATCGACACGTATGTCATCGTTCCACTGCTGTCTTCGTCCTCGTTCCCTCCGTATCGGCCACGCGATTCAGTATCTGGAATGCCCTCGATTTGTGTTTCGCCGGGCGAAGAGTTCAACTGGGCCTTGCCCAAAACAATCACGCCACCCCACTGGCCGCGAACATTAAATGGCGTGGATCCATCGAGCGCGTCTGCTTCAAAAGTGAACACAATGGGAGCATCTGCTGTTCCGTGGGCTTGAATTTGTCCCCCCCGAGCCACCACCAAGGCCGAGGCATCAGCACCTGAACCGGTTTGACCTTTGATGACCGTTCCAGGCTCAATCGTGAGCACGTCGCCTTCATTCACAAAAACAAAACCATCCAAGATGTAGGTGTTGTCGTTCGTCCATGTGGTTGTACCTGTGCCCGAACCATCATCAGTAATGATGACTTGTCCGGAAGCAGAGAAATCCGTGAGAAACAGGAAGAGAAAAGCCGCAACACAAGAGGTAAAATGTTTCATTTCGATTGTTGATAAATGTTCAGAGCCAAAGGTCACGAGCGGGTTCTGCTCGGCGATTAAGCCAACGTTATTTCAACATTAAAAAAACATCATGAAGAGCCTTGCACGGCAGTAGCATCAACGCGCCCGCAACATTGAATGCACTGTTCGTGGCGCTTCTAGTCTCCGGAATGGGATTAGGACTGGGCGGACCTACCGGATACGCCATCAATCCTGCCCGGGGTTTAGAGCCGAGATTGGCGGATAGGCCGACTATTAACAAGTCAAAACCCCCGCTACCAATGGCAACGAGGGTCTTTAAACGTTCAATTTCCTCACATCATCTTGGATGGAATTCAACTCGATTTCTTGTAAAACGAGGATAAAATCCACGTTTCATTCGCGTCTTCTGGTGACAGTAAATCCAAGCTGATATCCTCTTCGATCGCGCGGTTTTTAAAATCTTCAATGACATCGCGGACATCCACATCCATGCGAAGTGTTCGCGAAGCATCCAAAACAACATGACCACCAGGCTTCACCCGCGAAAGCGCCTGCCGCAATCCTGCTTTGTGAAGAAACGTGACATCTTCACTCAACTGCAGTTTCCACGTACCCGGTTGACCATCCACACCATCCTCTTGATGAAAATCCACGAATGGACGCTGGTAATGATCCAACAAAATGCTCACGATGCTCACGGCCAAGCCAATTCCAATTCCAATCAACAGGTCCGTAAATACAATGGCCAATACGGTCACAACGAATGGGACAAACTGACGCCCCCCATCCTTGAACAACTTCACAAACGTTTGAGGTTTGGCCAACTTGTATCCCACAACCAATAAAATCGCCGCAAGGCTGGATAGGGGAATCAGGTTTAGCACGTTTGGAGCCAACAAGAAGAAGCCCAACAACCATACTCCATGAAGAATGGCACTTGCTTTTGTTCTTCCTCCCGATTGGATATTGGCCGATGAACGCACGATCACTTGCGTAATTGGGAGCCCCCCGATGAGACCACTCACCGCATTGCCCACCCCTTGAGCCACCAATTCTCGATTGGTTGGAGTCATGTGCTTGTGAGGGTCCAGCTTGTCGGTTGCCTCCACACAAAGCAACGTCTCAAGACTCGCTACAATGGCGATGGTGACACCAAGGATCCAAACTGACTTGTTGCCAATAGCACTGAAATCAGGCACAGTTAGGAGATCTCCCAATTCACTAAAGTTCAGCACAGGGAGTTGCACAAGGTGGTCGCTACTCAGTCCATTCTCTCCACGTGTCAACACATGAATCCCCACCCCTAAAAGCACTGCAACCAAGGATCCTGGCAAAAACTTAATCAGCGCAAGACGCTTCATAAAGGGCCGTTCCCAAAGAATCAAAACGACCAAGCCCAAAGACGAAATCAACACCGCGATTGGCTGGATATCAGAAAGCATCGCAATGAGTTCGCTGAACGTGTTCATTCCATCAGACTGGACAAATTCAAGATCTCCTTCTGGGTCCGAATCATAACCTAAGGCGTGAGGAATTTGTTTGAGGAAAATGATAATCCCGATGGCAGAAAGCATTCCCTGGATCACGCTAGACGGAAAGTAAAGTCCAATAATTCCTGCACGCAGAACTCCCAGCAGAATCTGAACGAAACCGCCGATCACAACAGCAAGTAAAAACGTTTCGTAACTGGGAAGAGATTGAATGCCATTGAAAACAATGACGGCCAAGCCCGCAGCAGGCCCAGAAACGCCTACATAACTTCCGGAAATGGGACCGACCAGGATTCCTCCTAAAATTCCGGCGATGAGTCCGGCAAGTGGGGGCGCCCCAGAAGCCATGGCAATGCCAAGACAAAGGGGGAGTGCGACAAGAAATACAACAATGGAAGCAGGTAAATCCTGCTGGATGTGCTTAAACATGATGGAAATAAAACAGAGAGATAACACCAATAGCGTCAGGACGTTCCTAACGTTTTTTGTCTTGGGCTGTAGCCCGTGTTATCCCATTTCTGGAGGTTCCCAGATCCGAGCTGCAGCCAAAGCCAAGCTGCTCGAAGAATTCCCGAGGCGATGCCCCGATTTTAACTGCACATTCCGTGCATTTTCCGATCCAAAAGCATCGCAATCATCGACTTCCAGAACCTTTTTCTTCTTCGACTCCTTGGACTCGTTCTCCTCTCCTGATTTCGATTCCTTTTCAGACTCACCTTCCTCTTGATGCGGATTGCAGGGGAAGTCCGCTGCCAATTCGAACTCACCAAAATCACTTCCGATGAACACCTGCGCAGAACGAACAAAATCCATCATGCCAAAAAAGGCGATCAGGATACTGAAAATCATGATAGCGGGGAGTTGAACTTTGCTCATCTAGACGTTGAAGAAACAAAAATAGACTGTAAATGGTCAAGTCACGCTGCGATCTCTCTCAGTTCCATTGACCTTTCATCTTTCTTAACCACCATTAACAAGCTTCATCATCTAAGCTACAGGTTTCATGATGAGAGGAAAACATCTCTGCACCCTATGGGTTAAACCCCTATGCAACGCAAAAACTTTCCTGCAGATCGCATGTGCACAACATGCCTCAGGCCATTTTCTTGGCGGAAAAAGTGGGAGGATTGCTGGAACGAAGTGAAGTATTGCTCGGAGCGATGCCGTAAAGCAAAAACAAACGCAACATGAAGGAATTGGACATTCCAGCAATGGAAGAACTGCAAACGCTCGTAAAGGCTCGAGAAGTTCGCCTGATTCTCGGAGACCAGTTGAACTTTGGACATGATTGGTTCACATCCAATCCAGACCCTGAGATCACCTTTGTTCTGATGGAAGTGCGCTCCGAAACCGACTATGCGCGCCACCACATTCAAAAGGTCGTATCCTTTTTTGCCGCTATGCGTCTGTTTGCAATGGACTTGCATCAACAAGGCCATCGCGTTCTGTATCTTACACTAGACGACCCAAGGAACCTTCATTCCATTCCGGACAACTTGGAATGGATCTGTTCAGAAGCAGCAGCTACTCAATCGGCTTGGCAACAGCCCGATGAATACCGCATGGATGAAATACTCGCGAAATGGAGCGCCATTTGCGACCGTCGGGGTTGGGATTGGAGCATTTCAGATTCGCAACATTTCTTCACCCAGCGCGAAGAATTGGCCACCTTTTTCAAAGGCAAAAAGACGTATCGCCTCGAGACGTTTTATCGGTACATGCGGAAAAAGCACAACATTCTCATGACTTCGGCGATGGAGCCCGAATGTGGGGAATGGAATTTTGATGCGTCCAACCGTCAAAAACTCCCCAAAAACCACACGCTTCCTCCTCCCAAACTGTTCCAAAGAAATGTCAGCACTCTGGTCGCGCTTTTGGAATCCAGCGGGGTGGAAACGATTGGGCGGATTCGGGCGGATGCCTTTCCATGGCCATTGACTCGAGTGGAAGGCCTCGAGATGTTGCAGCATTTTGCCGAAGAATTGCTCCCGTTTTTTGGTGACTTCCAAGATGCCATGACCACCGAATGCTGGACCGTCTATCATTCACGATTGAGTTTCTTGATGAATGTCAAACTGATTTCGCCTTATGAAGTCGTTCAAACGGTTGAGCAAGCCTGGCGTGATGATCCTGAGCGGGTGCACATCTCTCAAGCCGAAGGATTCATTCGTCAAATATTGGGTTGGAGAGAGTACATGAGAGGCGTGTATTGGGCGGAGATGCCGACTTACGAAACCCTGAATTTCTTCGACCACCAGCAGCCGCTCCCATCGTGGTTTTGGACAGGAAAAACCAAGATGAAATGCCTCTCGCATTCGATTGACCAAACGCTCGAACACGCTTACGCTCATCACATCCAACGTCTGATGGTCACAGGCAATTTCGCCTTGCTCGCAGGCGTTCATCCCGATGCGGTTGACGCTTGGTATTTGGGCGTTTACATCGATGCCTTGCAGTGGGTGGAAATCACGAACACACGTGGAATGAGCCAATTTGCAGATGGAGGCATTGTAGGCTCGAAACCATACGTGAGCAGCGCACAGTACATCAAAAAAATGGGCCCCTATTGCGGCAGTTGCCATTACCGTGCTCAAGACAAAACCGGGGCCTCCTCCTGTCCGTTCAACAGTTTGTACTGGGACTTCCATGTGCGCCATCGCAGCAAATTGGAACGCAATCCCCGCATCGGCATGGCCTACCGCACGTGGGATAAGATGGACCCCGCGAAACAGCAGGCGCTCCTCGAAACCGCAGCACACCATCTGGACAACATCGAATCCCTATGACATCGACGATCCAACGCGGACTGTACTGGTTCCGGAACGACCTAAGGCTGGATGACAACTCGGCCCTGCACGCCATGACCCAGAATGTGGAATCCGCTGCGTTTGTTTTTATCATCGATGAGCGCTGGTTTGACGCGTCAGTCCATGGGTTTGACCGGATGGGACCACATCGTATGCAGTTCATGGTACAATCGGTTCTCGCCTTGGAACAGGCCTTGCTTGAGCGGGGTCATGAGCTAGTGATTTTAACCGGCGACCCCGCCACGTGTATTCTCGAGGCAGCAAACATGCTGGGCTGCTCTCAAGTCTTTGGTCAAAAGGAGCATACGCAGGAAGAAACAGAAGCTGAGAATCGAATTGAATCCGTGATTTCGGCGCATTGGATTGAAGGCCAGACGCTCCTCCATCCGGAAGACTTGCCCATGTCCTTGAACGACTTACCCGAGGTGTTCAGCCGATTCCGAAATAAAGTTGAAAAAGGAGGTTTGAAGATTCGTCCTCTCGTCCACGTGGAGCAATGGCCCACTCCCATTCAAGTGAACGCACTCCTTGTTACCGGTTGGTTGCAGCGTTGTGAATCTGTCCTTTGCCCACCCGTTGTGCCTGGCGCCATGGTGTTTGAAGGAGGAGCCTTGGCAGGCAGGAAACGGCTCGATGCATATCTGTGGGACACCCGGTTATTGAGTCGCTACAAAGAGACGCGCAACGGGCTGTTGGGATACGACTATTCGAGCAAATTCAGTCCGTGGCTCGCCTGGGGATGCCTCAGCGCTCGGCAAATCCACTCTGAGGTTTTGCGCTATGAACATGAAATCGAAGCCAATGAAAGCACATACTGGCTGATTTTCGAGCTACTTTGGAGGGACTATTTTCGCTTCATCGCGATGCAGCACGGAAATCGAATCTGGAGCGAGTTTGGGATCAAGGGGAAAGCGGCTCATTTGCACATGAAACCCCATGAATCCAGTTGGCAAAACTGGATCAACGGCACCACCGATGACGACTTTGTCAACGCCAACATGCGCGAATTGCGCGCCACCGGTTTTATGTCCAACCGTGGCCGTCAAAATGTAGCGTCGTATGCCATCCATGACCTCGGGTTGGATTGGCGTCCGTGTGCTGCTTGGTTTGAACGCGAACTCATCGACTATGATCCGTGCAGCAACACAGGAAACTGGCTTTACGTTGCGGGATTGGGCAACGACCCGCGCCCCAATCGCAAATTCGATCTCCAATGGCAAACGCAACGGTATGATTCCGACGGACATTACCGCGCATTTTGGAATATCCCCTCGAGACCATGACACGCCATCACACCCCCATTCCGTTTTGGAATTTGACCTACAACGACCCCAACCGATGGAAAGAGGTCGAAGCCATTTGCGGAAGGCGCATGACCGCTTGGCAAGGCATTCGAGAGTCTATCAAAGGTCGCCCGATAGGGAGTCCTCGTGCAACGCTGATCGCTTGTTCAGGCAATGAAGCATTGCGGGCCATCCTGGAATCACAATCTGAACGGCGCATCATCAACTTTGAACAAACTTCCGGGGGGGTGATTGCCTATTTTAAAGTCCGATTGGAACTTTACGGGATTCCATTTCGACGAGGAGAATGGGTTGGCAGCCAAAAAGCGCATCGTAACGGAAGTCTTTCCACATATGACCTCACATTTCAGCGGGAAGGCGTCGCGTTCGTCTTTCAAACCGACGCTCCTGAGTCCACCATCAGCCAATTGCAGGGGTGGTTGGACCAGTGCTTGAATCAGTCCGCGTCTACATCCTAGCGTCCCAACTCCACTTCACGTGCCAACTCATTGTAGCGAAACTCCATGATGCTACCCACCAATGTGGAGGTATCCGCTAAGAAGTAATGCACTTCTCCTGTCGAAAATTCGGTCATCTCCAAGTCAATTTGCTGGTAATCGTCATCGGCAGACCAATCGTCCTTGAATTCCAAATGGTATTCGGCATTCTGGTAGTGGAGCGAGTTCAAATCCAGGCCCGCATTGGAAGTCCCCCCTCCGCGTAAGTAGTAACCATAGCTCAAGAGCGTATCCGTATCCTGCAGCAAGTCAACCAGCTCAAGGACCAATGAATCTCGCTTGACCCATCGAATTACGATGGCTTCACGCCCGCCCTCAGCAACAATTTGCCACGCATCACCTTCTTCGGATTCAAAGCCGAACAACAGGCGATCAGGCTCCTGTGCTCGAAGCGACAGTGGTGTCAGGAGCAGCAGAAAAAGTGGTGTCCACAACGACATTTGCGCGGCGTGAGTTCCAATGGATTTTAAGGAAATAAATTTCATGATTGAATGCGACATCTATGACTTCTCACCCTTAAAAAACAGGAAACCAGGTATGCGAAGAATGACAATCTTCCTGAAAAACGAGCTGTTAGCCGAAGCGTTTCCAAATCGGATCCTGTTTCTAGACTGGAAAACCACCAAATACTCCCCTCCAAAAGCAAGCCCAATGCAAGCAAGCCAATGATGTGACCACCTCGTATCATGGTTCAAAATTACAACTCCACAAGGAATCGGCCTTCTTCAAACGCCACCAGCGATGGCAATCGGATTTAGCCCTACCAAAAAAACAGTTTCAGTCCTTGAGAAATCAACACAACATTCATTTTTCAACAAAAAAAAATAGATTAGACCGATGTGTATCAAAAGGCACCCTCCGCATCAAAGCCAAGTCGTTTCTTTTCTGCAATTCACCATTTCCTCCCTATCCCCAATCATGAAATACCTTTTGCTCCCGCTAACATTTATTTTTTCATGCACACTTGGTCATGCTCAATTGAATGTTTTTGAAATTGTATCCAGTAGCTCTTCTACCAGTCATATGGTTCAAATCGCGGTCAATTTCGACCTCGCCAGCACCTTGCAAGCATCAGAAGATGTTTCCTTGTTTGCCCCATCCGATGCGGCCATTGAAAGCTATGCTACTGAATTGGGCATGGATTTGGAAACCTTCCTCACTTCGGACCAGGCCTATGACCTCATTCAATATCACCTAACGATTGGTGAAACCGTCTTATTCAGTGATTGGGAGAACGGCAATTCCATTGTTACTCAATTGGGTACGAGTATGTCCTTGACCTTTACAAATACCGCTCAATTTGCCAACAACAATTCGATGGTCGCCGCAGATTTCCTCGCGTCAAATGGTGTCGTCCATCTGACCGATGGTGTGATCATGCCTGTTAACACCGTTTCGGAATGGCTGAGCGCAAGCCCAAGTCACAACTATGCCAACATCGCTCTAGAAAACTCTGGGCTCGTCGAAGAGTTCGAGGAATTGGGAACGTTAACCTTCTTTGCTCCGACCGACGCTGCCATTCTTGATTACATCGATGAGAACGACATGACAATTGTCGACCTGCTTTACGGGGATGGTCTGGAGGATTTCATTCGGATTCATTGGGTGGAAAACTCCCTGATCGCTGCTCTTGACCTTCAAGAGGGAGCAATGGTTGAGGCATCCTCCGGTGATGCCCTTTACGTGGCCATCGGAGCGAACGGTGAAGTGAACGTAAACAACGCACAAGTGCAATCTGTTGACATCCTCATTCACAACGCAATGGTCCATACGGTTGACGCCGTGATTCAACCGAGCTACTTCCTTTCAGATGCTTTGGAAGATCAAGAGCTCACGATTCTCAATACACTTCTAGAGGCGATGGGGCTTTTGGAGACACTGGCAACCCCTGGAGCCATGACCTTATTTGCACCAACAGATTCCGCTTTGCTCACCTTCCTCGATTTAGCTGGATTGGAATTGGCTGATGTATTGGCTGATACGGAGGGAACTACAGAGGGTCTATTGTATCATCTCACACAAGGCCTGTACATGGCGTCTGACTTAGAAGATGGGATGTCATTGACCATGGCGAGCGGCGAGTCACTGGAAGTCTCGCACGTTGGAGATAGCATATACGTCGCCAATGGATTGGTTGTCGAAGCTAATTTTGAAACGGATAATGGGTATCTCCACATCGTAGACGCCGTGCTTCTGCCACCCGTGGAGGGATGCATGGATGATACGGCATGCAACTATGATTCCGAAGCTGTTCTTGATGACGGCTCTTGCTATTCTCTTGACGTCACCTACGAAATCACCAACAACGTTTGTGTCGATGGCATGGATGGAACAATTGAAATTCAAACAATTGGCATAGAAAGTGGATTAAGTTTCTCTCTCGATGCCTCCGACGGAACGGAACCGATGGTCAATACAACGGGAAGTTTCGATGCCTTGGAAGCTGGTGAGTACGGAGTCACGGTGACGGATTCGCTGGGTTGCTCTACCAGCTGGACGGTGGATATTACATCACCCGACGGAGATCCTTTGGTTCTGAACACCAACATTACGGGCAATGACGGAAGCCTTGAGATCACAGGCGGGTCTGAGCCTTATGAGGTTACGTGGTATGTACTCGGCACATTGGAAGTGGTCGCCCCTGAAGATTTAGTGGCTGGAGATTATTTAGTTGTCGTATTTGATGCTTTGGGCTGCAAAGTGACCGATGATGTGAATATAGAACCCCTCTCTGACGTCTTCGACGCAGAGGTACTTTCAATGACATTATTTCCGAATCCAGCCGAAGACGTCATTCAAATCGGCAACATGGACGTCGGGTTTAAATCCATCGATGTCATCCATTCCAGCGGACAAAAGGCTATGAGTCAATCGAGTGTCACAAACACTTCCATAGACTTGAACCTGAGTGCACTTTCACCTGGTTTGTATCTCATTCGGGTGCAATCTGCCACTTCTACGCAGTTTCGGAGAGTAATCCTCACCAATTGATTACAGGAATCCAGCCAGTTTCTATTTGCTAGATGAACCTGCTATACTCTCGTTTTTATTGAAGACTTCGTGATTCAACCACACGAAACATACTGACATGCGGACACACGAAATAGAGTCCGCATGTCACTGTGAATAGACCATCGACAATTAAATACTACGGCCTGACCCTTACAAAGCACGCCTGATCTGTGATCGTTATCGTTCGAAAATAACAGCAATTTCGCACGCTCTCCCCGCCCATTATGCGTGCGTCACTAGCTCACTTTAAGCGGATTATTCTTTATTAGACAAGTCTTTCCAAGCATTTCTAGCCGAACTGATGGATATTTGCAGCAAGTATAGAATTATTGGAATCATTTGATCACCTAGGCCTTTCGGCCCCGATCCTCAAAGCCATCGGTCAACTCGGTTTTGAAACTCCCACTGAAATCCAAAACCAAGCCATTCCAGTTCTACTGGAAGGCAACCGGGATTTCATTGGTTTGGCTCAAACGGGAACAGGTAAAACTGCCGCGTTTGGACTGCCCCTTTTGGATCTTCTCGACCCGAAAGAGAGCCACGTTCAGGCGCTCATTTTAGCGCCAACCCGGGAGTTGGGCCAACAAATTGCCCAGCAAATGGCCTTATTTGCTGGCAACATTAAGGGCCTCAAGACCGTCGCTGTTTATGGCGGAGCCAACATCAGCGAACAAATGCGCCAGTTGCGTGGTCCATGTCAAGTCGTGATTGCCACACCCGGTCGTCTCATTGACTTGGCCAAACGAAAGGCTTTGAAGCTAGACCAGATCAAGTACCTCGTATTGGACGAGGCCGATGAGATGCTCAACATGGGATTCAAGGAGGAACTCGATACCATCTTAGAATTTACTCCAGACACCAAACAAACCTGGTTGTTTTCTGCTACTATGCCTCGCGAGATTCGCAGGTTGGTAAAGGAGTACATGGAGGACCCGTTTGAAGTCCGTATTGATCCAGGAACCTCGGTCAACGTTAACATTGAACATCAGTATGCTTTGGTCCGCCACACGGATAAATTCGAGGCCATGTGCCGCTTTCTCGACCTTGATCCTGACTTGTATGGTGTCGTGTTTTGCAGAACGAAACGGGACACACAAAACCTCGCGGAAGACCTTTTGAAAGAGGGATACCGAGCGGATGCGCTTCACGGCGACTTATCCCAACACCAACGGGATCGCGTTATGCAACGTTTCAAACGACGTGAATTGCAGGTGTTGATTGCCACCGATGTTGCCGCTCGAGGAATCGACGTCAACGATCTTACGCACGTATTCCACCATTCGTTGCCCGACGACAAAGCCTATTATACTCACCGATCAGGACGAACAGCGCGTGCTGGGAAAAAAGGTGTTTCTCTGGCCTTCATCAACAAGAAAGAAAAGGGACACATCAATCGCTTCTCTCGTGACTTGGACATTTCCATGGAACAAATCCTTGTTCCAGACGCGACGACTATCGTGCAGACCCGCCTGAAAAATTGGGCAACGGAGTTGCGCGATCAACCCGCCGCTGTGGGAATCGCTTCCGAACATCTTGAACTGGTCGATGAGCAACTTGCTGACCTCACGAGAGAAGAGCTTATTGCCCGTCTCGTTGCAGGCGAAATGAAACGTCTCAACTTGGATTCAAAGACTGATTTGAACAAACGAGCGAATGCCGAACCGGATAAGCCTTACCGCAAGGAAGGGTTTAGTCGCGGTGGATATGGCGGCCGTTCAGGAGGTTATGGAAACCGCAGGGACTCGGACAGCCGCGGTGGCTCGGGTGGTTACGGAGGCTCAGGCGGTTCAGGTCGCTCAGGTGGGTCAGGTAGATCGGGTGGATCGGGTGGCTACAAGAAAAAAGAAGGTTTTACCAAGAAGTGGAATTCTGACGGGGATGACCGCCCCAAGCGTTCGGATAGTCCAGGTAGCTTCCCAAAAAAAGAGAGCTACGGACAACGCATCAGCACGGATCGTCCTGGCAGTTTCCCTAAAAAGGAGGGCTATGGTAAGAAGCGCAGATCAGACCGTCCAAGTGGTGACAACTCATCCAAGTCAGGAAATACGAGCGGAGGACGTCCAAGTTTTGGCTTAAAACGAAACAAACGATCTTGATCTAAGTTGTCGTCTTTTTGTTCTCAGAAGGCTAATTTCACTCCTGAAATGAGTGCGATGAAAACACAACTGAAAACAAGACGTTCAGATCAACTTGGATTCCTATACTTTCTAGATTTCTTAGTTGTATTTCTGGGTATTTCTGTGTCATTTTGGATGAACGAATGGAATTCGGATCGAAAAAATAACAGCCTTCACCATGTGGATATCCATGCCTTATTGGTCGACTTGGAGCATGATTATCAGAGTCTAAATCTTGTCTACGACCGCATTCTAGAAGGAGATGCAAAGGCCTTTAGACTGCTCGAAGTCATTCAAAATCGACGTGCACAAGCGCTGCCATATGATGCCTTTGTTGACAGTCTAATCTCCATTGGATATGTCTACAACTATTCCACCTTTTTCATGGTAGATGCTACCTACAAGTCATTGGTCAATTCAGGACGGATACAATCCTTCCCCGTTGAAGTCAACATGAAACTACGCGATTACTATGAAGCCGTAGCCAAACAAGTGGACGACAACAATCATCTCGTAGACGGTGTCGCGATGAATTACTACAACGAAGCCCACCCCTTTTTGAATTATATGTTAATGGACACGAACTCCATTGAAGAAAACAGATTGTTTTTTAAGGATGAAGCCATTCGGCAACATTATTCAAACCTCCAATTCTACTTTCGAACATTGGCACTAAAAGACCGCATCAAACTTCACCAGAGACAGGTCGTTGTGTACATGGCCAAGTTGAATCAATTGGACAGCCTTGTTCGATCTCATGCTGCTCTGGAGGGTGCCATTGAAACCACCCCCGACCAGAATAACCATTGACGTTTAGTGTCATAAGACGACCTCTTACAAGCGTCTACCAAGGTTGACCTCGATCAAATTGAGGCGATTCTACATCCATTCTTTCGCTCTCTTTTTTTACCTTCACATCATGCAGAATACATTGATGGTATTTGGTAAGAGAACTCTATTTTTCTCGCTGTTAATGTGTCTCCCAGCACTAATTACTGCTCAAAACCTGACCGTATTTGACCCACAGAGTCATTATGACGCAGCGGGAGGCTTGTATGACCCTAGTTATTTGCGTCATCTGCACATCGATTTCGAAGACCCTGCATACAATGACATTTTAGGTGAGTCATTTTTCACCGACCCGTCGTTTCGACTTCCGGCTACCGTGACATTTGACGGCATCGTTTTGGACAGTGTCGGTGTTCGTTACAAAGGAAATTCTACTTTCTGCTTGCCGCACGAGCAAGGCAGTGTCAAGGTGCCCTATAACTTGGATATGAACTACTGGATTTCGGGGCAAAAACTCATGGAATACAACAAGGTCAAGTTGGCCAATGCCTGGTTCGACCCGACGTATTGCAAGGAGTACATCGCGAGTCGCATCTATCGGAAATACCTTCCCACCCCTGAAATCAATTTGATTCCACTGCATACCCAAGGCAATTACACGGGGATGTATGTGAATACAGAATCCATCAATAGACAATTTTTGAGCAAGCACTTTGGCGAAAACGATGGAGCGCTGTTCAAAGGAGACGGCGCAGGCGTTTTTTGTGGAATCAACGGAGGAGATGGCACGGAAGGCGGTGACCCCACATTCGCTTACCTAGGAACGGACTCGGCAATCTATTATGACAGCTATACCATCAAGTCTGATAACGGATGGGGAGGATTATTGGACCTCATCTCGACATTAGAACTCGACCCCGAATCCCTTTCAGACGTGCTCAATATTGACCGTTTCCTTTGGGCGATGGCGGTGAATACTGTCGTGAGTAACTTGGATACGTACAACGGATATTACGTGCACAACTATTATCTCTACCAGGACAGCGAGGAGCGGTTCCAAATGATTCCTTGGGACTTTGACAATTCCTTTGTGGGTGCCATCATGGGCTGGAGCTATTGGAACCCGAACGAAGTGTACGAATTTGATCCATTTTGGACCGGTTGGGACGCCGCAGACAACAGGCCACTCACGGAATATCTTTTTAATCACCCAACGTATCGAATGCAGTACATCGCACACATCCGCACGGTCTTGGAAGAGTCGATGAACACGGATGAGATACAGGCCGATATCGATGCATTTCAAAGCCTCGCTTACACTGATGCTGCTGCTGACAACAACGGTCTATTTGGAATGCCACAGTTTAACTCCAACGTGAATGAATCGCTATGGTGGGGGAATTGGGGTTTTGGCGGGATTTTGAGTACGGTCGAAGCGCGCATGGAATTTCTTTATGACCACCCCGAAATTTCTGAAACAGCGCCCGTTATCGGCTCTCCGGACATAAGCAACGACATGGTCTCTGTTTCTGTCTTCGGTGCAGAAGAAGTTCAGTTGCGCTATTGTACCGGAGACATTGCAAGTCATTTTCAATCCGTCACCATGGTCGATGACGGGACACAGGGAGATGCGTATGCTTCAGATGGAATTTACTCGGTTGCCCTGCCTTCCTTCAGCAGTGACAATATCAAGTTTTACGTCAGCGCAACCAATTCTGAAGCCATGAGTTTGTCGCCGCAACGTGCCGAATACGAATACTACCTTTACGGAACAGGCACCGGCATTGATGACGACCTCTTTCAAGCAAACACAACAGCATCCGATTGGTCCATTGCACCCAATCCCGCATCCAATTGGTTTTCATTGCAGCATTGCGAGCCATTGGCTCCCATTACCATTTTTGACCCCCAAGGAAGGATGAAAATGCAACACCATTGGGATGGCATCCCAGTAGACATTAGCGGATGGTCACCTGGAGTCTATCTGGTTCAGGTTAAAGAAGCGCATTCGCTATCCACAAAGAGACTCCTGGTGCGCTGAGTGCTCCTTCTGAGGACCTCTGAAGAAGTGTTCAATCGATAGAAATCACTCGATAGAAGAGCTCCTGTATTTCCGTTTCCACGCACTCGAGGAGCACCTATGCTTTCATTTTAGTTTTTAAACGTGATGTTCATTTGTGCCATAGTCTCTGCTCAACGAGTGGATACGAGCCACGCTCCAGATGCGCACATCTGTGGATTGCTCACTGGATAATTCTAAATGGAATGCAATTCACTCAAAACGCTTCAATGAAATTTGGACGACAAAAAACGGACTATATTGGAACATGATTACACTGTTTTTATCTTCACTATTCACGACTAGATTGAAAACAAGGACATCCAAACAGCAGAAAAATGTCCCATTCAGCCACTTCCCATCGGCCTTTATCTGAAGACCTCTACAAGGGATCCGTGGTGAGTTACGTGTCCAATATGCTACGCGTGCGTCGGATTCAAATTGAAGTGCACGTCTTAGAGACTATTGGAAACGATCAGATTAAAGAAGAATCAATGAATCGGAAGGACCTCTGTCGTGTGTCTAAAAATCGGATTCGAGCTGATTTTGAAATACGCCAGATTACCGACTAAACAGGACGCATCCACATGCTTCGTCTTGAAGTTAGCCAATTAATAATTCAACTGTACCTCTCCTCAGTGAAAGGACCCTCTGACTTTCTAGCGTTTTCAAAATTCTCGACACAACAACTCGGGTAGTCCCTAAACTATTGGCAATCTCCAAGTGTGTCATCGAAATGCAATTCGAATTTTCGGTATTCACTCGGATTTTTAAGAAATCCAGAATGCGCTCTTCGAGACTTGCTGTTCCTGCACTTTGAAGACCTCGGGTCAGCATATCAAATATCTCTCTGAAGGATGCCAACACGAGCTGATTCCACTCCAATTTCGTCTTGGACCAAAGGATCATGGTATTCATCGGGAGATAGAGCAGAATGGATTCTGCTTCAGCCACGGCATACATATTGACTTTATTCTCCTCACTTAAAAAACTAACGCATGACAACATGCTTGTCTCGTGAGGCCTTACTGAATAAAGCAACAATTCTCGATCGGTATTGTCGTTGCGATAAAAAACACGAACACGGCCTTCAACAAGAATAGGAACCATGCTCATCTGGTCTCCTTCCTTAAAGATTATCGCATCCTCTTTGAATCTCGTCAGTCGACCTTGATTTCTCACCTGAGCGATCATTTCAGCATCGAAAGGCAACTTTAAATCATGGTTTTCAATGCATAAAGGCTCTTGAATAGACAGGGACATAATGAAATAGTTAGGGTACAAACATAATTGAAAAGGCCCGACACCACTTGCGGTGTCGGGCCAAGCCAAAAAGTATTGAAGTTGGGCTCCCTATTATTGAACTGTTTGTCAAGCACTTGTAGTGTGCACTGTCGCTGTCCTCACGGCTATAGTATAGCTTCCTGGACTAAGATTCAATTTCAACAAGGCAAAACTACATCACCGAAATAGGACATCGAGTGACTTTTGATACACTCCTATTGAATGGGTATTTCCCTCGAGAAGTCGACGAAGGTGACCTGCGGACCACAACCGTTACGTCACTTGACGACAACGCGCTGATAGTGCATCTGGTCTGCGCTCATAAAAACAACCACAAACACCCCTTTTTGATTGATGGTGAAGGTGACAGGCGAGGAATGGCCTTGCATCTGAGGCGATTGAATAAGCCGGCCATCCAACGTATAGACCTTCAAAAAATCAACCCTATCCTGAATGGTAAATTGCCCCGTGCTGGGATTCGGATACACGCGATTGGTCAACCCATTTTCCTGCTCAATGTCAATCGAAATGCCTGTGCACTCTTGAGGAAGATTGGCATCCAACCATTCCAATCGAACGGCAATCCAATCTTTCAGAGCCTCCATCTCAGCGGCATACGTTTCAGGGATCGGTTCAAGTTCGGGAGAAGCCGTAGCAACACCTAAAAACGGCCACTTCTGGTAATGTCTCGCTTGAACGTCGACGAGTAAATTCGAGACACTATCCACGTAATTCCCAAGGTAATCCATGTTCAAGAATTCCGCGCGGTATTCATCGTATCGGCACCTCAAGTGGTTCCCGAAAGTGCTGTCCTGAAGCAAACGCACATACCATTCGGGCGTGTAATTGTCGGTCGGGCAATTGTTGATCAAATGGGCCCAGCCTGCCCCTTCAGTACTTTCAAAAATTTCACAAGAAGCCAAATTTTTCCAGGCCCAATCAAAATCCCAGGGCGGCCCCGCTTTGAACTTTCCTCCGTTGCTGTGCTTGTCCTTGTGGAAGAACCGGCTCTTCTTGAAACCATCGTTGTTACGACTCAATTCGTTGAGCAAGAAATAATCAATGAATGATTCCACATCGAGAAACTCGCGGTAGCCGGCGGTGGGGTCATCAAACGCATCGCTGTAAAGCGCCGTCTCCATGGAATCAACAAATGCCGCGATGTAGTCCTTTTGACTCGGGGTGATCACCTCAGGTTTGGGGATTTCATACCGCAAGTGAACGTCGAAGGTTGGGTGGGCTGGCGGGCTAAACGAAAGCTCCCAGCTGTTCTCATTGTTCCATAAATTCAATTGAAGGAGATAACCACCTGTCACATCATCGCCCGTGTTTTCATCTGGATTGAGCGTGGCGATATCCAAGCGTTCTGCATCGCGTTTGATCTTTTCTCCCAACACAAACACCCCCTCGTAATTTCCATTAATCTGCACTTCACACAAGGTTACTCTTGGAGCGTAGTTCCCCATTTTAGTATAGAGGTGCTGGGCGAGCGTATTTCGAATGAATGAGCGGTCATTATAATTACTCAAGAGTACCCAATCATTTTCAGCGGGCATATCTACTAGCACAACATTGTTGTTGGTGCCGTCAAGGTTCCGTGTTTCAAAGCCATACGCTTTTTGAGGATAACCGGCTGAGCTCGCCCCCCTGATTTCAATCCCAATCTTTCCATCGTAATCCGAAGGGGAGTCCGTTATGAAATTTTCCAAACCTGGCCCATTGTACAACACCTGAAGATCCGCTGTGATTTTCTCTTCGTCTCCAATCGTTTGTTCATTCGTTTCGATCAACAAAATGGGCAGCACCGAGGATTCCAATTCAACCGTGCCCGGATCCATGGCACATATATTGACCCCCCCCGTCTGGCCTCCGTAACCCCACAACTGCAGATAAAGCACTGTTCCTGGCTCCACATTGAATGTGGGGAGCAGTGAAAAATATCCCGGCCCCGAATCGTCATCACAATAGACTTGTTGCAGTCCCGTGCATGATGTACCGGTCCACAAAGCCAGTCCTGTATCGTTCAATTCACCTACACTTTCGGTGGTAAACAACAGACTTCCTGATGCAGGCACGACATACGTAAACCACAAATCACCGCCTTGAAAGTTGGCACACCAAGGGCTGTAAGAAGAACCGGGCGCAGTCGCATTGTTCACTTCGACACAACCAAGCTGCCCTTCCATGGCACTGCAGGGATTCGACCCGGGATCCGGTTCGATGCTGCAATCTGTCTCGAAAGTATCCGTCATCCCCACCTCTGGTTCAGGACCATCCCCTGCGATTAAATTTCCCGCTCCGCCCAATAAAAACCAGGTGTTTTCATTTTCGTATTCCCCGGAAAAATATTCCAATTGAATGGCATCGCCATCACAGACTTCAAACGTCCAACTGCTGCCCTCATCGAGCGCAATAAAACTTTCTGTGAGCACTCCATTGACCATCAGATTCAAGGAAGCTCCGTTCCAGCCATCGCCATAAGAATCATTGCCCACAAGCGTATACTCACAGCATTGACCAAAAGTCAAGTGGCTCGTGATCAAAGCCAAGAATAGAAGCGTCGGTCTCATTCAATTCATTTTTCAGTGGAGAAGTTAATGAGGAATACGCCCAATGTCGACTCGCTCAATACGTTCATTACTGAATATTGATTTTCAAAAGCTACAGTGGACGAGCTTTCACAAATCAGAAGGATACCAAAACTGGAAACAAAGCAACTAAGGGAGCCGTGTTGTTGCGGTAAACTCAGTTTTCAATCGCAATTACTGCCAAAACCTTCCAAGACCAAAAGCAAGTCTATTACGGTGACAGCACCATCATCGTTCAAATCCGCCGTGCAGTCTAAAGGTGGTGTACAATCTGTGACATCAACGCAATACCCCATCAAATTAGGACTATTTTGAACCAACCAATCAGGTCCGGTCAATTCAAAGCAAACCTCTTCTATGGCTTGGAAATCCCCCGTTATTCGAACGGGCCCTTCCCATATTGCTGAAGAGCCCAATGAATTATGGTTGTATGTATTGATAATGATATCGTCTGCTGACCTGACCTTGATCGACCACTCGAACGAATCAGCAATTTCCACAACTTCTTCACCGGTTTCAATCGCCAAACTCGGGTCAATAATGGCTTCAAAGGGATTAAAGGATGACGTGGTTCCAATTGGCCTTGGGCCGTTTATTGTTAACCCACAATCTGCATCAACCTCTGCCTCAACAGAAAAGTAAAAAGGTAGCCATTCGGAAGACAAATCGATTAACATAGATGCCGTAGAAATCCTTGGTCCACAATAAAAGGTCTGAACTGAGGACGATGTCAATCCGCTTTCCAAACACGTATACCGTAATTCCACATCGTGCCATCCCCAATCAAAACAATAGGAAGCACTGGCATCTCCAGAGAGTACAAAGTCCCCATCAACAAACCACTCAGAATTCATTGTGGAACAAGTGCTTTGGAGAGGCGTCATGGCTTTTGCGCATTTAAAAGGGGCACACGGTATGACTCCTCCATCAAGGATATCAAATTTCGGATTCGCTGGAGGTACACAATTTCCAACCTCGATGATGTCACTCAATGAACTCGTGCAGGATTCATCCGCGCAATTGGTCAATACAACTTCAATTTCATACGAACCCTCACTTGGAACCGTCAGACTAATCGGCGCATAATCGCCACAAATAAATGATTGCACCTGTATGCCGTTAAGAAACCAGACTCCACTAACGTCGTCTAAACAAGTCGATCCAAACGGAGATACGATAAAACTTCCCAAGCTCACAGAAATGACAAAGGGAGCTTCGTCACAGCCCGAAGGGCAATCAAACAATGAAAAAACACTCAAGCCTGGAAACAAAGTGGAAGATGAGGGAAATGAGATAACGGGATTATCAAAATTCACTTGGCACGAACGCATCCATGGATTGCACGCTACACAGTCACAACCATCGGGACGGGTAACATGGATCACATGGCTCGACCCCATCAGTGAGGGCAAGTCACAACAATACGGCGCGACATGAATCGTCAAATCCGTCACTCCTTCAGCCCAATCATGAGCATAACTTGTCCCTCCTGACGCCGAAGTAACAACTCCGTCGCCCCAGTCAATTGTATAGCATACACTCGCTGGATCATCATCTACAGGGACTACCTCGATGACAACAGCATCGCATGACAACGAGTCTATCATAACCGACACTTCTGGAAAACACGCATCACACGGCATCAATTCTTGGGCCAAATCATAAATATCTGGTTGAAACGAAAACAATTGATAATCCTTCAATGAGCTAACAACATTAGAATTAATCGCAGTAGATCTTTCCAACTCGATAATATTTGCTTGGTATGTTGGGCATTCTGTTAAACCCAGAGAATCGGCACCTATAAATTCCAAATCAAACTCATCCGGAATTCCGTTGACATCTCGATAACCAAGTAGATGAAATTCCCCCGATTCATTTGTCAACAGCATTTCCGGATGGAAAATTTGAGGTTGATCACCGAAGGTGCTGAATACATTATAACGATCTACGGGCATCGTTAAACCAAACAATGTGGACGGCACATCATACACGTGATGCCAAGAGATGCAAGATACGCCTGGCTCAGAAACCCCCGGGTCAATCTCCATCAAGAATGGAGGTCGATCACCGGCCAAAATACCATAAGCAGGCGGATCATTGGGCTCGTAACCAATGTCATTGGCATCAACTTCTAAAAAGCCTGCTACCACGATACGGTCAGAAATCAAGGGATGTTGCCGAACACTCATGGCCTTTAAGGGGTGTTCTTGTATGTGTAGATTTCTCGCAACAACGGCCCCCAACCCTCCACTCAACAAGTCAATTTCATGGATTGAAAATCCATTTTTTATGAAGGTTACATCGCCTCTTCCATTCACTATCTGATACAACTTCCCCGAATCCGTTTGAACAGCAGAAGCTGCAACCGATTCATAAGCAGGCTCAGAGTGTACGTACGTGAACCCCCAACTCAAGCTACCCGACAGGTCGATCATTGCAGCAGAAGCCGCTTGAATCGTGTTATTACTTGGATCTATGAAGTTTCCAGAACCTCCAATAAAATATCCCATCCCATCAATCTCTAGCACGTGGTTTAAAGCATCAAAATCATGAGTCACATTTGATTTCGGTGAATCCAAGTGGTGAGACCACTCGATGACTCCACTAGCCGAAAACTTGACCACTAATCCGGAGCGATTAAATCCAGATTTCCATTCACCAACAGCAATCCATCCACCGTCGGAACACGCTGTTCCGTGTAAGAACGTCGTCGCTTCGCTATTGGCTCCATTGACGTTGGTCAACTTATATGGCGCCACGATCGTTCCATCCGCTAAAACACCATAGATCAATGCCTCAGGCTCCCCCTCATCCATGAAGCCAAATACGGTTGCATCTCCTCCACCCCAATCAGAAGCAATAACATGCATCGCCCTATTTTCCATATCGTCGGCAGTCATGTTAAAATCCCATGTGATATTTCCATCAGCTTTCACACGCTTAAACCGTGCATTGCGTCCAAAAAAGGCTGAATTCATCGTTCCACTTACAAAATAATCTCCCTCCCATGAGCTAGGCTCCGTTAGCGAAAAGTGCTGCTCGTCTCCAGCAGATGCTTGGGTCACTTGCACATTTTGACTATGATAAGGATTCACCATAAACAGCATGAATACGGCTGATAAAAAGGAGCATAAAGACACCTTGAATGTCTTGATTTGGGCCGAAAAAAAAATCTTTGAGCGGGAGATGAACTTCACCATAATGTAATATTTCAAGTGTTTGGTAATCAGCAATCTATACGTTAATCGGTTTATCTCCAAAAAGCCGATGGTTTTTTAGTCGTTCATTATCAGGCACTTACATTTTAACAGAAATGAGCTGCTGCATGGTAAAATTGAGCTGACTCACACCTTTACGCCGTTTTAATATCTCGATTATCAAGAGGATTTTAATTTTATCTAATCCGAAACGCTCTTTGGTTTCGAAAAGAATTGCACATGTATACTCGAATCCAACAAGAGAAAAAGTGAGCAAAGAAACACGAACTCTACCCTAGCTTTGGACTCCACAAAAAACGCATCACACGACTTTTACATTCCCTCAGAAAACAATGAATAATGACCGAATCCACAAGTATCTAAGTGATTACTGGGGATACGACACCTTACGTCCGGCTCAAATCCCCGTCATTGAACAGGTGCTTGCAAGCAAGAGCGGACTCGCATTGATGCCCACCGGAGGGGGCAAGTCGTTGTGTTACCAACTGCCTAGTTTGTTACTGCCGGGGCTGACCCTGGTCGTCTCTCCACTGATTGCCTTGATGAAAGACCAAGTGGATGATTTGTTGTTGCGCAACATTCCCGTTGGCTTGCTGAATTCCACCCAAAGTGATGAAGATTCCAACGAGGTGTTTCAAAGGATGATCGATGGAACGCTCAAAATCCTTTACACGTCCCCGGAACGACTGTTTGCCCGAGAGGCATTGCTTTTCACGCAACTCCAGTCGCTCAACATTTCGCTGATTGCCGTCGACGAAGCCCATTGCATCAGTTCGTGGGGACATGACTTTCGTCCAGCATATACCCGGTTGATTGAACTGCGACAGGCATTGCCCGAAGTGCCGCTCTTGGCGCTCACAGCCACTGCCGATGCCATGACGAAGCAAGACATCCGTCAGCAACTCGGATTGGAACAGGATCCTGTTTTTGAGAACAGCTTTGACCGCCCAGAAATCCACTACACCGCGATCAGACGCGACGACGAAAATGAGCAATTGCTGAAGTTTCTGGAGGAGCGGAAAAGTGAATCGGGCATCATTTACTGCTTGTCACGGAAACGGACGGAGTCCGTCTCGAAGATGTTGCAAAGCGAGGGGTTTCTGGCCTTGTCCTACCATGCAGGATTGTCTACAGACATTCGCACCGAACGGCAGAACCAGTTTGTCCGGGACGATATTCAAATCGTTGTGGCGACCATCGCTTTTGGCATGGGGATCGACAAAAACAACGTGCGCTTTGTCGTCCACATGAACCTGCCCAAAAATATGGAGGGCTATTACCAAGAAACGGGGCGGGCCGGACGGGATGGATTGACCAGTCACGCACTGCTACTTCATGGCGGAAGTGATTTCATGACCTTGTCCAAGCACTGTGAAATCGACGGCAACCCCGAGCAATCAGATACCTTGTTGAAGAAACTGCGGCGGATGCAAGACTTCGCGGATTCCTTTGCGTGCCGTCGCCAAACACTCTTGCAGTATTTCGGTGAGACCCATGCGGGAAACTGCGACCATTGCGACAACTGCCAAACGGAATTTGACGTGTGGGATGCCACGCAGGAAGCCCAGAAACTCCTCTCGACGGTGGCCCGATTGGAATGGCCCTATGGTTTGGCCCACATCATTGAAATCCTCCGCGGCTCCAAGTCACAAAAGGTCACGGCAGCTCAGCGGGAATTGTCGACATACGGAATAGGTCAAGACCTTCCCAAGGCGCAATGGACACAGATCGGAAAAGAGTTGATTCAAAAAGGATGCCTTGCTCAATCGCCCGGTCGTTTTCCCACTTTGGTACTGAATGATCTGTCTTGGGAAATCCTGAAAGGCCAATCGAAAGTCGAATTGACCAAGGTGGAATTCAAAGTCGAAAAGACCTCAAAACGTGCGACTTACGAGCGCAATGACGCGCCAGCCAATTCGGATTTATTCAACTTGCTTCGCGCGAAACGCCAGGAACTGGCCAAGCAGCAAAATGTTCCCGCCTACATGGTTCTTTCCGACCGATCACTCAAGGAGCTCTGCCAATCCATGCCCGCAACTTCGAAGCAGTTGCTCGGTGTCCACGGATTCGGCAAGGTCAAGGTTCAGCGTTTTGGCGCACAAATTTTGGAGGTCTTGGAACAGTTCACCACCTCATCAAAAGCCTAAGCTCTCCGGTCGAATTACTCGACCAACGAAATATGGAATGGCTTTAAAGCGGGAACTTGACGATGACAAGTAAGCGGAACTGTCAGTACGTCACAGCTTCAATTTCCATCCAACCCATTCGTTGCTATTCTCATCATTCAGAGGCTCCAACCCCGAATCTGTCATCATCCAATCACCTGGCTCAATAAAATTCAAGATCATGTCGGAAAAGCCCCACCCATTTTCAGAACACCCCCCGCGATCGTCAGGCCTTGACCTGAATGATTGCCGATACGCGTTGGGCCTGACTCACCAAGTCAGACCCATCCGATCCCTTCTCACCGAAAGCCAACGCCACCGCCATGCGTCGGTAAGGACGGACTGTGGGTTTGGAAAACAGGCGGAAATCTGTGCAGGGAATCCCCGCGGCTTCCGCGAGACCTGTAAACACCGGAAATCCGGGATGAGCGCTTTCAGCCGCGACAGTTTCAGGAGCAAGAATGACTGCACTCGCACCATTGCGCAGATGCTCAATCTCCACTACAGGAATCCCCAATACCGCGCGGGCATGCAACTCGAATTCTGAAAAGTTCTGGGTCCGGCCCAGTGTGACCATGCCCGTATCATGCGGGCGGGGCGAGAGTTCAGAAAAATAGACCGTTCCAGCCTCGCCATCCTGACCGTTCTTGATGAAAAACTCAACGCCCCAGATGCCATTTCCACCGAGCGAGGCTGTGACCGCTCCAGCCATGTGTTGCGCCTCGAGCAACAACTCCGGCGCCATCGCTGCGGGCTGCCAACTCTCCTGGTAATCCCCTCGCTCCTGGCGGTGGCCAATCGGCGGGCAGAACAACGTCTGGCCATTCGCCTGCGTGAGTGTCAGCAGCGTGATCTCATAGTCGAAATCGATGAAAGACTCGACGATCACCTCTTCCAAATCCCCTCGAGATCCGTCCAATCCGTACTCCCATGCCTTGTGCACATCGGCTGCACTGCGGATCACGGACTGGCCCTTGCCCGAGCTTGACATGAGCGGCTTGACTACGCATGGCATGCCCACGGCCTCAACACCTTCCGTCAGCTGTTCAAGGGAGCGTGCATAGCGATAGGGCGCTGTTTTGAGGTCTAATTCCTGGGCGGCTAAATCACGAATGGCCCGCCGGTTCATGGTGAAATGCGCTGCTCGTGCGGACGGGACGACCTGGATTCCTTGTTCTTCATACGCGTAGAATCGTTCGGTACGGATGGACTCCACTTCAGGAATGATGATATCGGGTTGGTGTTTCGCTACAATGGCATCAAGCGCATCGCCGTCCAGCATGTTGATCACTTCGCATTCCTGAGCGACCTGCATGGCCGGAGCATTCGCATACGCATCAACGGCGATCACGTGTTGCCCTAAACGCTGCAACGCGATCACCAACTCCTTGCCTAGTTCACCAGATCCGAGCAGCACAATCTTCTTTCTCATGGGCGAAAGTTAGCCATCAAATGACATCCCCTCGATGGAAAACAATCACCGCCCAAAGCCTTTTGCAGCTTCAAATCCAACTATCTCGACCCTGCTCAGTAAAGTCCAATGAGCTACCAGCCTCCTCCAATTGATCCACGGAGAAATCTCCATCCATGAGGTAAACATCGTTGCATTTTGACTTGAAGTCATCGATCAAATCAGGAATGGATGCTTTCCGATCGAGAACGGTCATTCCACCCATATCGGAATCTGCAAAATCACCATCCGCTTCGATGATATAAATCAACTGATCAGTCGCATTGATGAGATAGGCATCCACCGAAGAACGCGAGTAGTGAAAAGGGGTGGTATAGGCGCTTCCAATCAGGTATTTCATCAATCCGGTCAACGAGGCCAACCTCACTTTTGCCGATGCGACCGTATATCCGAATCCAGCTCAGGATTGGTTCATGATCAACGGAGTTGAATCCAACACCATTTGGACGGGACGTTTATTCGACGTTGCCGGTAACGCAGTCCGTGATTTCAATGGAACAGGCTCAACGTTAGTGGATGTATCCAACCTGCCTCGCGGGTTGTATTTGATGCAACTATCCACAAACACCGCTGCATCCAAGCCAGTGCGTGTGGTCATTCAATAACGCAAAAACTCAAGCCCTCCACTCCTTTGAGTGGGGGGCTTTTTTTTCGAAAGTCGTACCTGCCGCGCTCTTGCAATTCAGCCAGACGAAATCGTTTTTTTGAGATCTGTCATTATCTTGGTCAAAACACATATCTCATGCGCTCCAACACAGAAATTTTATCCCAAGCTTGGGTCGTCCTGCAGAACAATTGGCTTACCGCCATCGGACTAACCATTTTGCACGGCGTCATCTCGGGTATCATTGGAAGCGTTGGATTTGGCGTAGGTTCCATTGTGTTGAGCGGTGCGCTAACCTTCGGATTTTACCGTACCATGGTACAAATATACCGTGGCCAGACACCTCAGTTCGAAACCTACTTTGACGGCTTCCGTAACTTTCTGCCAACGCTCATTGCCTTCTTACTGAATGCGGTCATCGTCATTGTTGGGATGATTCTGTTCATTATACCAGGTATCCTTGCTGCTATCAGCCTCTCTCAAACGTTCTATGTCCTTCAAGATCGCCCCGAGCTCGGAGCAGAGGGAGCTATTCGTGAGAGCGCGCGACTCGTGTGGACCAACGGAAAAATGTGGAAGGTCTTTTTCATGGGCTTTCTATGCATGTTTGTGTTAATTCTCGGCATCCTCGCTTTCGGCGTTGGCGTTTTCTTCGCTGCCCCCCTCATCAGCGTGATGGGAGCCGGGCTCTATGATGAACTCCTCGCATTCGACAAACAGGGCGCTCCGGTTGAGTATATCTGATCATTTCAACCGAGAGAATTCACGAGAGTTGGGCACCCCCGCGAAAGAGCGTTCCTGTAGCTTCGCATTTCGGCGCCCTTAAAAAGATCACCTTTTCACGAAAAGGCATGGATTGGAAAGTGCATTTTCCAGGCATGGTGTTGGTCTTAAAAAAAACATCTTCATCGCAGCTGAAAAGAAAATCAATAGTCATTTCTTTGCACCGTGATTCGTGAGAAAAATGTCATTGTAAGAGCTTCAGCGACCTTAGGTCTTTGCCTTTGGATGCTTGTATTGAGCCTCCAATGCATCCACGAATGGACGCATCATCACACGCATCACAGCGAAGGGTCGTTCCAATGTGATCACCATCATGTCCACTCCTCAGTGCCTTCGAGCACAGATGCGGGGATTAGCATGACGGATGCCTGTCTGATTTGCGATTGGGATTGGCTACCTTTTGAGTCGATTCATCCCAGGGACTCCCACAACCTGAACCCGCTATGGCAGCAGCGATTTAGAATTGGCCTCGTCAACACAGGACATAAGAGCAAGCACCGCAATCAAACAAAAAGTCACAGGGGACCACCGAAACGAGGTTGATTTGAAATCTCTTTTCTCATTTACCCCTGTTTTCTATGAACGCAAATTCCGTTGCAACTGCAACTGTTGCGTGCGTGAATGGACCGTGGCGTAGACTCTTGATAGCCTCTCTTTTCGTTCTCCATTGGACGACTACTGAGGGTCAGACACCTGCGTCTATCGAAATCAAAGGACATGTTTTGCGCAATGAATCACAGATTGCATTGCAAAACGTTTTGGTGGTTGCCTGGCCAAGCGGTCAAACCACCACGACCAATCGATCTGGCTTCTATCAGATCCTTTGTCCTTCTGGTATCGACTCCATCACATGCACTGCTTCTTTCTTTCAAACTTCAACGGTTTCCGCTAGGGGCCGTGACCATATCGACATTTGGCTGACACCCCTTGAGGTTGAAATCGACCAAGTGGCGATTGAAACTATGCACTCTCCGGAATTGGAAGCCCAGCGGTTTTCAGGTCCAGATTTAATGCAGGTTTTCGACCATACGCCCGGGCTCCAGAGCCTTGATTTGGGAGATGCAATGGTACAACCCGTCATTCGTGGTTTGCTCGGATCTCGAGTCGCTTTGCTCGAAGACGGCATCCCTCAACAAGGAGGTCGCTGGGGTACGGATCATGGAATACTTGCTGATCCTGCGTTGTATGGTTCTATGGAATGGGTTCCCGGCGGGGGACACCTTTGGATGGGTCCTGAATCAGTCGGTGGTGGTTTGAGACTTACAGCTCCAAAACCACTAGAACATACGGGGTCGATGACAACTTGGGGATCGTCGTTTCGACAAGGAGACAATCGAATGAAAAGCCACATTCTTCATGCAATCCAAGATGAAGACCGGTTTTGGTACCTCGGCACCTCCGGTTCTGTCTTTGGGAATCAAAACATCCCGCAAGCATCCTTCACCTATCTAGGTCGCTCGTATGCTCTAACGGATAACGTTCTGCCCAACACTGCTGGCCGCTCCCTTCACGGAACAGTCGGTATAGAGAGACCAACACATCGCGGAGGACGCGTTGAAAGCTCCATTCGGTTTTCCGATGTAATCCAAGGACTATTTCCTGGGATTGTTGGTGTTCCGCGCCAAGGTGATCTCGAGGCGAATTCTCGCCTTTTCCTCGTCGAAATCCCGCAGCAACACGCCACTCGCCTGCAAACTACAGGCATTTGGAAGACTCCTGCAGGGCAAAACGGATCGTCACGATCTGTGAAAGCTTCCGTTTCTTGGAATCGACGATTGGAATTGGCGCCGCCACATGCTCATGGGTGGGGACCAGAGCCCAGCTCAAACCTGAGTTTGTCACTGGAAGAATGGACGGGGTATTTGGAATCTACATGGCGGGGAGCGCATGGCACCTTCGGTGTACAATTTGAAGGACTTACTGTCGCGACATCGGGATGGGAGTTCTTGCTGCCGAGCCATCATCGACTCCGATGTTCAGTGCTTGGAGAGAAACGGATCGGACCTCATCAATTTGGCGTGCGTGCTGACATTGTGAGCACTGCACAACAAGGTCATGAGGAACCGCTTTACGATGCCTCTAGCACGGTTGTCGGAGCAGATCCGCGCGCTGATCACATGCAACGGTTAATTCCAGGAGGCATGGCTTCTTGGTTGGCAAATATTGAGCCGATTTCCAGAGACTGGACAGGAACAGCCTCGGTCGTAGTCTACACTCGGGCCCCAAGCAATTATGAATTGGGTGCCAATGGGATTCACCATGGCACATTCCGTTTCGAAAAAGGAAGTCCACTGTTGCAATCTGAAAAGTCCATCGAAGCCCGCTTTCAAGGGCATTCAAAAGGAAGTTCAGCAAAATTCGAATGGCGCATTCAAGCGTTTTCGGCCTTGCATCAGGACTTCATTGCTCTTGGACCAAGTGCCACTTTTGCTCCCATTTCTCATGCCGGCCAAGTTTACACGTTTACCGCCGTAAACGCCTTCCGAACTGGCTTGGAAGCTTCTGTGAGCACTTCGCAGGGTGCTTGGTTGGCATCTGCTGACGGGTCACTCTTGGGACAATGGGACATTTCAACGGGTTTAGGCCTTCCATTTACGACACCGGCTCAAGTCTACTCCACCATTGGACGCAACTTGGGGAAAAACCATCAATTGAAAGTCGCATGTCGCGCCATTGCTGATGCCAAACTAACGGCACGCAATGAATCTCCCACAGAAGGTGCTCTTCTATGGGAATTGGCCTGGAGCTTCAAACAAAAAGCCGGCACCTGGTCAATGAACATCCACAATATATCCAACACCGCATGGCTCGATCATACCAGCGCATATCGCGCACTTGGTCTTGTCGCGCAGGGGCGTTGGATGCAAATAAGCTTCGTCACATCGATGAAGCAATTGAACAAAAACAACTAAACAAACAACACATCATGAATTTTACAATTCCAAACCCAACCATCGCCTTGGCTTCCGTAGCCATCTTGTTTTCTGCCTGTGGCAAAACAGATACAGAACAGCCATCTGTATGCACCGAACCAGGAACTGAAATGAGCGTTCTGGTGGACGAAATCGAAGCGCTGGCAGGAAACACCATTCAAATTACAGATCTATTCTGCGATAATGAGGGCCTAAGCGAAGTCCGATGGGACATTCACAACGCAGCCGACCATGCCCACGAAGAGGGCGAATCGGACGAAGGATTTGTCTTGCATAGTGGTACCGAATGGGAAGTTCTTGAAGTCAATTCCATCTCAGGAACAAGCAGCACCAACTCCATCACACTGGACATCCCTCTCGATACACGAGGCGTCTGGGACGTGGTCGTCTCGTTAGTTGATGAGGCTGGAAATGCGGCGGCTGACCTTGTCACCCAACTGCACATCGAAAATGAATACATCCCTGAGTTCACGCTGACTACCGTGAACGGCATCGACCCCGCCACCTGGTCTGGAGAGCCCTTGTGGAGCGCAGGATCTGTTATCGCTCTCTCCGGAATGGTCGCAGATTCAGATGGCGTTTTAGAAGCCCACATCTCTTTTGTGCGCGAATCTGATGAGACCATCATCTGGGAATTAAACCTCGAGCCCAACAACTCAACTGAGCGATCATTTGATTCTGAATTGGAGCTAGCTGCAGATGCTATTGCAGGAGAATACCACCTCGAAATGACTGCAATTGACGGGGCTGGAAATGCCATGGAAACAGGATTTCACGTGGAAGTAGAGTAATTGGAGACTGCATCCTTTGAAAATAGTTAAATGAAAGCTTTCTTGCCCGTAAGGGCAGGAAAGCTTTTTCTATTTCCATGATATACTTACAATACTACAGACATGAAAAACAAAGTCGTCTCCTACAAAGTTAGCCTGATGAACAATGCTACCAAGATGCAAGGTGTGCTCGATGAGCAAAACGAAGCGGGCTGGAGATTAATTTCTACCCTACCAAATTCAAATGGAGGCTACTTTTTGTTTTTTGAGCAGGAATAGGCGCTCTTTTTTCAATCGTGAATCACCCCAGCTTAGGGCCATTCCAATCAACCCCGTTTCCCCTCCGGTTCTGATTTCTCCCTTACAATCTCAGCCACGGCTGCACTGACACCGCATGAATTCTTCTTAAAAACTCCTTTACTGTGATAGAATTGCCATATTTGACAAAACTCCACGCCATGAACAGTGATTGCTCCAAGCGTTGTTTGCTCCCTAGAATACTCGGATTACTCCTGACGATGGTCAGTTGTGTAGTGATGGCCCAAGAAACTTTTTTCCATGATGGCCTAGACCGCTCCTACTTCCTGGAATTGCCCGATAACATCGAACCCGGGGCACCGCTGGTCATTGTCCTCCACGGGTATACAAGCGGCCCCGCAGTGATCTATAGCTACAGCGGGTGGTCGGCAATCTCCGCTGCCGAAGGCGTCGCCGTTTGCTATCCCGAAGGCACCTTGGACTATTTCGGCGTGCCGCATTGGAATGCCAACTTGGGCATCAGCGATACCGACGACCTCGGTTTCCTCGTTGCACTCGCCGAACACTTACAAACCACCCATAATTTGAGTCCAGATTGCACCTTCGTTTGCGGGATGTCCAATGGTGGATTCATGAGCTATTCGTTGGCCTGCAATGCCCCGAGCACCTTCCGTGCCATCGGCTCGGTTACCGGCTTGATGAGTGCCTCAGATTTCCAAACCTGCAACCCCGAGACAGTGGTACCGGTAGTGCACCTGCATGGCACCAACGATCTCACGGTATCCTATACCGAAGGCACCAACGATCCGTTCTATTGGGGAGACACCGGAATGGAGGAAACCATGGACCTCTGGACGGGCTTAATGGGAACCACCCTCACGTACGAAACCCCGATGCCCAACGAAGAAGTTGTGGACCTGACGTCCGTCGATTTCATTCGGCACTACGGAGCGCCAGGCGGCCAGGAATTCCACCATTATCGAGTCAACGGAGGTGGCCACGAATGGTTTGGATCTTGGGGCAGTTTCGACATTCAATCGACTCAAGTAATTTGGGACTTTTTTTCCAACCAATGCTCTGGAGGATCAACCAGTACTGCGACAATCAACCCCGTTTCTGAGGATTTCATATACAGCACCGGCCGATCATTGGGAGCGCACACAGCATGTCACATTGAAGGATATGACGCGCTGGGAAGGATGACCTTGGCGACTCAACCGATTGCTGCCGGCGAAATCTGGGATACCCCTCGTCTGTCGGGATCCTTCTTCATTCGGGCAACCGTCGCCGGGCAACCGTCGCAAATCATCCGTGTCGGAAGTGTCACGGACTGAAAACATACGCGTTGAACTAAGGGGAAAGACAAGCATTGCGCCTCCTTCTCCCATGGCGGGAGTCCATTTGGCCGTGCTAAGCAGACGCAACAAAACGATCAATCAAAGAAGGTGCGCCACAAGTCTTTGGAAAACCACGTGTGTCCAAGACGGGATACCGTTTGCTGGACTTCTAGAGGATACCTATCTGCTGTACAGTTGAGTTCCGCTTGTAGCCGTCGGACAGGGAATAGAAGGAAATCATAAAAGCATGGTCGTCGCAATTCGGTTTCGTCAAATCGTGACATCCAGAAGTGCGCTCCTTTGCTGTTTCCCTCAAATACTGCATGCATCGCTTGCATTAAAAAATGCACATGCAAATCATGCTGTTGAAATTGATGCAACGTTGCTTCGTTGATTTGAATTTTTTCAATCAGCCATGCAGCCAGTTGCCGATGCCCCATTATTACGGCAAATGTGCTCGGCTCAATGAAGGCTGACAACTCCAAGTCAGTTTTATCGAGTGAGCCGAACATTTTGAGCCAAAAGAAATCAAAGGTGTGTGTTTGATCCCCCATGAACTGAACGGTAAAGATGCGGCCTCGCAATGCCGGATGTAAATCCTTCCACGGGAGCTCAGTCCATTCCCATGGAACGATTTCCGACTGATTCAAAACGGCCTTTAATCTTTCAAGACACCCGATGAAAACCTCACACTCCAAAGAAATCGGCTGGACGGCCAGCAGTTGCGTCCATTCCCCATAATAACCGTTCAAGGACGAGTAATCAATGAGCCTCAGGTAGATGGATTCCACCATCTTCGGATGCGATAGCAACTTAACTCGATCGGCAACGGGATGGTCACGGATGACCAGTCCCATGGCAATGGCCGTGTGGATTTGGTAGGTGTAAGGATACCTGTTGAGCTCGTATGCATCTGCATCCAACAGTGCAATGATGAAATCGTCTTGATTTGAGAGAAAGGACTCTCGGAATGCGCACAAGAGCAATTCAAGTCGTACCAGGTCATTCTCAATTTGAGCGAAAAAGGTGACGGCTTCTTGGGGCTCTCTTTGAGCAAGAATCTGATACAATTCTTCTTTTTGTTTCCACAGACTCAATTTCGGCTGCACACCGCAAAACTCTCGATATCCGCCGTAGCCACAAAATCTAGCAAGGGTGTTGAGCGTTTGCTGACGAGGAGTGCGGCTTGCTGCCAATCCATACAAGCGGCGTAACGTGTTGTAACTGATAAATTGATCGGTCTCCTCCAAAATCAATGCGGAGAGAAGCTCGCAATCACCGCGGGTATGAACCGCGATGCCCGATGTCTTTATGACGTCCGACAGTAAGTTTTGAATCATGTATATAAATGTACCCTTTGTGTATCACAATCGTGCAAATCAAGATTTAAATTTGACCAACCTCTATTTTTTTTAGACCAAGCTCTACCAAATGAAAACCATTCTCATCAGCCTTTTTGCCTTTTTGACCTGCTACCATGCTTCTTCTCAGGAGGCGATTGTTTACCCCTACAATCCAGATGCAGACTATGATGAGCTCATTGGAATTACAGACTTGCTGCCTGTGTTGTCCATTTTTGGAGAAAACTTTCAGCCAGGTGAAATAGTGGTTGACGGCGTGGCACTGGCTGAGGTGCTGTTGACGATGCAGCAGACGATTGAGGCGTTGCAACTGCAGGTGGAGGCATTGGAGGCTCAAGCTCTACCGGAATTGGCAGCGCATTTGTCGTTTATTGACAGCTCTTCAACCTTCCATTTGGAAGGAGCCAATCTGCAACTTTCGAATGGCGTTTCTCCATACAGCCACAACGGACTCGGAAATCTAATCATCGGAATGAACGGCGAGACGGAGTACATCGATTCGATTGGACGCGGTGGATCTCATAACCTTGTGATTGGCGAAGGACATGCCTACTCGAGCAATCACGGAATTCTCCACGGTTACAATGCAACCGCTACCGATCGGTATGCGGCCATCATCGGCGGAGCGAGCAATCGAGTGGATGGCGCATACGGCGTGACCATTGCAGGAACCGATAATGTTATTTTGGACAACGCCCTTTATTCAGCAACCATTGGCGGGCGGGACAACACCATCAGTGCGAATTATGCAGTTGCGGCGGCAGGGTTGCGCAGTCAAGTGGATGGCGCTTACAGTGCTGCGATATCCGGAAACGACAACCGCATTGCCGAAGAAGCGATATACGCTGCTGCTCTGGCAGGTAAAGACAACGTTCTTGAAGGCGCTCGCTCTGCAACAGTATCCGGTGCTGAAAACATCGCCTACGGCGAACGAAGCGTTGTGCTAGGGGGGATTCATAATGAATCACATGATTGGGATGCCGTGTTAGTGGGCGGTAGAAATAACGACAATCACGGCTCGGAAACCGTCATTGTAGGCGGGCAATGGAATCACATTGGCAGTGACTCGACAGATACTCGATTTTCAGTGGTCGTAGGTGGTCGATTTGCGGATTTGAATGCTGGATATTGCGGGGTTATATCGGGTGGTTATGGCAATACGTTGGCACCTGACTCGCTGGGTGACGTGAATCAAACATGCTCAATCTTTGGAGGAAACGGAAACACAAATGCTGGGAGCTCGTCGGCAACCATGGTAGGAGGTGCAGGCAATCAGCTCAACCAAAGACCTGGTGGCGGTGCCGATTTATCGATCGGAGTCAACTCATTCATTGGAAACATCCAGTATGACAACACCCAAAACATTCGGGTGACCGGAGAGCCAGAGGAAGAGTAATTCGTCTTGCGCTTGATTTATTCATCGAAGATCTGAAGTTTCTCAAGATTTACAGAGAATTTAACCCCGTTTAAGCGCCGCGACAGCCCCGTAGTTCAGAGGTGTATCTTCACGATTAGCATTCTACCCATGCAAACCATTCTCTGCTTCGGTGATTCTAACACGTGGGGATACGACCCCATCGACGGCTCGCGTTACGATTTTGCAACGCGTTGGCCTGGTGCTCTCCAAAAAAACCTCGGCTCGGACAACTACCGGATCATCGAAGAGGGACTCAATGGACGCACCACGGCACACAATGAAATCGAGCGACCCATTCGGAGCGGTCTCGAGATCTTGCCGGTCTTATTGGAAGCTCATCGCCCACTTGATTGGGTGATCATCATGCTCGGCACAAATGACCTCAAAACGCATTTCAATTCTTCCGCTGAGCAAATTGCGGCCAATGTGGGGCTGCTATGCGATGGTGTGCTCCAAAGCGAATACCTCGCCGCGCATCGCCCGCAATTGCTCGTTTGCGCTCCGACCTCCGCCAATGAAGCCAGTCAAAAACTACCTGAATGGTTTGTAGGCGCATCCCAAACTGCGCGCGATTTGCCCGAACTTATCGAACGAGAAGCGCGCAATCGAGGAGTTCATTTCCTGAATGTAGCGAGGTTATTGGACCACGATTTTCAAGACAGTCTCCATTGGAATTCAGTTCAACACCTCACGGTTAGCAAAGCCATAGCCTCTGTGATTACGGGTTGAACGCTGAGCCACTTCCCGTTTCTTCGAATGCGCCTGCACAACGACCCTTTTAAAGCGAAACGAATACAGCGGCTTTGTGACAAATGTCAAAGGAAATAAGCTTAGGCCGCGCCACATTGCAATCAATACAGATCAGCAACCCAGCACGATTGGATGCCATTGTCGATCGCATCAAAACCGCTGCGATCTATGCAACCACTCAGGACGTATACGAGTTAAAAAAAAGATGCGACCTTGTACCACCACCTTGATCGAACCGAAACGCTTGAAATGAAATACCTCCATCACCTTATTCTCCTTTTTTCAGTTGTGCTTCACAGCCAATTGATTGCGCAAGTCGCCGTTCCCATCGACAACTATTCAGTCAATGTATTCGGTCAAGTTCAACTCTCCATCGAAGGGGAGTCAGGCAAATATTACATCTTACAAGCACAGCACAGCCCCTCTTTTGAGTGGACCTCTTCCATGACCCTGGGCGTGGATGGCACGATGGTGATTTCAGAACCTGGTACCGCATACCCTTTGGAAAACTATACCGTCTGGGAATACGACGCCTCCAACCCTGGAGACATCGATGGAGATGGGATTGACGATATCACGGAATTCCAGAACATGCCAACCGACGCGCCGTTGAATTTTGCGGAAGCCGTCGATTTCGTGAACGGAGCAACCTCCATCCCCGATGCCGAAACATTCCTCAATCTCGCCGATGTCAACAACGTGGGTTGGGCGCCATTTCTAGACGACCAGTTGTATGTGAAATTCGGAATTCTCGACAGGGACACCCCTGAGCCCAAAGTGTATTTCATCAATAGCAATACCCACGGCGTTCACTATGGCTTTTGGAATGCCATTGGTGCGGATGTCACGGGGGATGATTCTTCGGGAGAGATTGTGTTCAATCCCATACAGCTCAATCCCAATGGACTCATTGGCGGGTATTCGTTCAACTTCTCATTCGGAAATGCCTACGATTTTGAGGCAACCCAGAGAACCTACCAGTTGTTGATGGCGAGCATGCCCTTTGTACAAAACAACATGAACCACTTTATCGGTGAAAATGATGAAGATGATTACCTCGACGATTACGCAGACGATTATGAAGATTCCGGAATCGACGTAGTGCTGGAGTCTGTC
>Ga0206126_10000227_pt1 | contig 76098 bp, 69 predicted proteins | sample Helgoland_Spring_5_FD_148621 | JGI IMG/M metagenome (GOLD analysis project Ga0206126, IMG submission 148621) | Pelagic subsurface seawater microbial communities from Kabeltonne, Helgoland, North Sea - Helgoland_Spring_Bloom_20160412_1 | ecosystem: Environmental > Aquatic > Marine > Epipelagic ...
AAGTGAGACCTCAAAAAAGTACGGAAAAGTTGTACCCCATATTGCATCAAAAAAAAAGAGACAGCTAATGCTGTCTCTTTGTAAGGGTGGAAGAGCGGTCTCGAACCGCCGACCTCCTGAACCACAATCAGGCGCTCTAACCAACTGAGCTACAACCACCGTTTATGCGGCAAATTTAATACTTTTTTTGACCTCTCCAAAGCCAAAAAAAAGAATTTAAAATAAATTACTAAACGACTGAATTACAGGTACTCGTTCTACTGTAAAACCTTCGGCTGCATCTACTCCACTCAATCTTCCTAAGTTTTGTGCACGATACCGTACGCTATCCAAAAAATTCTTACTGCTTATAGGGGTTTGCGGAGCTTTGCTGTTTGTATCAAAAAACTGACTCTTATAAGCTTGGATGGCTTCCATTTTTTGTTCTATAAAAGGCGAAATATCCACCACAAAATCGGGTTCAATATCCTTCCACTGGATGTAGTGGTATACTTGTTTCGGCCTCCATGCATCTTGGTTCTTTCCTTCAGAATCTTGTGTGACAATCTTTGACAGTCCAGACAAAAAACAGGCATGGCTTACTAGGTCACTCCCTTTGGCGTGGTCAATGTGCCGATCCTCTATTGCATTACACAAAACAACCTCTGGTTGATGCAGACGAAGGAGTCGGATAACTTCCAACTGATGTGCCTCATCATTCACAAAAAAACCATCGCGAAAGCCTAAGTTTTTTCGAAAGGAAACCCCTAAAATTGAAGCGGCTTTTGTTGCTTCCTCTTTTCGAATTGCAGCTGAGCCTCTAGTGCCGAGTTCGCCCTGCGTTAGATCTACAACTCCAATGCTTTTACCGGAGGCAACTGCAGCCAGTATACTCCCTGCACAACCCAATTCTACATCATCGGGATGGGCGCCAAAAGCGACTATATCTACCTTCATTTTTTTGATTTTTTTAATGCCTCGTTAATATCGTTTTTCAAATCGTCGATATGTTCTATTCCTGTAGAAAAACGAATCAAATTATCTTGTATTCCTTGAGCAATTCGATCTTCATCGCCCAACAACGCATGGGAGGTTTTCGAGGGAATGGTGAGGGTGCTCTCTACTCCTGCCAAACTCATCGCTGGCACTATTAATTGTAATGCTTTCTGAAACAGATCCAAGTCATGGGAAGTGTTCAACTCAAAAGACAACATACCGCCAAAACCATGCATTTGCTCTTGTGCAAGTTCATGATCGGGATGACTTTTTAATCCCGGATAATAGACAGCATCAATGGCTGAATTTTCGAATAAAAATGCAGCTAATGCCATTGCATTGTCGTTTTGTGCTCGAACGCGAAGCGAGAGGGTCTTAATACTCCGCTCTAAAAGCCAAACGGTATAATCGCTGAGGCTACCTCCTAAATTTTTAGCCATTTGAAAAACAACATCCATTTGCTTTTCAGACCCAACAACGGCCCCAGCTAAAATATCACTGTGCCCACCTAAATATTTTGTTGCACTATGAATGACGATATCGATGCCAAAAGCTATTGGATTTTGATTGATGGGAGATGCAAACGTATTGTCGATCATACTAATCAAACCTTTACTCTTAGCCAAGGCTGCAATGGCTTTTAGGTCAATAATTTTCATCAATGGATTACTAGGACTCTCAACGTAAATAACCTTCGTATTGGGCAGAATTTGGGCTTCAAAATCAGAGGCCAGTAAACCCGAAGTAAAAGTGTATTCGATTCCAAACTTATTGAATTCTTCGACAATTAAGTTGGTTGTACCGCCATAAAGGTCCAACTGAAGAACAACATGATCTCCAGACCGAAGGTGGGACAACAAGGCCGTAGAAACAGCCGCCATCCCAGAGCCAAAAATAAGGCCTCGTTCTGCTCCTTCTAGTGCGGCAATTTTTTGAGCTAAACCAACCTGATTGGGGGTGTTGAAATAACGAGGATAGCGTTTCTCATCTACCCCGTCAAAGGCATAAGCAGTTGACATGTACAGGGGTGAAATAACCCCATGGTGCTGACGATCTTTGAGTTGACCTTCGTGCACACATAGCGTATCGATTTTATTCTTTTTCATTCGGAAACCTACTTTGTGATCCAGGCGATAACCTCAGGGTCATCGGGTTGTGTTTTAGGATCAATTACTTTTTCTAAAACGCCTTCTTCGTTCAATAGATACTTCTGAAAATTCCAAGTTACTTTAGAGTCCATTACTCCGTTTTTATCCTTGTCGGTTAAAAAAGTATAGACCGGATGTTTATCTTTTCCTTTAACGTCGATCTTAGACATCATCGGAAAAGTTACACCATAATTAGCTTCGCAAAAAAGAGCTATTTCTTCTTCCGAGCCTGGCTCTTGAAATAAAAAGTTGTTAGCGGGAAAACCTATGATTATAAATTTATCCGACCCGTAAGTCTCGTATATTGCTTGCAATTGTTTGTATTGTGGGGTTAATCCACATTTTGATGCCGTATTGACAATCATAACTTTTTTCCCCTTTAAAGAGGCAAGATCGAAAACATTACCTGAAATGTCTTCTACTGAAAACTGATGTATACTCTGACTCATATTTGTTTTGTTTTGTGCACCCACAAGATACGATAAAAATAAGGTGAATAATATTAGGGCGTTTTTCACTTTTTATTTTTATTTGAGGTTAAATTCCTGAGTGAATGTACACATTTTATTGGAGCTTTATACTAAGAGTAGTTTTGTAACCTTTGTTACTTCATAGCTCCAGATTTCTTTTTAATATTGCCTTTCAATTAACAACATATTTATGGATTACATTTTGAGCCCCTGGCCTTGGTTTGTTTCAGGCCCTTTAATCGCAACAGTGATGTTTCTTTTGGTTTCCTTTGGGAAAACATTTGGCATGTCCTCTAACCTACGAACGCTATGCTCCTTGGGCGGTGCAGGAAAAATTAGCTCTTTTTTTGATTTCGATTGGAGAGAGCACCAATGGAATCTTTGGGTTGTTGTCGGAAGTATTCTTGGAGGCTATATTGCCGTACAATTTCTAAGCAGTACAGATTCAGTCGGCATTAATCCCAATACCCTTTCTGTACTTGCTGAATATGGTTTCGAGGCACCACAAAATAATTTAGTCCCTGCCGAATTGTTTTCTCTAGAAGCACTTCAAAACCCATACAACTTAGCGTTACTGATAAGCGCTGGATTCATGATTGGATTTGGAACACGTTATGCAGGAGGTTGTACTTCAGGCCATGCAATAACAGGCCTGAGCAACTTACAACTTCCGTCCCTTGTTGCGGTTATTGGTTTTTTCATCGGTGGCTTGCTCATGACCCACCTATTTTTCCCCTTTATTTTTTAAATTATGAAAGCAATAAAATTTTTACTTACTGGAATTTTCTTTGGTATAGTCCTAACCAAATCAGAAGCCGTTTCTTGGTATCGAATCGTAGAGATGTTCCGATTTGAATCCTTTCATATGTATGGAATTATAGGGAGCGCAGTAATCACGGGAGTTATTTTACTTCAATTGAGCAAACGCTTTGGTATACAAACTACTGAAGGAAATCCTATTGCCCTCCCAGAGAAAGCGAAGCTTTACAAAAAAGCACTTTTGGGCGGTAGTATTTTTGGATTAGGCTGGGCATTAGCTGGAGCTTGCCCCGGCCCCATGTTCATTCTTTTTGGAGCTGGTTATTACAGCATTAGTATTGTCATACTTGCTGCCCTTTTAGGGACTTTTGTTTACGGCTTGGTAGCACACAAACTTCCCTAAACTAATTCTGCGGATAAGTTGGCTTTGAGCATGGAAGAACAACGGGGTTCTAAATCGTCGTAGGAGCCCGTTTTGACCGTACACTTTCCGTTGTAATGAACGATATAGGCACACTGTTCGGCTTGTTCTAGGGTATGATCACAATAGCGAATTAAACAGTTGATGACGTGATCAAAAGTATTTACATCATCGTTGTGTAAGATGATTTTATGCTCTTTTGATGCAAGTACTTCTACTTCTTCAAGCTCTTGATGTTTTGGATTCGGATACATTTTATTGTTTAGTAAATTTAACTGCTACCCAATGCGCTCTTTCTAGATGCGATATATATTCTAGATCAGCTGAAGTACAAACACGGCTGATATCTTCCATATCTGCTGCATAAAAACCACTGATTAATAGGGTTCCGTTTGCATGTAAACAAGAAGCATAGGTTGGAATATCGTGTAACAAAACATTCTTATTGATGTTTGCTATGATCAGATCGTACTTTTTTCCATCCAATAAACGCGCATCTCCTTCGTATACCCGTATGTTTTTGCAGGCATTTAAAAGAGCATTTTCTTTTGTGTTTTCATAGCACCAAGGCTCAATATCAATTGCATCAGCAGTATGGGCCCCTTTTTTAACAGCTAAAATAGCCAAGACACCTGTTCCACAGCCCATATCCAAAACAGAAGTCCCTTTCAGGTCTAAATCTAAAATATGCTGTATCATCATATAAGTGGTTTGGTGATGCCCAGTTCCAAAACTCATTTTTGGTGTAATGATCAGTTCGTAATCGACAGCAATGGGTTCGTGAAAATCAGCACGTACTGCACAACGCTCGTCTACAACAATGGGCTTAAAATCGGATTCCCAAACTTCATTCCAATTTTTGGGTGCTAGGGTATTGATAGAATATTCAATTGAAAATTCGGGATTTTTTAGAAGAGTGACTTCTTGCAAAGACTCTTCTAAAAAATCCGTTTGTGGGATATAGGCTTCTAATCCGTGCTCCAGTTCAACAAAACTTTCAAATCCAATTTGAGCTAATTCTGCCATCAAGATTTCACTCGCTGGTTCGACAGGCTCAAGTGTAAAGAGAAGTTGAACGTATGAGGTTGACATTAGATGGATTTAATGATTGTTGTGAAATCTGCTGCACTAAGAGCTGCACCGCCAATTAGGCCGCCATCAACATCTTGCTTCGAAAAAATTTCTTGTGCATTGCCAGGTTTTACACTCCCTCCATAAAGAATAGAAACATCATCTGCCAAAGCCGCATCGTACTGGTCTCGTACCAAGCCTCGAATAAATGCATGCATTTCTTGTGCCTGCTCCGGAGAAGCAGTTTCGCCAGTACCAATGGCCCAAACGGGTTCGTATGCTAAAACAATCTTAGACCAAGCTGCTGCTGGCAATGCAAATAAAGCATTGATGATTTGAGATTTTACAACACTAAAGTGCTTGTCTGATTTGCGATCTTCTAGTTCTTCGCCAAAGCAAAAAATAACATCCATATCGTGATCCAATGCATTGGAAACTTTTTTTGCTAAGGTTGCGTCATTTTCTCCAAAATAAGCTCTTCTTTCTGAATGTCCTAAAATAACCGTTTGAATTCCAACACTGGACAACATAGCAGGAGAAACCTCTCCTGTGTATGCTCCTGAAGTAGCTTCATGCATATTCTGTGCTGCAACTTCAATTCCAGAATCAGCCGTTAAAGTAACCGCTTGAGCTAAATGTACAAATGAGGGCGCAATAATAACTCGGGTAGCCCCAAAGTCACCATGAGCTTTTAAAGCATCAATTAGGGTGCTTGTATCAGCTTGATCATTATTCATTTTCCAGTTTCCGGCTACAATTTTAGAACGCATAGGTGTTTTTTTTAGATTAATTTAAAATGGTTTTGCTTGTGGGTCGATGACCACATAAAATAAGTCCACAAAGATATTGATTATAATGAATAAAGTTGCTATGATTAGCACAGATCCCATCACAACGGGTATATCGAGTGTATTCAATGCTGTAACTATTTCTTTTCCAATACCCCGCCATCCAAAAATATATTCCACAAACACCGCCCCAGCAAGCATCGATGCAAACCATCCGGATACAGCAGTGATTACTGGATTCAATGAGTTCTTCAAAGCATGCCGATAAACTATCGTCAAGGGTGATAAGCCTTTGGCTTTGGCCGTACGAATATAATCTTGGGTCATTACCTCAATCAAACCACTACGAACCAGTTGAACAATCACGGCCAAAGGGCGAATTCCCAACACAAAAGCCGGGAGGATTAGGTTCTTAAGCTGCAGTTGCGACCCTTCTCCAAAGTCGTCTAATTCGTATAAACTCCCCGTCATATTCAAATGAGTATGGGCATTCAGCAAATAACCAAAAATCCAAGAAAAAAGAATGGCACTAAAAAAAGAAGGGACACTCATGCCTAGAGTACTTAATAACTGGATGCTCGTATCGATCCAACTCCCTTTAAAGATCCCTGCAATAACCCCAAAAATAAGGCCTAGTATGATCGCAATTCCTATTGAAGCCACTGCCAAAATAAAGGTATTGGGTAAGGTTTCGGCTATGATGGTTTGTACTTTCTTGCCCTGACGTTGGTAGGAGGTTCTCAAATAGGGAGTCTTAAAGATTAGGTCAACTTTTGAAAAAGATAAAAGCAAAAAACCACCGTATTTCGATGGGGTATAGAACGTAAAGTCGGTTGGATTTTTAGAGTGAAAAGAAAGAGGTGCAAGATCATTCAAGTAAATTAAATATTGCTTTCCAATGGGCATATCGAAGCCGTACTTTTTTTTCACTTTCATCAATTGAACTTCTGTTGCGTTTTGGTCCAACACCATTTGAGCGGGATCACCAGGCAATACATTGAATAAAAAAAACACTACGGTAGCCACCCCAAAAAGGGTTAGCAATCCACTGATTATTTTTTCTAAAATAAAAGTAAACATGGTTTATGAATCCAAATGAATCAAAGCAAAAACAGCATAATTGATCATGTCCTGATAATTTGCGTCAATACCTTCGCTGACAATTGTCTTTCCTTGATTGTCTTCAATTTGTTTTACACGCAACAGTTTTTGTAAAATCAAGTCTGTTAATGAGCTTACGCGCATTTCCCTCCAAGCTTCTCCATAATCGTGATTTTTATCCATCATGAGTTGAAAGGTTTCGGCAAGATGTTTTTCGTACAATTCGGTTGCTTTTTGTGGATTTAAGTCGGGTTGCTCGGCTATTCCAAGCTCCAATTGAATCAGGGCCATCAAAGAATAATTGATGATCCCCATAAACTCGCTGACCTGACCTTCTTCAATTTTTTGCTCCTCAAGATCTTGTATGCTCCTGATTCGTTGTGCTTTAATAAAAATTTGATCGGTAAGCGAAGGTAATCTAAGAATTCTCCAAGCTGCACCGTAATCCTTCATCTTATTGATGAACAGGTCTTTACATCTGTTGGTAATCTGTTGATAATGTGCTTGAGTAGATTTCATAGGTATAGCAAATATGTGTAAATTTCGTTTAATTTTTCATCTCTTTCAAATATTCCGAAAAAAGTTATTCATGAATACTAAACACCACAGGACGATCAATTGCAGCGGCACTCTAGTAGATTTATCTAAACCCAAGATCATGGGAATTTTAAACCTTACTCCTGACTCTTTTTTTGATGGTGGAAATTACAACAAGGTCGACGCTGCCCTAGTTCAATGTGAAAAGATGATCAAGGAGGGTGCAGACTTTATTGACGTTGGTGCCTATAGTTCCAAGCCCGGAACTGAAGAAGTTTCTGAAGTGGAAGAATTGAAGCGCCTCCTCCCCACATTCGAAAAACTAAAATTTGAATTTCCTCAAACACTCTTTTCTATAGATACCTTTAGATCAAAAGTTGCAGCCCAAACCATTGATCGTGGAGCTGCGCTAATCAACGACATCTCGGCTGGGGCATTTGATCCTGAAATGTTAACTACAGTCGGAAAACACCAAGTTCCCTTTATCGCCATGCACATGCAAGGCAGGCCAGAAACCATGCAACTGCAACCGGTATATACGAATGTAGTCGATGAGGTAGTTTTTTTCTTTTCAAAAAAAATAAAGGAGGCCCAAACAGCGGGGATCAACGACATCATCATCGATCCTGGGTTTGGATTTGGAAAAACCAAGGAACATAATTTTGAGTTACTCAAACAACTTGAAACCTTTCAATGTTTTGATGTACCCGTACTTGCAGGGGTTTCAAGAAAATCCATGATCTATAAAACATTGAATATAAAAGCCGAAACTGCTCTTAATGGAACAACGGTCTTGCACACCCTTGCGCTTTCTAAAAAAGCACAAATACTTCGAGTCCATGACGTCAAAGAAGCAAAAGAATGTATTGATTTATTAGAAGCGCTTCAATAGTTTTTCTAATTTTACAAAAAACACTTTGCCTTGGATGGCCTAAATTTCTTAGAAATCAGTTTTATTGACGTAACCGATATCATCTTGGTAGCGGTATTACTCTACTATTTATACAAGCTAGTAAAAGGTACTGTAGCGATCAATATCTTCCTGGGAATTGTAATCATATACCTCATCTGGGTATTGACCGATGCCCTAAACATGGATGTTCTGAGTAATATTCTTGGTAAATTCATCAGTGTTGGATTCTTTGCTTTGATTGTTGTTTTCCAACAAGAAATACGGAAGTTTCTTCTCCTCTTGGGCTCTACAAATTATACCAGTAGAAAAAGCTTGGTTCGCTATTTTAATTTCTTGGGACAACAAAATGATGTGGTAAAACTGGACCTGTCTTTACTAGCGAGCGCTTGTGAAAAAATGGCAAGCGAAAAAACGGGGGCAATCATAGTTATAGAACGTTCCAATTCATTAGACTTTCTACAAAATACAGGCGATAAAACTGAAATAAAACTTTCCTCTCAGATTCTAGAAACCATTTTCTTTAAAAACAGTCCCCTTCACGATGGAGCAATCATAATCAAGGACAACGTCATAACTGCTACTCGGGTGGTTCTTCCGGTATCCGAATCGACTTCCATTCCGAAAAACTATGGTTTACGTCACAGAGCAGGAGCTGGAATTTCCGAAAAGACAGACGCCTTAGTTATTGTTGTTTCGGAACAACGCGGATTGATTACCTACATTAAAGATGGAGCGTTCATCAACTTTACTTCTGTCGATAAGTTGAAAAGGATTTTGAGCGAAGATTTATCGTTCTAAGATTCAATCTCAGAAAACTGAACTTGATGTAGTTTTTGGTAATAGCCATTCTTTTTATTCAACAACTCTTTGTGAGTGCCTACTTCAACAATCAAGCCTTGGTCCATCACAACAATACGATCTGCATTCTGAATAGTAGCCAAACGATGGGCAATGATGAGTGATGTTTTTCCTCTGGTAATGGTCTCCGTTGCGGTCTGAATCAATTCTTCGGAATAAGAGTCTATGGAAGAAGTGGCTTCGTCCAACACTAAAATGGTAGGCTTTGAAAGAAAGGCTCGTAAAAAAGCAATCAGTTGTCGCTGACCAGCTGACAACATAACACCGCGTTCCTTTACGTTATACTCATAACCGCCGGGCAAAGAACTGATGAATTCGTGAACTCCAATTTCTTTAGCTGCTAGTTGAACCTGTTCTAAACTGATGTTCGGGTTGTAAAGCGTAATGTTATTATAAACGGTATCCGCAAAAAGGAATACATCCTGCAACACAACGGCTACATGCCTTCTTAAATCGGTTAAGGCATAATCGCGAATGGATGTTCCATCAATCTTGATGTCCCCAGAATCAAATTCATAGAATCGAGAAAGCAGATTGATGATTGTAGATTTTCCTGCTCCCGTAGCTCCAACGATCGCCACTGTTTCACCTGGCAGAACTTGCAAGTCGATGCCTTTGAGTACTTCTTCTCCTTTGATGTACGAAAAATGAAGCTGCTCTAAATCAATTTTTCCCGACATCGCCTGAGTCGTAAAGGCTCCATTGTCTTCAATTTGACTTTCGGTCTCTAAGATTACAAAAACACGATTGGCAGCTACCATCCCCATTTGAAGCGTATTGAATTTATCCGCTATCTGACGTAGTGGGCGAAAAAGCATTTGAGAAAGCTGTATGAACAAGAAGATAATACCCAAGGAAATACTCCCGCCAGCAATGACATTCAAGCCGCCGTACCAAACTAAAAGTCCAATGGTAACGGAGGTGGAAATTTCCGCAACTGGAAAAAATATGGAGTTGAACCAAACCGTTTTTAACCAAGCCTTTTTATGCTTTTTATTGATGCCCATAAAGGTATTTTGCTCAATTACCTCCCGATTAAAAAGTTGGACGATTTTCATTCCACTAATCCGCTCTTGAACAAAGGTGTTTAAATCAGCAACCTGCTTGCGAACATCTTCAAAGGCTTTTTTCATGGACTTCTGAAATACACGCGTAGCATATAAAATAACCGGTAAGACCGAAAAAACAATGAGTGAAAGCTTCCAATTTACAAAGAGCATAACCGCTACAACTATTCCCATTTTTAATAAATCGGCGATGATCATAAACAATCCCTGACTGAAGATACTGGCAATGGTTTCTATATCACTAACGGATCGGGTTACTAAACGTCCAACTGCCGAAGTATCGTAATAGGCCATTTTAAAACGAATCAGTTTTTGAAACAATTCTACCCGAAGGTCTTTTACAATCATTTGCCCCAACCAGTTCGCGTAATAAATAAAGATGAACTGAAAAACGACCTCTAAAATTAAACTGAGTAACATTAAGAGTGAACAAAACACCAACCCATCATAATCTTTAGGAGTAATGTAATCGTCGATAACGATTTTAAGTAAATAGGGACTTAGCGTAGAAAACACAGACAGCAAAATCGCAGATAGCAAGACAAAATAATAGGTCAATCGATAGGGATTAGAGTAATCCATCAATTTACCTAACAACTTTAAATCAAATACTTTGCCGTTAACTTTTGCCATTTATACTATAGGTTTCTTTTGGGTATTGAATGTCTGTAAGATACAACCCTTGTGCTGGTACAGAAAGCCCCGCATTACTTCTTTTTTTACTTTTTATAATTTCTCCGAATGCCTCAATCGTAATTTTACCTGTGCCCACATCCAATAGGGTTCCTACAATAGCACGAACCATATTCCGTAAAAAACGATTGGCTGTGATGGTAAAAACATAGCCGCCTTCTTTGGCGACCCATTGGGCGTGTTGGATGTCACAAAAGAATGTTTTGACTTCGGTATGTATTTTTGAAAATGCCTCAAAATCTTTGAAAGTTTGCATCAATTGAGCAGCTTCGTTCATTTTCTCCAGATCGAGGGCATCACGAACATAATAGGTTAACCCTTGTGAAAATGGATTTTTCTTCGCATCTATATGGTATTCATAGGTTCTCCAACTAGCGTCAAAGCGTGCATGAGCATCTGGCTTTACCGCTACAACGGAATGAATTACAACATCAAAATTGAGGTATTGATTGATCAGATAAACCAAATTGCCTTGTATTTCCTTTGGAACCTCTGCGTCAAAGTGAGCAACCATGAGTCGGGCATGAACTCCTGTATCGGTTCGTCCAGCTCCAGTTACCTTTATTGGAGCTCGTAACACCGTTGTCAAAGCATCTTCCAAAACCTCTTGAACGCTGATCGCGTTGGGTTGGCATTGCCATCCGTGAAACGGACTTCCTAAATAAGATAAATTGATGAAATAACGCACTTAAATTCTTTGTTGCAAAGGTATCAGAAAAACATAACAAGCAAAACAATATCTACAATTGCACGAGTTTAATTGAAAGTAATTTAAATCGAATAAGCATTATTTCACATATTTATTTAAAGTAAATTGCAATGAAATAATTTAATTAAGACATTTGAGCGAGAACCTAAAAGTCACCAAAACTCCTTTACTAAACTTTTGAAAAAAATACTCCTCCTCTCCGATACGCATAGCCATATAGACGAACGTATCCTCAGTTATGTTGAACAGGCAGACGAAGTTTGGCATGCCGGCGATATTGGAAACCTCAGTGTAACCGATGCTATTGAAAAAATAAAGCCTTTGCGGGCTGTCTACGGCAATATCGACGGAAAAGAGGCACGGCTAAGTTTTCCAGAATTTCAACAATTTTACTGCGAAAAAGTAGCAGTACTCATGACCCATATTGGAGGAAATCCTGGCCGTTACAACCCCAAAGTACGCACAGTATTGAGCAGATCATTCCCTAAGCTTTTTATTTGTGGGCATTCCCACATTCTCAAAGTAATGCAGGACAAAAAGTACAAGCACTTACATATGAACCCCGGAGCAGCGGGTGTACACGGATTTCACAAGGTACGAACCATGTTGCGCTTTGAAATTGATGGAGATCAGATTCAAAATCTAGAAGCTATAGAGTTGGGAATGCGAGGTAAAATTCAAGATTAACGCAAACGGTCTACGGACCGAATCAAAGCCTCATCTTTTTTGATGTATCTGTTGGCCAGTAGTAAGAATATCCAGCTTAGCAAGACAAGTGAATAATGGATTAAGATTAATTGCTTGAGAGAATCAAATTGCTCAAAAACATCTACCAGTTCAAATACCTCATATCCTATTGAAGTGACTAAAATAAGTCTGTTCAATACAAGTTGAAAACTCCGCTTGGAAAACAGCATCAAACTCACAGAGGCAAGCAAAACAAAGAGGTAAGGCATATTGCTGAGAACCCCATAAATACGCTCAGGGTTATCGTCTAAGGGTATCGGAAAACGAACAATAGCAAGGATTGTAATTATTATGTAGGCAAGGGTATACAGCGTCTGAATTCTTTGCAGCATTATATTTTTTTTCAAAATTAAAGATTTTTCATTGAGGGTTATATTTTTTTCGTATTATTGTTGAAGCAATCGACAAATAAAGGATTGTTCTTCAACCAAACTTCACATTTACCGGGATTCTACCGAGTAAATCAATTTCACAAAAAGAATGTACGAAATATCAGAATTAAAGAGTAAAAAACTACCCGATTTACAAATTATAGCCAAGTCAATTGGTGTAAAGCGAATTACTGGCCTCAAAAAAATGGATTTGATCTATCAAATCATAGATTATGTTTCTGCAAATCCAGATGCGATAAAGAGTGCACCCATTGCACCCGCAGCTGCATCAGCTCCAACTGCACCAAAAGAAGAAGTGGTTAGAGCGAAAAAACCAAATGTAAGAACGTCCAAACCGACTAAAACTACAAATACAGAAACAATAGAAAGCAAACCCGATACAGCGGTAAGCTCAGAATCTTCCTCCCAAGAGGAGAAAGAACCTACGCAGCCAAAAAGAAATAATCCAGAGAAGTCAAGAGCTCAAAATCAAAACGGGAACCCCAATCAAAAACAAAATCCCAATCAGAAACAGAATGGGAATCCCAATCAAAAACAGAATCCAAACCAAAACCCGAATCAGAAGCAGAATCCAAATCAAAAGCAAAACCCAAACCAGCGAAAAAATAACAACCCCAATCAAAAGCACAAAAATCAGGGTGAGCCAAATCACAACAAAGACAAACGCAATCGTTACCGCGAACCTGATTATGAATTCGAAGGGATTATTGATTCCGAAGGAGTTTTAGACATAATGGCTGAAGGCTATGGTTTTTTAAGATCATCGGATTACCATTACCTCTCTTCTCCTGATGATGTATATGTTTCTCAGTCTCAAATTCGCTTATTTGGTCTTAAAACTGGAGACACCGTCCTTGGAACCGTTCGTCCACCCAAAGAAGGAGAAAAATATTTCCCTTTAATTAAAGTAAATAAAATCAATGGTCTCGATCCAAAAGTAGTTCGCGATCGTGTATCTTTTGAACACCTTACTCCGCTTTTCCCTCAAGAAAAATTCAAGTTAGCAGAGCGACAGAGTACCATTTCAACTCGAATCATCGACCTATTCTCTCCTATCGGGAAAGGACAGCGTGGCATGATCGTTTCGCAGCCAAAAACAGGTAAGACCATGCTGCTTAAAGACATCGCAAATGCGATCGCTGCCAATCATCCTGAAGTGTATCAAATCATTCTTTTGATTGATGAACGTCCAGAGGAGGTAACCGATATGCAACGTAATGTAAAAGGAGAGGTTGTTGCTTCTACTTTTGACGAACCGGCAGACAGACACGTTAAAGTGGCTAATATTGTCTTAGAAAAAGCAAAGCGTTTGGTCGAATGTGGTCATGATGTTGTAATACTCTTAGACTCCATCACCCGTTTGGCGCGAGCTTATAATACTGTTCAGCCTGCTTCAGGAAAAATACTGAGTGGAGGGGTTGATGCCAACGCACTACACAAACCAAAACGATTTTTCGGGGCAGCTCGTAACATTGAAAATGGAGGATCCTTATCGATCATTGCAACTGCTTTGACAGAGACCGGATCTAAAATGGATGAAGTTATTTTCGAGGAATTCAAAGGAACTGGAAATATGGAACTTCAATTGGAACGTAAAATTTCCAACCGACGTATTTTCCCTGCCATAGATTTGATTTCGTCGAGCACAAGACGTGACGACATCTTATTGGATGAAAATACCGTAAAACGCATGTGGATCATGCGCAAGTATCTTGCCGACATGAATCCTGTAGAAGCGATGGAATTCATCAACGATCGCTTTAAAAGAACTAAAAACAACGAAGAGTTTTTGATTTCGATGAATGCTTAAATAAAAACCCTTACAAAACAAAAAAGTGCTATCCGACGATAGCACTTTTTTTAGGTCTTAAAGCGAGCTCAAAAGACCATAAGAGTATGATTAGGTCCCAATTTACATTTGATTTAGCGCTATGGTGTACTTCTGTAAAACAAAAGCAAAAAAAAAGTGCTATCAAATGGATAGCACTTTTTTGAAGGGGTATAGATACAACTAAAGAGCCGAAACGTGTTTAGTCAATTTTGACTTCAAGTTAGCTGCTTTGTTAGCGTGTATGATGTTGTTTTTAGACAATTTGTCTAACATAGAGATAACGCTCTTGAGCAATACATCAGCTTCTTTACGATCCGTAAGTTCTTTCAACTTTTTGACAGCGTTACGTGTTGTTTTGTGTTGAAAACGGTTACGTAATCTTTTCTTGTCGTTTGATCTAATTCTCTTTAATGCAGATTTATGATTTGCCATCTAAATGTTGTTTTTTTTAATGTGTAGCCCGTAGGGGAGTCGAACCCCTCTTTCTAGGATGAAAACCTAACGTCCTAACCGATAGACGAACGGGCCATTTTTTATGGTTGCAAATTTAAAACGAAATAATATACCCTGCAACCCTTTTCCGTTAATTTTTATTGATTTTTTTTATATAATTTTCTTGACATAAAAGCAGTTTCTTGAATATGCTGATTAGTAGGCTTTAGCGAATAACACCCTTTGAACTGAGGGTTTTCCAGAAAAAACACAGCTTCCTTCTTTGGACACCGAAGCATACGGAATACATCGTATTGTTGCCTTTGTAGCTTTCTTTATTGCTTCTTCAGATTCGGACGTTCCGTCCCAATGCGCCGAAACAAACCCCCCTTTGGTATTGAGGATTTCTTTAAAAGTTTCAAAATCATCTACCTCCGTGATGTGATCGTCTCTGTAATTTGCCGCTTTTGTAAAAAGTGTTTCTTGAATCTCCTTGAGTAAATTCGGAATTACTGTTCCAAGTTCAGCGATGGGTTCATAAGACTTGGTCAGGGTGTCTCTTCTTGCCAGCTCAATTTGGTTCTTCTCTAAGTCTCTTGGACCTATTGCAATGCGTAAAGGAACTCCTTTAAGCTCATAGTCGTTGAACTTGAATCCTGGCTTCACATTATCGCGATCATCAAACTTAACACTCACTCCCAAATCAAGCAATTGCTGTTTAATGGCTAAGGCTACTTCGGTAATAGCTGCCAATTGTTCTGCTCCTTTGTAAATAGGAACAATGACGACTTGTATGGGTGCTAAATTTGGAGGTAAAACCAAACCGTTATCATCGGAGTGGGTCATGATGAGCGCGCCCATTAGGCGGGTCGATACGCCCCAAGAGGATGCCCAAACGTGCTCCAACTTCCCTTCTTTGGATGCAAATTTAACATCAAATGCTTTGGCAAAGTTTTGCCCTAAAAAATGAGAAGTTCCAGCCTGTAAGGCTTTTCCGTCTTGCATCAGTGTTTCGATACAATAGGTCTCCTCTGCCCCAGCAAAACGTTCACTTTCTGACTTCACTCCCTTAATGACAGGAATTGCCATAAAATTTTCTGCAAAATTGGCATAAATATCGTTTATCAAAATGGTCTCGTCTAAGGCTTCTTGTCTCGTTGCATGGGCGGTATGCCCTTCTTGCCACAAAAACTCTGCAGTTCTTAGGAATAAACGGGTACGCATTTCCCAACGCACAACGTTCGCCCATTGGTTAATGAGAATTGGCAGGTCTCTGTAGGACTGAATCCAATTTTTATAGGTACTCCAAATGATTGCTTCACTGGTAGGTCGAACCACAAGTTCCTCCTCTAATTTAGCGTCAGGGTCTACCATTAGTTTCCCCGACTCATCTGGATTGTTCTTAAGACGGTAATGGGTGACTACCGCACATTCTTTTGCAAATCCTTCGGCATTCTTTTCCTCAGCTTCAAAAAGGCTTTTAGGTACCAATAGAGGGAAGTAGGCATTTTGATGTCCGGTTTCTTTGAATTTCTTATCCAACTCAGCTTGCATTTTTTCCCAAATGGCATAGCCATAAGGCTTGATTACCATACAGCCTCGAACCGCAGAGTTTTCTGCTAAGTCAGCTTTAGTAACCAGTTCGTTATACCATTTGGAATAATCTTCCGATCGTGTTGTAAGTTTCTTTGACATTAGTTTGAAATAGAATTAAACGATTTGCTCTTTAAAATATTGAGGTGTAAAATTAATTGTTTTCATTTTGTTTTACCTACAAAAAAATGAATGTTATCTGATTTTATTAACCTGAGTGAATCTTGAGAAAATAAAGGCCTAAGGAATTAGAGCATAAAAACACAGTTCAATCCCGTCGCTTTGTGTAATCTCTTGGAGAGAATATTCAGTGAATGCTGATCTACCCCTGGTATTTTGATTGCTGGATTTCGATAACCATTTACTTCTTCAACAACCAACTGCTCGATTGGATTTTGTCGCCTAGTCCATCGACCAAGGATATTCCCAATTGATCACAGATGGGTTTTTCAGGTATACTGCTATTGGTTTGATCTCCACCATTGGCAAAACTTAAGTCAAATTCGTTGCCGAAATCTAGCGCAATTTTCTCAATGGTTTTACATACGGTTCGGTCTTGATCTACAGAAAGTATACAATGATCTACCGATTTTATATTAGAAACGATACATACGCGTTCTTGTTCTTCTTGAAATTCAGCACTCCCCTTTAAAGCCCTTTGATGATCATTGTTAACAATCACAAACAACTCATCGGACAAAGCTTTGGCGTTATTTAAATACTCGATATGCCCTTTGTGGATGGGATTAAAATATCCCGAAACAATCATTCCTTTTTTCTTATTCATCTTTTAAGATTTTATCTACCAAAATCGTCTTGTACTCGGATGATATCATCTTCATCCGAAGGGTTATTTATATCGTTGTGCTGCCATATTTCTGCAACTATACAAGGCTCATCCAAGCCAATTAGCCTGTGTCGTTCTCCTTGCTTTAAAACAATTTGATCGCCTTCATTATACACTTCCATTTTGGTTTCAGTATCATCAACACTTCTCACAACACCCGCTGAGCCTTGGAATATCTGCCAAATTTCTGCTCTTCGGTTATGATACTGCCAAGACAGTCTGGCTTCTGGTTTCACAATCAAAATCTTAGGGCTCAGCTTCCCTCCTATTTTTAGTGTATCTATATCCAACCCTTCAAAAAAGTGATTAGAAAACTCTTGGGCTTGGCTTTCATCGATGACTAGAAAACCTCCCCAGGGTCTGTTGAAGTCTTTTGAAATGATTTTAAAACCTAAGGATCCGATAAGTCGTTCTATTTCTTTAAACATTTTTTTATAGGGCTATTCCTGATTTTTTCATAATGTACTGAAGACAGAATAAAATTATTAGTCCCATTGCATATTCTAAATACTAGTGGTGCTTAGATCTTAAATAAAAACCTCAAATTCAGAAGTCTACTGCTACAGCAAAAATAGGGAATTCAGTTTTATTTTTAGATTGTTTTTAGTAGTTCATTGACATTTCAATTAAAATGAATCTTGTGGGTCAGTTACGCGAAGATTATAAGAGTTCATTTTTCTGGCACAGAATTTGAAATAGTACCTTATGAACCACAAGTTGTACTTCTTTTAATTTACTTTTGTTACAACTGCTAAAACTGAATATTATGAAAAATCATCCATCAACTTCGATCTTAAGAACTACATTTCTTATTGTTTTTTCTATTTTTCTGTATTCTTGTGGTAGTTTTCAACCTACTTCTTATTACGCTACTGATGGCATTTACAGTAGTGATCAACAAGTTCAAAATACGCCTAAAAAACAAGCACCCAAATCGACTGAATACTCTCAATACTTCAATGAAAAATCTAAAGAATATGCATGGGATGAATCTGCAACTGATGTGTATTTAACAGATGTCGACAACTATACAGGAAACCCTGCAAACGCAGCACAAGTCCCCCAAGGACAGTGGGGAAGTGCACCGCAAAGCACCAATGTGTATGTCTTTGGTGGTCCTATAGATAATCGTTTTAACTACTTAGGCTATGACCCCTTTTTCAACAATGGTTTCCGTTTTGGTTTTGGGAATTTTGGCGGTGGCTTTTACGGTAGTTTTGGAAGAGGATACAACCCTTATGGTTGGGGATTTTACAATCCCTACTACGCTCCCTATGCCTATGGTTTTTATGATCCTTATTTTTATGGAGGTTATCCCTACAACCCGTATCGTAGATTCAATCGCTTCAATAATAGAAATTTCAATCGTGTAGCTAGAAATAGAGTTCAACCCAGAAGAAGATCCTATTCTAATTCTCGACGCGGGTCAGTAAATACTTCAAGACGATCCAACTCCAATGCTTCAAGAATATCTGCTACTTCAGTACGACGAGGAAATATTGGTTCAAGAAGCACAAATACTGTTGCACGGGTTCCGAATTTAATTCGAAATTCTTCTAATGTATCGCGAAGTAATGGCGAAGAAATTCGAAACTATGCTCGGCGATATGTTACTCCAACGAACAACAACATCATCATCAACAATAATTCTTCTCGCTCACAAGCAAGGAGACCCAACAACGTGAATTCAGGGTCGAACTCGAACTATTACAAACCGAGAACATCGTCTTCGAGAAGTAATAATTCCAACTACAATAACAGTAGTAGAAGTTCTAATGTTCGAAGTTCAAGCAGCAGAAGTTCGAGCAGCAGAAGTTCTGCTGCAAGATCAAGTTCTAGCTCCCGTTCATCGAGATCAGGTAGAAGAAATTAACAACCATACTCATTCCAATTAAATCCTATGAAACATTATTTCAAAGCCATACTATTGCTTTTTTTTGTCACTTCAATGAACGGGCAAACTTTTCAAGATATCCTGAGATACAGTACGTCTGATCTCAACGGAACTGCTCGTTATACGGCAATGGGGGGTGCTTTTGGAGCCTTAGGAGGCAACTTTAGCGCTCTTCAAAACAACCCAGCGGCAGGTTCTGTATTTGAACATACCCAATTCAGCATTACGACCAGCTCCATTCGAAATCAGACCAACGCCACCTATTTTGGAAGCAGTTATGAAACTAAGAATAGAGACTCTGAATTTGACCAAGTAGGTTTTGCTTTGATTTTAAAGAATACGGAACAGAGTCCGTGGTCTAAGATTGGCTTTGCCTTTGATTACCAAAAAACGGCAAATTTCAATAATGTTTTTGAGGCGGATGGCTACAATACAACTGGAGTCGATCAGTACTTTTTGAATAATGCTCAAGGTTTTGAGTTAGAAAATTTCACAGTCAATGTTGATGCAGGAGAAGACGTTACTTTCTTATATGAATACCTAAATGAATTAGATGTAGTTGGATTCATGGCTCAACAAGGTTTTTTAGGATATGAATCTTTGATAATCGATGCAGAAACTGTTGCATCAACAAATACTGTATACATCAGTAATGTAAGTTCAGGTTCAGAGGGGTATTTTCATGAATATGTAACCCAAAGAAGTGGTGGGATCAAGAAGTATACCTTCAATTTTAGTGGAGAGTACTTAAACAAGTACCATGTGGGAGTCAACATCAATTCCCACAAATTAGAATATCGTGAAATAACTGATTTTTATGAAGATAATTATTCTAACAGTTCTGATCTTAAAATGTTTCGCTTTAATAATGAACTCTTTACTTTTGGAAAAGGGATCTCTTTTCAGCTCGGGGGGATCGCTAAAATAAATAAGAATATCCGTGTAGGGTTGAGCTATGAAAGCCCAACTTGGTTTTCTATTAACGAGGAAACTAGACAGTTTATTGAAGCTAATGACGGACTCGATATTTTAGTAGCTCCTGAGAGTACCAATATTTATCCCGAATATCGCTTCAAAACCCCATCGAAGTATAGCGGAAGTTTTGCATATGTTTTTGGTCAAAAAGGATTGATCAGTGTTGACTACACTCAAGTAAACTACGATAAAGCACAATTCGACGAACCTAATGATGATTTTCTAAACCAGGAAAACGAGGTCATTATTCAGAACGTAAATGCCGCTGGTGTCCTCAGAGTTGGTGGTGAATACCGCTTTGGAAATTACAGCATTCGTGCCGGATATATTAAGCAAGGTGCTACTCTAAAAAACTTTGACAACAGCAGTTCTACCAAAAGTATTGGCGGAGGAATCAATTTTGGAGGAAGCTCCCTGGATCTGAGTATTGTAAGCAGTGAATTTAGAGGCCAACAACAACTTTTTTCTACGGGTCTAACAGATGCTATTGATCTTAAAAGAGAACGTTTTACCATCGGATTGACCTACACGCTTAAATTATAATAAAACTCCTGTATCTAAAAAGGGATATGCTCCAAAAAATCTAGCATAAATGATTATCTTTGTGAGACTTTAAAGATACTATGATAGTGAATAATTCCTTAGAAGAAACGATCGATGCTTATGGCGATGATCATGTAGGTAGTAGTGCTACCACGCCCTTACGTGCTGATGCTTTTGAGCTCAGCAACCCAAAAAAGGTAGAATTAATACAAGAAAAAGTTGCGGAAATCCTGGAAATTCTTGGGATGGATTTAACAGACGACAGTATTAAAGGAACTCCAAAACGGGTTGCTAAAATGTATGTCAATGAGATTTTTGGTGGGCTTCATCCCGACAAAAAACCAAAAGCTTCAACTTTTAGCAACAAATATAAATATGGTGAAATTCTCGTAGAGAAAAACATCACCCTATACTCCACTTGTGAGCATCACTTACTTCCTATCGTTGGTAAAGCTCATGTAGCCTATATCTCAAAAGGTACCGTAGTTGGTTTATCCAAGATGAATCGGATTGTACAATACTACGCTCAGCGTCCACAAGTACAAGAACGTCTTACCTTACAAATTGTAGAAGAACTCAAACAAGTTTTAGGCACAGAAGATGTGGCTTGTGTTATAGATGCAAAGCACCTATGTGTAAATTCTAGAGGGATTCGTGATATTAGCAGTAGCACGATTACTTCAGAATTTGGAGGGCAATTTAAAAAGAAAGAAACCAAACGCGAATTTTTGGATTATATCCAACTCGACACTGAATTCTAATGCAGCAGCTTTCTGTATACAATTCCCTCAGCGGAAAAAAAGAAATTTTTACGCCCATCACACCTAACTATGTGGGTATGTATGTTTGCGGTCCAACGGTTTATAGTAATGTACATTTAGGTAATTGTAGAACCTTTATGTCGTTCGATTTGATCTATCGTTACCTAAAGCATTTAGGGTATAAAGTACGCTATGTCCGTAACATAACCGATGCGGGACATTTAGAAAATGATGCAGATGAAGGCGAGGATCGAATTGCAAAAAAAGCACGCTTAGAAGCAATTGAACCTATGGAGGTAGTTCAACGCTACACCGTTGATTTTCACAATACGCTTGCAAAATTCAACAACCTCCCACCGAGCATTGAGCCAACGGCAACCGGTCATATAATTGAGCAAATTGAAATCATCAAGACCATCCTTGAAAAAGGGTTTGCTTATGAAATAAACGGTTCTGTATATTTTGATGTGCTCAAGTATAACGAAACCCATAACTACGGAAAACTTAGTGGTCGTAAGATCGAAGATCTCATTCACAATACACGAAGCTTAGAAGGTCAGTCGGATAAAAAAAGTCCACAAGATTTTGCGCTATGGAAAAAAGCAGAACCAAAACACATCATGCGATGGCCTTCACCCTGGAGTGATGGTTTCCCTGGATGGCATTTGGAGTGTACAGCGATGAGTACAAAATATCTTGGCAATCAATTTGATATCCACGGAGGCGGAATGGATCTGAAATTTCCCCACCACGAATGTGAAATTGCTCAAGCCGAATCGATGACCAACCAAGCGCCTGTAAACTATTGGCTACATGCTAATATGCTGACTCTTAACGGTCAGAAAATGGCAAAGTCAACCGGAAACAACATCCTTCCAGACGCCATGTTTTCTGGAGATAATGATATTTTCACAAAAGCATTTACTCCTTCGGTAGTTCGGTTTTTCCTTTTACAAGCCCATTACAGAAGCATTGTTGACTTGAGTGAAGATGCATTATTGGCTTCCGAAAAAGGGTTCAATCGCCTTCAAGAAGGTATGCAGACGCTCAAACAGTTAACACCTTCAGAGGCTACAACAACCTTTGATTTTAATGCTTGGGAGGCCAAGTGTTATGCAGCAATGAATGATGACTTTAACAGTCCAATTCTTATTGCGCAACTTTTTGATGCCGTTCGGTTCATTAATGCAGTTAAAAATGAATCAGCAACAATCTCTGCAGACGATCAAGAGAAATTATCCCATAAAATGGGTGAATTTGTTGAAGACATTATGGGTATTGAGTTGGATGGATCTGAAAATCAATCCGCTGTAAACACAGCCCTAGAGGGTACTGTATCCATGTTGATCGACATTCGGAAAACTGCGCGTGACAATAAGGATTTTGCTACTTCAGATCGTATTCGAGATGAACTCCTTGCACTGGGCGTTCAACTGAAGGATGGCAAAGATGGAACAGGATTTAGTCTGTAACTGGCACTCTGGAAATGAGAAAAATCGCGATACTCCCTTTTGTACTCCTCATTAAATTTTATCGTTCCTATATATCGCCACTAACACCTCCATCGTGCAGACATACACCCACCTGTTCACAATATGGTCTTGAGGCTTTTGAAAAACATGGTCTATTCAAAGGTTTTTATCTAACCCTTAAACGTATTTTAAGCTGTCATCCTTGGACCAAGGGAGGATATGATCCTGTTCCGTAAACTTGGAGATAAATTCATAAAAAATAGCTACTTTTAACTAACTAATATAGACGCATATGCTTTTTTCTAAAATACAATGGGCACCTTCTGACACTTTATTTAAAATTGGAGGTTTTGGGGTTCATTATTACAGTTTAATGTTTGTTGTTGCATTTTCAGTGGGTATATACCTGATGAAGAAAATGTATGAAAAAGAAAAAGTATCTGTGGATTATGTGGAACCCCTGCTTTTTTATGTAGTCATAGCTACCGTTCTTGGAGCTCGACTGGGAGAAGTGTTTTTTTACAGTTGGGATTACTATCAAAATCACTTAATCGAAATTCTTTTACCCATACGAGCTTTGGAAGGTTCCAGCTTTTTATTCGGCTTAATCGATGGATATGAATTCACAGGATTTAGAGGATTAGCGAGTCATGGAGCTACCATTGGAATTTTGATTGGCTTGTATCTGTATCAAAAAAAATACAGTTACAAACCTTTAATTTGGATCTTAGATCGACTGGTCATTCCTGTAAGTTTAGGAGCAGCATTGGTTCGTGTTGGAAACTTTTTTAACTCAGAGATCGTTGGAAATTATACAGATAATAATTTTGGGGTTGTTTTTCTTAATCGAGGAGAAATTGCTCCCCGACATCCTGCACAATTATACGAAGCCATCGGATATCTAGCACTATTTTTCTTGCTACGTTATTTATACAACAACAAAGTAAAGCGACCCAATGGATATTTATTTGGACTGTTTTTTGTCGTGCTTTTTAGTGTTCGCTTTTTAGTAGAATTGGTTAAAGTAAGTCAAGGTGGTTTCGAAACCTACCTTCCGCTTTTATCCACAGGACAATGGCTGAGTATTCCCATGATCCTTTTTGGTCTTTTCTTTATGTTTAAAAAATCAAATTCAAACCAATAAACCATGAATCCCCTCGATCTTTTACGTTACCCTACTGGAAAGTTTGTTTGGCCAACTGCGCAACCTTCTCTCGAAGATAAAGGCAGGGCACTATCCATTTTAAAGGATTTTCCGAAACTTCTTAAAGAAGAAGTAAGCAGCCTAAATGAAAATCAATTACGAACTCCTTACCTAGAAGGTGGGTGGACCGTTGCTCAAGTTGTTCATCACTTAGCGGATAGTCACTCCCATGCATACCTCAGATGTAAACATGCACTCCTTGAGGATACCCCAAAAATAAAAGATTATACAGAATCGGATTGGGCAAAACTCGACGATGCTTCCGCAAGTGACGTTTCCCCTATCCTATCCATTATCGATGGTATCCATCATTGATGGGTAAGCTTCTTCAGTAAACTTTCGAGCTCTCAAATGGAACGTACGTATTATCATCCTGAAGGTTCCAAAGAATACCCTCTATACGTAGTGCTGGCGATATACTCATGGCACAGTATGCATCATCTTGAACACATACGGGTTCTTAAGAAGAGTTTTTAAATTCTAATACCAAAAAAAAATCACGACTTACATCGTGATTTTTTATATTCAGTAAAAGCTTAAAACTTATTCTTTTAAAGCCTTTTTATTTTGTGTGTCATACATTACAGGAGTAGCAATGAATACAGAACTGTAGGTTCCTACAATAACTCCAATGATCAAGGCAAACATGAAGCCTCGGATAGATTCACCACCGAAAATAAAGATGGCCAATAATACCAATAAGGTAGTCAATGACGTATTCAACGTTCTACTCAATGTGCTGTTTAAGGCAGCATTAACCGTTGTATCCAATTCCCATTTCGTATGTTCATTTGTAAATTCTCGTATGCGGTCAAAAACTACTACCGTATCATTCAGTGAATAACCAATTACGGTCAATATGGCGGCAATAAATGCTTGGTTTATCTCCATGCTGAAGGGCATGATAGAATAGGTAAGAGAGAAGATACCCAACACGATTAATACATCGTGGAAAACAGCTGCTACCGCTCCCAAAGAGAACTGCCACTTACGGAAACGCAATAGGATATAAAGGAATACTACGATCAAAGAACCAAAAACGGCTAGGTAGGAGTTTTTCTTAATATCATCAGCAATAGTTGGACCTACTTTGATAGAAGACATAATTCCCACGGTCTTAGAATCCGAACCGTTTACAAATTCATCATAACTAATTCCTGCTGGAAGATAAGCTTGAAGACCTGCATAGAGCTTTTCGTAAATCTCTACATCAATTGCAGTTCCTTCCTCATCTACTTTATATTTAGTAGTGATTTTCAACTGATTATCGTCCCCAAAAGTTTTAGCTTCTACACTTCCAAAAGCACCTACAAGAACGCTTTCAACTTCAGTTGGGTTTACTATTTTATCGAAACGAACAGTATACGATCGACCTCCAACAAAATCAACACCTTGATTTAAACCATTAAGAGTTAAAGAAACAAGACTTGCTACAATTAAAACTCCTGATACGATATAAGCTGTTTTTCTTTTTCCTAAGAAGGTGATGGCCATGTTCTGGAACAACCCTTTAGTTGAAGCGGTTGCAAATGAAACTAGTTTTCCTTTTACCGAACGTGAGTCGATTAAGAGTCTCGTAATGAAGATTGCCGTAAATAAGGAAGTTGCAATACCAATCAATAAGGTCGTTGCAAATCCTTTAATAGGACCCGTACCAAAAACAAATAAAATCAAGGCTGTTAAACCGGTCGTTATGTTGGCATCCAAAATAGAAGACAATGCATTATCAAACCCATCAGCAACAGATTTCAATTGTCCTTTTCCCTTCTTCAGTTCCTCTCGAATTCGCTCAAAAATCAGCACGTTAGCATCTACCGAAATACCGATTGTTAATACAATCCCTGCAATTCCGGGTAAGGTTAATACAGCGCCTAGACCCGCTAAAATTCCAAAGATGAGTAAGATGTTCAATACTAAGGCAACATCAGCAAATATACCGGAAGAACCGTAGTAGAAAATCATCCAAAGTAATACAATGATCAAGGCAATTCCAAAAGAATAAATACCGCTCTGAATCGCTTCTTTTCCTAAGGAAGGTCCAACAATTTCTGATTGTATGATGTCTGCTGAAGCAGGGAGTTTACCCGCTCGCAAAACATTGGCTAAATCAATTGCTTCATTCAAGGTAAAGCTTCCAGAAATCTCTGAACGCCCACCTGATATTGCACCCTTAGAAACTCCGGGAGCAGAATATACAGTATTGTCAAGAACGATGGCAATATTACTTCCTTCTTTCGATGCTTTCCCAGTCATAGTCTCCCAAATACGTGCACCTTTAGAATCCATTTGCATGGATACCGAAGGCTGCCCAACTTGATCGTACGATTGTAAAGCATCTACTATAACCCCACCACTTAAAGGAGGAACTCCTTCACGATTTGATTTTAAGATGTATAAGTCAACTATTTCAGATCCCTCTTGTTCTTTTCCCCAAGCAAATTCAACATAACGGAATTGTTGTGGCAATAATCTGCGAACTTCTGGAAGGTCTAAATATGCCATTACAGTATTTCTGTCTTTTTTGGCAAATTGAGCTAAAACTGGTCCTCCTTGGTAACCGTATCCTTTGACTAAGTCTAAAAGTGGGTTCCCAGCAGCAACAGTAGCCGAATCTTTTGCTTCAACATCTGCTAATAAATCGTCAATAGCAGAAGCTTCTTCTGTTTCTACTTTATTTTCATTTACCCCTTTTTCAATCAACAAATTGTTGGCTGCATAGAGGAAATTTAGGAACTGATCGTTTTTATAGGTTTCCCAAAACTCAAGTTGTGCTGTACTTTGAAGTAAATTCTTAACACGTTCTACATCACGAGCACCAGGAAGTTCAACTAAGATTCTTCCAGAAGTACCCAAACGTTGAATGTTGGGTTGTGTTACTCCAAATTTATCGATACGTTTTCTTAATACTTCAAAAGCCGAAACGATAGACTCATCAATTTTTCGGCGAATGATTGGACGGACTTGGTCGTCGGTCATCTCAAAATTGATGACATCACTTAAAGTTCTGTTTGCGAAAATCTCAGGGTTCGCTAAAGTAGTTTCACCTTTTATAGCGTCAAAAGCAGTAAAGAAAGACTCAACATATGGAACGTCAGAGCTTTTCTGAAGTAGGTCAGCATCGTCAAGTGCTTGATTGAAGGTTGGGTTTTTGGTATAATCCGCCAATCCTTTCAAGATATCTTTTACTGAAATTTGAAGAATCACGTTGATTCCTCCTTTCAGGTCAAGACCTTTATTTAATTCTTTTCCTTTGGCATCGTTGTAAGATGTGAAACCATATAGTGGTAAATTTCCAATTGAATCAAGGTAATTCGTTTCGAATTGTTCTCTGAGAGCAACATAGTCGGTTTGGTCTTCTGAAACTCTACTGATAGCGTAAGAAGAAGCTTTATCTTCTTGGCCACTTGAAATGAAAGTAAAAGAAAGTTGGTAGATGCTAACGATTCCAAAAAGGATCCCGAAAACTTTTATTAGTCCATTATTCTGCATTAGTTTGATTTTTAAGCGTGTTAAAGGCGAGCAAATATAAAATATAAGCTAAGATTTAACAACTTTATAGGATGGTTTTGTATCCAAAAAACCGCCAAAGGGGCGGTTTCTTCTGATTTTTGATAAAATGCTATACATTACTGGACAAAGCGTCGTTCATTGCCCTTACAGCAATGGCGCTTTTCTTGAATTTTTCTTGTTCGCTTGCGTCGAGCTGAATATCCAAAATTTGTTCAACACCACCTTTTCCGATGATACAGGGAACACCAATACAGATATCGCTTTCGCCGTATTCTCCTTCAAGATATACAGAACAGGGAATCATGCGTTTTTGATCATTGATGATACTGTCAACTAAGTAAGCTACCGATGCTCCGGGTGCATACCAAGCAGATGTTCCCAGAAGCTTGGTTAGTGTTGCGCCACCTACCATAGTAGCCGCTGCAACCTCTTCTAGTGCTTCAGCCGATAAATGATTGCTCACCGGCGTACCGTTATAACTAGCCAAACGGGTTAGAGGAATCATGGTCGTATCTCCATGACCGCCAATCACCATTCCTTGGATGTCGTTAGCAGGCTTGTCTAGTGCTTTGGATAAATACGTTTTGAAACGAGAGCTATCTAAAGCGCCACCCATCCCAATAATTCTATTTTTAGGAAGACCTGTTGCTTTAAGAGCTAAGTAGGTCATCGTATCCATTGGATTAGAAACTACAACGATGATTGCTTCAGGAGAGTGTGCTAGTATACTTTCTGCTACTGATTTTACTATTCCAGCATTGATGCCGATCAGCTCTTCGCGCGTCATCCCAGGTTTTCTTGGAATTCCAGAGGTGATTACAACAACATCGCTATCTGCAGTTTGGGTATAATCGTTGGTTACCCCCGTAATTCGGGTGTTGAACCCTAAAGTTGTTGCCGTTTGAGTAAGATCCAAGGCCTTTCCTTCTGCAAATCCTTCTTTGATGTCCAATAAAACAACCTCGCTAGCAATTCTTTTAATGGCAATGTACTCGGCACATGAGGCACCTACATTCCCAGCTCCTACTACGGTTACTTTCATAATTTATGTGAATTTTAGTTTTTAATAAAAATTTATATTGCTATGTTAAGCGTCAATGTTTGCGTAAATCGCGTTTTTCTCTATGAATTCTCTTCTTGGAGGGACTTCATCCCCCATCAGCATAGAGAAGACTCTATCGGCTTCGCCTCCGTTATCAATTGTAACCTGGCGTAAGGTTCTGAATTCTGGATTCATGGTAGTGTCCCACAATTGTTCAGCATTCATTTCTCCAAGTCCCTTGTAACGTTGTACAGAAGTACCTTGTCCAAACTTCTCCATTAGTGTTTCGCGTTCTTGATCGTTCCAAGCATACTGCTTCTTAGCTCCTTTTTTAACTAAAAACAAAGGAGGGGTAGCAATGTATACATAGCCCGACTCAACCAATTCACGCATATAACGGAAAAAGAAGGTCAGAATTAAGGTAGAAATATGACTCCCATCGACATCGGCATCACACATGATGACTACTTTGTGATAACGAAGTTTTGTGAGGTTTAGGGCTTTACTATCTTCTTCAGTTCCAATGGTTACTCCAAGAGCTGTGTAGATGTTTCGAATTTCTTCGTTTTCAAAAACCTTGTGTTGCATGGCTTTTTCAACATTCAAAATCTTTCCTCGTAGAGGTAGGATGGCTTGAAAATTACGATCTCTTCCTTGCTTTGCGGTTCCACCTGCCGAATCTCCCTCAACCAAGAACACTTCACATGCAGCAGGGTCTTGTTCAGAACAATCCGAAAGTTTCCCCGGAAGACCACCACCACTCATTACGGTTTTACGCTGTACCATTTCACGAGCCTTACGGGCAGCATGACGGGCTTGAGCAGCTAAAATTACTTTTTGAACAATGATTTTAGCATCGTTGGGATGTTCTTCTAAATAGTTTTCCAACATTTCAGAAACTGCTTGAGAAACTGCAGAAGTTACATCTCTATTTCCTAATTTGGTTTTGGTTTGTCCTTCAAACTGAGGCTCCGCTACCTTTACTGAGATAATAGCAGTTAATCCTTCACGGAAATCGTCACCACTGATTTCAAATTTTAATTTATCCAATAAACCAGAACCATCTGCGTATTTCTTAAGCGTAGAGGTTAATCCTCTTCTAAAACCGGCAAGATGAGTTCCACCTTCGTGGGTGTTGATGTTGTTTACGTAAGAATGTAAATTTTCAGAATAAGACGTGTTATAAATCATGGCAACCTCAACAGGTGTACCGTTTTTCTCTCCTTCAATTGAAATTACATCTTGAATGATTGACTCCCGAGAGGAATCCAAAAAGCGGATGAATTCTTTGAGACCTTCTTTAGAATGGAAAACTTCACTGACAAATGCTCCTTTATCATCTTTATTTCTTCGGTCTTCGAGTTTGATGGTAATCCCCTTATTTAGATAAGAGAGTTCTCGCATTCTACTAGCCAAGGTGTCGTAATTGTATTCTAAAACTTGTTGGAATATCTGAGGATCTGGCTTAAAAGTAACCGTTGTACCTCTTTTATCGGTAGTCCCAATTTCTTTGACAGGAGCTACAGGTTTTCCTCTTTCGTATACCTGTTCATAGACTTTTCCGTCCAAGTATACTGTAGCTGTTAAAACTTCAGAGAGTGCATTCACACAAGAAACTCCTACCCCGTGTAAACCTCCAGAAACCTTGTAGGAATCTTTATCGAATTTACCTCCAGCACCAATTTTAGTCATCACAACTTCCAAGGCAGAAACGCCTTCTTTTTTGTGCATACCAATTGGGATACCCCGTCCGTTATCCTCGGTGGTGATCGAATTATCTTCGTTAATGATCACAGAAATCGTATCACAATGCCCCGCAAGGGCTTCATCAATAGAGTTATCGACTACTTCATAAACTAAGTGATGTAATCCTCGAACGCCTACATCTCCGATATACATTGATGGGCGCATTCTGACGTGTTCCATACCCTCTAGGGCCTGAATACTATCAGCTGAATATTGTTGTTTTTTAGGTTCTTCGCTCATTGTTTTTTTAGTTGAGAATCCTGAGATTCAGAGTACTTTCAAATATACGAAAACAGCCTTGTTTCGACCAATAAAACCAACTTCAAACCCTTGAAGTTATTAACATTTTGTGTAAAAAAAGTAGGATTAATTAAAAACAAAAAACCCTTGAAAAATCCAAGGGTTTTTAGGTGAGATTTTTCGCCCTATTAATAGGCTTCATCGTGAACCTGAGACACGGCTCTTCCACTTGGGTCATTCATATTTTTAAAGGCTTCATCCCACTCCAAAGCTATGGGAGTGCTGCAGGCTACAGAAGGCACCGAGGGCACACACAAAGCTGCTGTATCGCTCGGGTAATGCTCTTCAAAAATAGAACGATAGTAAAACTCTTCTTTGTTTTGAGGGGTTTGGATTGGAAATCTATGATGTGCGTTTTTCATTTGCTCATCGCTTACGTTATCTTCTACTACCTCTTTCAAAGTGTCGATCCAGTCATATCCAACCCCATCAGAAAACTGTTCTTTTTGTCTCCAGGCCACACTTTCTGGCAAGTACTGCTCAAATGCCTTACGGATAACCCATTTTTCCATACGGTCTGAGGTTGTCATTTTATCAGATGGATTGATTCGCATTGCTACATCCATAAATTCTTTGTCCAGAAAAGGAACACGCCCTTCTATACCCCAAGCTGCTAAAGATTTATTTGCACGCAAGCAGTCGTATTGGTGTAGCTTATCTAATTTTCTAACCGTTTCTTCATGGAAATCTTTTGGAGTGGGCGCCTTATGGAAATATAAATACCCTCCAAACAACTCATCAGCTCCTTCTCCTGAAAGTACCATTTTAATTCCCAAAGCTTTTATCGCTCGAGCCAACAAATACATGGGTGTAGATGCTCTTATCGTAGTAATATCGTAGGTTTCTAAATGATATACGACATCGCGTATCGCATCTAAACCTTCCTGAATTGTGAATTTAACCTCGTGATGTACGGTATCAATATGCTCAGCTACTTTAGCAGCAGCTGCTAAATCAGGAGATCCCTCGAGTCCAACCGCAAAAGAATGCAATTGTGGCCACCATGCTGCCTGATCATCATCTGCTTCAATGCGCTTAGCTGCGTATAGTTTTGCCAAAGCCGAAGTTACTGAAGAATCCAAGCCACCTGACAGTAAAACCCCGTAAGGTACATCACTCATCAATTGACGGCGAACTGCGGCCGCTAGAGAATCGTGTAAATCATCAATACTTGTTTCGTTATCTTTTACAGCATCAAATTCCATCCAATCTCTAGAATACCACTGCACGGGAGCTTTTGTCTCACTTGTCATGTAGTGTCCTGGAGGAAATAATTCAATTTTAGTACAAACCCCTTCTAATGCCTTCAATTCGGAAGCAACATAAAAGGTACCGTTTTGATCCCAGCCCATATACAACGGAATAATTCCCATATGATCGCGGGCAATAAAGTATTCATCTTTAAGTGTATCGTATAAAGCGAAACCAAAGATACCATTCATCTCATCAATGAAATCGGGTCCTTTCTCTTGATAAAGCGCTAAAATGATCTCACAATCCGATGCTGTTTGAAAGTCATACTTCCCTTCTAGTTGTGCTCGCAATTCTTTGTGATTGTATATCTCGCCATTGGCAGCAAGTACAAAGCGTCCGTCGGAACTAAGTAGGGGCTGTTTTCCCGAAGTTGGATCTACAATTGCCAGACGCTCATGCGCCATAACGGTATTATCATTTGAAAAAACGCCACTCCAATCCGGACCTCGATGCCGAATACTTTTGGACATATCCAATACCTGTGAACGTAATTTATCTGAAGATTGTTTCAATTCGAAAGCGCAAACTATACCACACATAATTATTATTTTTAAGCAAATATAGCTTTAAAATAATTTTAATGAACTTAAATAGCTTATTTGATTTAAATTATAAACAAAAAGTAGATAATTGATATAATATTTAAAAAAATACAGTTGGTTTCACTCAAGATAACAAACAATCTTAATCCCTACAACTAATTGGATGCACGATAAACCATGTCTCCGTTAACAATTGTGGCGATAACTTCGACCTGGGGCACTTTGTGAATATCTAAATTCATAATATCCTGTTTTAAGATTACCATGTCTGCATATTTCCCTACTTCAATGCTGCCTTTAATTTCTTCTTCAAAATTAGCATATGCTGCCCATAGGGTCATCCCCTTTAAAGCTTCCGTTCGGGAAAGTGCATCACCCATCTGAAATCCACCCTCAGGGAGTTGTTCCTCCGTAGTTCGTGCTACTGCAGCGTAAAACGTTTTTAGAGGACTAACATGCTCCACTGGGAAATCTGTTCCCAAGGCAACCTTACCAGACCAATCGAGTAGGCTCTTGTATGCATAGGCACCTTGCATTCGTTCTTCCCCTAGACGTTCATCTGCCCAAAACATATCACTGGTGGCATGAGTAGGCTGAATTGAAGGGATTATTTTACTCCCAAAAAACTCACGGTCTTCTAGAGAAACAATTTGCGCATGCTCAATTCTCCAGCGAGGATCGGCATCAATTGTCAATGCTTTTTTATAGGCGCTCAATACTTCATAGTTTGCCGCATCTCCGATGGCGTGGGTATTCATCTGAAAGCCTTTTTTTACCAATACATCTGCAAGTGCTTCAATTTGATCAACTGGAGTAACAAAGGATCCGTGATTTCCAGGAGCATCTGAATACTCTTTTTTCAAGGCCGCTCCTCTACTTCCAAGCGCACCATCCGCATATACTTTTACAGAGCGTATATTCAATCGTTCCGTTTGAGTGGGTCCTTGCTCTAAATAGTAAGCTAAATTTTCAGGGGTATTACTAATCATCCCATAAACTCGGATATCTAAAACGCCCTCTTGATGTAAACGCTCAATTAACTCTAGCTGCTCTTTGTCGAGACCAGCATCATCGACAGTGGTTAAACCGTTTTGAAATGCAATGTCTTGAGCTGCTAATAAAGCGGCGGTTTGTTGTTTTTTTGTCGGCTTAGGTAGTGCTGCATAAACCAGATCCATCGCGTTATCTATCAACACACCTGTCAATTGGCCTTCGGAGCGAACGTATACGCCTCCATCCACCGTTGTAGTTGAGTCAATACCTGCCAAATCTAATGTTGCTTGATTCACCAAAAGTGCATGTCCATCGACGCGCTTTAGAGCGATTAATTGATTTGGAAAACGCTGGTCTAATATGTCTTTTGTGGGGTATTCTTTTACTTCCCAGGTGTTTTGATCCCAACCTTGACCTAAAACGGGGGTGCCGGGATGCGTTTCTATATATTGGGCTACCTTATCTACCACCTCTTCGAAACTCTTTGTACCGCTTAAGTCCAATTGCTCTTGCAGTAATCCGAAATTATAAAAATGGCAATGGGCGTCAATAAACCCTGGATATACCGGAAATCCATTAAGGTCAACTACACTTCTAGCGTTGTATTGATTCAATAAATCTTGACCACCAACAGCTATAAACTTTCCATCTTTAACAACTACAGCGGTTGCAGTATCGAAGCTATTGTTTACCGTATATATTGATGCATTATGAATGATCAAATCCGCATCATACGAGCTGCAGGAAATGAATAAAAGAAAACAAAAAATACGGGAAAAAGGAGTTCTCATTTGTAATGATTTTAATAAATAAAAACAAATGTAAGCTAAAATGACAGTAACTAGTAGAAGGCAGTTTTATATATTCTCAAACAATTCTTTGATATTGACATTCAAAGCGATTGCTACTTTGTATAAAGTTTTAATTGTAGGGTTCGTTCTACCAGCTTCAATGCGCTGAAGAGCACTTTCTTCCATACCAGCGGTAGATGCCAAGGCAGCTTGGGTTAGCTTAAGTTGTTTTCGTAAAACACTAATTCGTTTACCAACAATTACCTGAGGCCTATATCCATCATGATTCTCCATGTGTAATCTATTAAAATATAGAAATTAAAATTAATGGTAATTTTGTGTATGGAACACATCAAATATGTTTAATCTCATGTTCACAATATTTTTATGTGAATTTAACTAAAATATACAAGGCTGGAGTTAAACAAAGGGTTTTGTTTTACAATCAATTGAACGTTTCAAAGGTTTAAATCAAAGTTGTAACGGATTCCAGAAAGAAACCTAGTCCCGTAGACTTGATAGTTTGCCCATCGGAATTGGGGGGCATTAAAAATATTTTCACTTTTAATGTAAAATTCCCATCGATCATTCAACTGATAGCTAATGCGTAATTCCGCATCAACAAAAGATGGAAGGTCGACAACAGACTCACTGGCTCGATCCAGCGGCTGATTGATGAAATAATTTCGATAGGAGTGTTTCCTAACACCCCAAAAAGTTGCATTCGATTGCACAAATAACTTTTGTGCTATTTTGATGTTAGCTTTAAATTCGAACTGAAGCTCTGGTAAATTCCAAGCTTCCTTTGGCTCAGATGAAATCAATGGGTCAGCTTCATCTGTAACCGTATAATCTCTCCAATACGCTTCTAGAGATAAAGACCCTCCATTCTTAAACGCAGCTAAAACGGAAACATCTAAACCGATTTGCTCGATTTCTTCGTACACAACCTCAAATGCATTTGCATATCGAAAAGCAGTATAATCAGTATTTCTTTCGTCAAACACAAAGCTTTTAAAAAGTGGCGTATTAGTAGCCTTTTGATAATGACCATTAATCGTGAACTCCCAACCGGAAACAATCTTGGTTCTCAAACCCAATTCAGTAGTGTAAGGCACTTCTGTATTCTTCAATACGATGGCTGGTGCGGTATATGGGTTTCTATTTGTAAATGCTCTAAAACTATTTTGATTCAACGCACCAGAAACCTTAAGAAAAGGAGTGAAATTTCCTTTTTTGGGCTTATAAGAAAGATCCAAAAGTGGTAAAATATACAGCTTAGTTTCTTCAAAATCATCTCCAAATCCATACGCTCCAGTTGCTCCAATTTTAAATTTAAATCGGTTGGCTCCAGAACTAGCAGATAGCGCCATTTGAGAAACCCCCGAAGCAAACTCAGTTGCTTCAGTAGTGTAATAATCTGAGGCAAATTTGTTGTTTAAATAGCGAAGACTGGGTTCTGCATTGATTGCAATTGAACCAATTGAAACTTGAAACTTAGCGTTCAACTCCAATTCCAATTCATTGGTTTCAAAACTGTCTGTTGTCAAATGAGCTGTTAAATCTGCATCTTTTAATACCGTATCAAACCATTGCCATTGCGATTGTATTGAAAGGTATTTCAGTTGTTGTTTCGGATCTAAATTTTCAAGAATAATGGGGTCTATTATTGGATTTTGAAGTCCGTAAAAATTCTGACTGTGTGAACGGAAAAACACCTGAGAATGAGAAGAAAGCGTATTGGAATTGTGATGGTACCCTAAATGAATGAGTGTACTGTTTTGATTAGTAGCCAAAATAGGTTCAGGCAAGTCTTTTAAAAGACCATTAAACCGAACCAACCAGCTGACTTGTTGTCTGCGATCTAAATTAAGTAGCGCCGCATGATCCAACAGGATGTTATTAAAATTACCAAACGCTGCACTAGCGGTAGCGTTATATTTTGGAGTAGCTTTCTTTTTCTGAAGTACTTTAGCAGATCCTTTGGTAGGAATGAACGTAGAAGCAACAGGCACAGAAGAAATAGAGTAGGTTACTTTTCTTTTTTCTCTACCAATGGAATCCATAACCTGAGGCTGCTCTCTAATTTTAAAGACTTCAGACAAACTCGGTGTGTATGATTTAATAACAGTCACTTCCTGCACGCCCAGATCTTCCTCTTCTTCCTGACCAAAAACAGTTGAGAAATTAAAAAGCAAACCGACCCAAAGGCTGGCCTTGATCAATTTTATATTAATTTTCATTTTCTTCTTCAACTTTAATGGATGAATTGTTTTTAGATTCGATTGTCTTTAAATTCGCTAAATCCAATTGAGCTTGCTTTACTATTTCAGGGAATTGTGTGAAATTAGTTATTATCGATTCTAGAATAAAGGATGCCTGAAAAGCGTCGTCCAATTGATAGAAATTTTGAGACATCAACAATAAACTCTTGGCACCCCATTCAGGATAATTTCCAAAATCTTGCGCTATTTTTTCGATCAAACGATTGGAAGAAGCGTATTCATGGGCTATATGTTTTTGCTCCGCGTTGAAGTACAGTGCCTCTACTGCCAATGCTGCATCTGGAGCTTGCTCAAGAACAGCATAGGCTTCAGCTGCTTTCTTTATATCTTGAATTGCTACAGCAGCGCGTGCCAAAACACGATAAGCATCCCATTTTATTTTTTGCCCTAAGAACTGCAAAACAACAACCTTTTCGGCGTAGGCAATCGCATCAGAAAATTGTTCTTTTTCATAGTAAATCTGCATTAAGTTGAATAAGGCATAGCGTTTGTTTTCCTGAAACTGAGCCAGCTCTTCCAAAGTCTTCCAATAAGCTAAAGCATCTGACTTTTGCTCATTATTCACTAAAGCTTGCGTTATTCGAACCAGCGCCTGCTCAGAATACTCATGAGTAGGCTGCTCCAATACCAAGGCATATTGTTCTCTCGCTGCGGTCCATTCTTCATCTTGAAAATAAAGTTCAGCAGACAAAAACTGAGCCTGTAGCTGATTTGCTCCTTGGGGATAATTTTCCAAGTAAGAAGTTAATGCCTTCTGGGCTGCTTTTTTCTTGTTGTCATTGAAAAGGCGTTCTGCTGCTGTAAAAGAAGCACGTTCCAATTCGTTGTCTTGAAGAGTAACTCCTTTCAATTGCTTTATCCAACTAGCAAAAACGTCAACTGCTGCTAAATCAATTGAAATTTCCTTAGCTGTCTTTAGTCCTTGTTGCGCAACTTCTTCATTCGGGTATTCCTGAACCAACTGTTGCAATACGCGCATGGCTTCTTCTAAAGATTCTGCGTTGTACAAAATCAAGCCTTTATTCAAAAGAGCACGAGATCGGTAAGGACTTTTTGGGAAGTTGTTGGCGAGTATCTCATAGGTTTCAACAGCCTTGGACGTATTGTTTTCGCGCGTATAGGCAAGGGCTAACTCAAAATACGAATCATCTAGAAGGGATGTTTTTGGATAATCTGAAATCAATTGATCAAGTGCCTCAATTTTTTTTGGGTTTCGTTCTACAAAACCATAGCTCAATGCTTTTTGATACAGGGCATACATTCCGCGAGAAACATCCATTTGAATGGCGCCCTCATAAGACTCCATGGCTGGCCAATATTTTCCTAAAGCAAAATGACTATCTCCTAAGCGTAATAGTGCATCCCGCTTATAGGAAGCATTTTGCTTGGTAGACTTGAGGTAGGTCTCAAACAAAGTACGTGAACCCTCGTAATTTTTTAATTTAAAATTTGCATAGGCCAAATGATATGACAAGTGCTCAACCCCTGATACTTTCTTGGCAAATGGGTGGCTTTTAAAATAGTATAATTCTGAAATTACAGTTTCAAAATCATTCAATTCGTACTTCGCTAATGCCCTCCAATACAAACAATTTGCTTCGATTGTTCGATCTACTTTATTTTTTAAAGCTTCATCAAAATATGTTATGGATTCCTCAAACAAGCCGCTTTGAAATAAGGCAATCGCTTTTAAATAATTTACTTTTTGTAGAGCAGCATTAAATTGACTCCCTGATTTTTTCTTTAATATTTTTAAAGCAGCTGCATAATTTCTTGAATTCACATAGGAATCAATTAGAAGTTGTTCGATCTCAACACCTGCTTTGTTTTTTGGGTATTGTTCCAGAAATGAAGCCAATAGTAAGGAGGTGTTTTCGTATGCGTTTCCTATTTCATAACTCAAACGGGCATAGTTCAACAAAGCATCTTCTGCAATTACAGTATCAAAATTTAAAGCCGATGCGCTTTTAAAGGCATTAAGTGCTTGGGTTTTCTTATCCGTTTTAAGGTAACAGTCAGCTAAGTGGTAGTAGGCGTTTTGTGCTACCGCATTAGCTCCAGAAATAATTTTGTTGAACTGCATGATGGCCTTCTCGTATTCACCCAAGCGATAATGGGTGTAGCCCAATTGATAAAAATCAGTATTGGACCATTTTCCACGTTTGCCTTTGTAGACTTCTAAATAAGGAAGCGCTGAACGGTAATCTTTTAAATTGAAATAGCTTTCGCCAATGATTTTAGAAAGTTCTGACGTTTGATTTTCATTAGCATTTGCCAAACTTTTTCTTGCCAAAGCAATTGCTTTTTCAAAGCGACCCAATTTAAAATTCATATCAGCCTGAAAATATCCAACCGTTGTATCGCCTTGTTCTGTTGTAACTTTGTTGAAATTCTCTACTGCTGCGTCGTAATCTTCCAACTGATACGCTATATAACCCAAATAATAACTAGCGTCGTAACGGTATTGGGGTACCTCCTCTACCTTCTTAAATAATTTTTCTGCCTGTTTATAGCGTTTGGTGGCAAACAGGGTGTATCCTTTATTGAAATAATAATCGCCCCTTTTACTAGAAGCTACATCGGTATCTTTGATTTTAGTAAACCACTTGAGCGCATAGGTATATTTTCCGTTTTGAAAATAATACGAGGCCAAATCATAATATGCCGTTTCGGTTAAATAACTCGTAGGATTATCGATCATAAAAGCGGCTAATTTCTTTTCAGCTCCCGGGCGATTCAAACGTAAATCTGTTGAAATTTTATAAAAATCAGCTGTAGTGGTTAGAGGTTGTAGTGTGGGATAAAAATCGACTAAACTTAAATACTGATTTACCTGTGAATAATTGTCGGCTGCAAAGAAATAAGAAGCTTGTGTAAACGGGACTTTATCTATCCCCAATTGTGCATTAGTCACTGAAAAAGATGCAGATACAAACACAAAAGTGATGATAAGGATTTTATTGCAGTAGGCTTTTTGCATACGATAAAGGTAAACTTAAGTTCTTAATTTAAAACGCTGGATTTTTTTTAAACGTATAAATTGTCAACAAAAAATTTCAACACCCACATTTTTCCTATTTTTACAGGACACGAATAATCATACAAATCATTCAAAAAGAATTGACCAATTAGAAAGCCATATGAAACTTCCCTTAGTTCAGTTTAGAAACGCAACCATCATTCAAAACAACCAAACGATTTTGAGCGATGTCAATATCGAAGTAGGACAAGGTGAATTTGTTTTTTTGATTGGAAAAACGGGGACAGGAAAAAGTAGTTTAATCAAAACTCTTTACGCTGACCTTCCCCTTCAAGGAGGCACAGCTCATGTATCGGATTTCAATCTTGGGAAAATAAAGCAAAAAGAAATTCCTTTTTTAAGAAGGAAGTTGGGTGTAGTGTTTCAAGATTTTAAATTATTGTCGGACCGTTCGGTTTATGACAACCTCAGCTTTGTTCTTAAAGCAACGGGCTGGAAAGACAAAACGGAAATAAAAAACCGCATCGAAGAAGTACTTTCTTCATTAGGAGTGGCAGAAATTGCATCAAAATATGCCTTTCAGATTTCTGGAGGAGAGCAGCAACGTGTGGCCATAGCCAGGGCATTACTCAATGCTCCTGAACTTATTATAGCTGACGAACCTACTGGAAATCTAGACCCACAAACAAGCCTAGAAATCATGGAAGTTTTTAGAGGTTTACATCAACAGGGAATGACCATCATCATGGCGACACACGATTATAATATGATTGTGAAATTTCCTGGGAAAATTCTGCGTTGCGATGATGGAAAAATTTACGAAGTTGAACAAAAAAACGAAGCCTAATGCATCGGCATTAGGCTTCGTTTATAATTAGAACATATTTGGGGTTTCTTATTTCCCCGTCATTCTTTTTCTTTGATTTTCGTCAAGATATACTTTCCGTAAACGTAAACTTTTAGGAGTTACTTCTACATACTCATCTCCTTGAATATATTCTAAAGCTTCTTCTAATGAAAATTTAATCGGTGGAGCCAAACGAACTTTATCGTCCGTTCCAGAAGAACGTACATTCGATAATTTTTTGGTTTTCGTTATGTTGACAACCATATCGTCTGCTCTTGAATTCTCACCAATCACCTGACCCGTATAAATTTCTTCGTTAGGAGCAACAAAGAATTTTCCGCGTTCTTGTAACTTATCTAGAGAATAAGGAATTGCATTTCCTTTTTCCATTGAAATAAGCGATCCGTTGTTACGTCCAGGAATTTCACCTCGGTAGGGTTGGAATTCTTTGAATCTGTGATTCATAATTGCTTCTCCAGCCGTAGCAGTAAGCAATTGATTTCTTAACCCGATAATCCCTCGTGAAGGCATTAAAAATTCACAAACCATACGCTCTCCTTTAGGCTGCATACTCAACATCTCTCCTTTTCTAAGAGTAACCATCTCGATTGCTTTCCCAGAAACGTGTTCAGGTAAATCAATGGTCAATTCTTCGATCGGTTCGTGTTTTCTACCATCAATTTCTTTGATGATAACCTGTGGCTGCCCGATTTGAAGCTCATAACCTTCTCTCCTCATGGTTTCAATTAAAACCGACAAGTGCAATACACCACGTCCAAATACAATGAATTTATCAGCCGAATTAGTATTCTCCAGGCGCATTGCTAGGTTTCTTTCCAGCTCTTTTTCTAGACGATCCTTGATGTGTCGTGATGTAACAAACTTCCCGTCTTTTCCAAAAAATGGAGAATCGTTGATCGTAAACAACATACTCATTGTTGGTTCGTCAATAGCAATTGTGGGGAGCGCTTCTGGTTCAAGAGCATCTGCAACCGTATCTCCGATTTCAAAATTCTCTAATCCAATGATGGCACAAATATCCCCTGCTTTTACTTCTTTTACTTCTTTTCTTCCCAAACCATCAAACAAGTTCAATTCTTTGATTTTTGCTTTGGTTATGGTTCCTTCTCTGTTAACCAAACTCACAGCCATATTGGCTTTAAGCGTTCCACGTTGTAAACGTCCAATAGCTATTCGGCCTGTGTAGGCAGAAAAGTCAAGGGAGGTAATGAGCATTTGTGGAGTCCCCTCTTCTACTTTTGGACTGGGTACGTGTTTCAATACCATGTCTAGAAGTGGTTCAACATTTTCTGTTTGCTCTTTCCAGTCTTCGCTCATCCAATTGTTCTTGGCAGAACCGTATACAGTTGGAAAATCGAGTTGCCATTCTTCAGCGCCCAATTCGAACATTAAATCAAAAACAGACTCGTGAACTTCTTCTGGAGTACAGTTTTCCTTATCTACTTTATTGACAACAACAATGGGCTTGAGTTTTAAGTCAATTGCTTTTTGGAGAACAAAACGCGTTTGTGGCATTGGGCCTTCAAAAGCATCTACCAACAACAAAACACCGTCAGCCATATTCAATACCCGCTCTACTTCTCCACCAAAATCGGCGTGACCAGGGGTATCAATGATGTTGATTTTGGTGTCCTTATACATTACCGAAATGTTTTTAGAAAGGATGGTTATACCACGCTCCCGTTCTAAATCATTATTGTCCAGAATTAAATCCCCGGTATTTTGATTGGTTCTGAAAAGTTCGCAATGATGCATAATCTTATCTACCAAGGTAGTTTTACCGTGGTCAACGTGTGCAATAATTGCAATATTCTTAATTTTGGACATAAGTCTGTATTTTTTTAATCGCGCAAATATAGCCTTATATATTCAGCTTTCGGCTAAAAGTTTCAGGTTTCGAATTCTACGTAGATTCAACTAAAAACTTTACTTTTGCAAAAAACATTTTATGGACTTCTCTAGACTCCCAAATATCAACCACCCAAACAGTGATCAATTCTTTCTGTTAGCAGGGCCTTGCGCTATTGAGAGCGAAGCAATGGCGTTTGAAATTGCTGAAAAAGTTCTGACGATTACTGACAAGTTGAATATTCCATTTGTTTTTAAAGGGAGTTTTAAAAAAGCAAATCGAAGCAGAATTGATAGTTTTACAGGAATTGGAGATGATCTAGCGCTCGAAATTCTTCAGAAAATTGGACAACAATTCAATATTCCAACCGTAACCGATATTCATGAGGCGTCGGATGCCGCCAAAGCTGCTGCCTATGTCGATGTGCTTCAAATTCCTGCATTTTTGGTAAGACAAACCGACCTGGTCGTTGCTGCGGCAAAAACAGGAAAAGTTGTAAACCTCAAAAAAGGCCAGTTTATGAGTCCTGAGAGTATGCAATTTGCAGTTCAAAAAGTAAAAGACAGCGGAAACGATGCAGCTTGGATTACCGACCGAGGAACCCAATTTGGTTATACCGATCTGATTGTAGATTTTAGAGGTGTTCCTGCTATGCGCTCAATCGCACCAACGGTATTGGATGTTACGCATTCCTTACAGCAACCCAATCAAGCATCGGGAGTTACCGGTGGACGTCCAGAGTTGATCGAAACAATTGCCCGTGCAGGAATTGTAAATCAAATGGACGGTTTATTCATAGAAACCCATCCCAATCCGGCAAAGGCAAAAAGTGATGGCGCCAATATGCTTTCACTAGATTTACTGGAAGGAATGTTGGGAAGACTAACAGAGATTCGAAAAACTATTAATCAGTTTTAAATAAATAGTATACTTTTACACCCAGCTTTTTAGCAAAGCAGATTCTTTGAAATAATGGGGTCGACTGGTTTTGACAGCGAGATCAATCGAACAGTTAGCATGTCGAGTAATGAATCACATCTCGTAAAACTTGGATTCAACATTTAACAGGCGAAGATAACTACGCTCTAGCTGCATAAGCGACTGAATTACAGTAAGTCACTAGCCATGTCTCAACTAGGTTGAGAAGCCGGATGTCTCTTGAAAGCCCTTGTTGGCGGCGTTCAAACCAGAGGCACCATAAAGGTCAACATCGAAGTCTGAAGGTTCCGGTCAGATTTTTCAATAAAGGAACTAAGGAGTGTATGGGCGGTTTTCAGTCAGTGCATTTTCGAAAACTAAATGAAAACTAAACATGTAGAAGACTTTTCTATTGCTTGTATGGACGAGGGTTCGATTCCCTCCGACTCCACTATATCACCCCGAAGACTCAATGTTTTCGGGGTTTTGTTTTTTTAGTGGGTCGAGGTGTGGGTCTAAACTCTGTTTTTAGCCTTAAAAAATATGACTGATCCGAGCGATTTGACCATGCTCTGGATGATGCAAAAATCCCTCGATTGCTTTTATCGATCGATATCCATTTCGATCATGCCAGGAATCTTGAGAAATCTATCAGGATATCAAAAAGAGGAAAAAGTGATTAATATTCTCATTAAGAAGCTTTAAACACACAAAATATTATTACAACTGAATTTATTGCTAATAATAACTTGAAGTAATAAGGAATTAAATACTGAGATTAACTTTTAACCTTATCCCAAATTTCTTTCATAGGCTGTTCAACCAAAATCCATCCACAACTAAGAATTCCCCCTAAGAAAGTCCATATTAATAATATCAATGAACGCTTTGGGCCTGACTTTTCATCCGGAACTTGAACCGGTTGAACAACGGTTAATATAGGAGTGTCTTTTTTTACTTGAATTTCGGCCTGTTCTATTTGTTTAGCCAATTCCGAATAAACTCCAAAAGCAAGAGAGTATTCACTTTGAATGTTTTGCTGCTTCATTGAGGACATCACTGAAACTACATTGTTGTTTCGATCTGAAAACTTAGCTAATTCTTTTTGAATCCTCTTAAAACCTATCTCTTTTTCCTTGATTCTTTCTTTTAAGAACTCCAAGTTTTCCTGAGCTTTGGCAATCTTAATTTTGGTAATGTATTTTTGTAGTAACCCTGTTACTCTTTCGGCTAGTTGAGCTGATAATAAAGGCTCAGGTGAAGTAGATTTAATTAAAATAAAATTGTCTTTTTCATTAATCTCAATGGATATGTTTTCCTCTAAAATCTCACTAACCTCTGCTTCTTTTTCCGTAAAGTAGAAAATAGTGCTGGATTGTGATAGATTACCCCCCCCCTTATCTTCTTTACCTTTAAGTACATCTAAAATCAAAAAAGGAAGGCCGATAGTATATTTTTTTATGATTTGAAATAAACTTAACTTTTTTATTTCCGTATGATATTTGATGAAGGATATAGGCTCTTTAATGGCTTCAAAATTGAACCTGCTTTGCATAAGTTCTAGCTGAAATGGGACTGATTCAACTAGGAGCGGATACACATACGGTGAGAGCTCATCAGAGGCCCCTACAGAACCAAGATTAATTCCTGATAAAGCAGCTATTCCTGATAAATTTCCTCTGGCTATAGTTTCACCAGATAGTTGAGGAACAATTGAAACAGAGGCGGAATACGAATTAGGTGATAAAAGCGCTATAATTAACCCCATAAGACCACCTACAATGGCAGAATACAAAATTATCTTTCTTCCACTCCATATTTGTTTCAGCAGTTCAACAAGATCGATTTCATCGTCCAGTGAAGTATTATTATTTATCTGTCCTTCCATTTCACTTTTTATTTACAAATTTAGACACCTCTGGTTAATGATATTATAATCTTTCTACTAATAATATTACTGAAAGGATTGACGTTAAGGTTGCTAGTGATTTTGACAAAGTTGTCTCCAAATCTACTTTTTCTTTAGGTTCTAGAAGTTTCCGTTGCTTTTCAGTGTCCATATTCAAGCGAATCGTTGAGCCTGGAAGTACCCTGGGATATATATTAATCCCCAAAAATCTTTTTGTGCCTATAGTCTGATTATTTGGTAAGGTCACAACCATACTTTTTCTGTCAGCATTTTTTAAAAATCCACCAGAAAAATTATTAATATACCACTTTGAAGATTTTCTCCCTTGGTAAACAATATTTTGGAATTCTCCTTCCTCAGCTGGATTATATTTACTCATTTGAGTTGCTTCATTAAATATCTTTACAGTATTTTCAATTCGGTTAATGTTAATGACATCTCCTTCAAAAAGAATAGGATTTTTAATAATTTTATTTCTGCTCATCGGATAGGAGCTTATATCAAATGAAATATTTCCTCTATTTCTATAGGTTCTAAATAGTGAAGTTCCGAACTTATCTGCATCATCTAATAATCCCCCAGCAATTTTTATTACATCATATAAGTTAGTTGAATTATTGTCAATCAAATATATTCCAGGATATTTTACCTGTCCATTAATCTCAACCGTTTTTCCTAAATTAAAATCAGGAGTCATGCGAACAACTACATGGTCGTAGGGCTGAAGTTGAAAACTTTCAGGGCTTACCAATTGATAGTTAGAATCAACTTCTAAAGTAATCATCTCAAATTGTACTTCTTGAGAAGTTGATAAGTTAACTCTAAAGACTTGTAATCCAGAATAATATGCCCCTATAGAAAGACCCCCCGCATTAACAATAAGATCATGCAAGTTAATGCTCGGGTCGTAGCTTAAATTTTGTGTTTCTCTTACTGCACCCGAAATACGGATATTTCCAAAGTCAGTAAAAAGTGTTTCATCATAGATCTTCAGTTGATCACCAGCACGTAATTGCAATAAACTATCGCTTCTAACATCAACAGGAATGTACGTAGTTTGTTCAGGATTATTCCAGTTTTTTCTATATATGTAAGCATTTTTATTAGCGGTAGGTGTCAGCCCTCCTGCAATTTCTAAAGCTTTACCAACGGTAAACTTATCTTCAAATGAAAGGGTTCTTGTAAAAGGGTTACGAACTGATCCTACCACACTAAATTCCATTTGATCTTGATAAGTTTTTAAATCCAAAATTTTCACATTGTCTCTAGATTGTAATTTGTAATCCTTATTTTCTAGGATTGGCAAGGTTAATAATTCCACTGTTTGGTTGGGACGTATTCGCTCTACAAAAACAAGATCTGTTTTTGCGTTAAAATTTGGTTGTGCATTTTTTAACAAAGATGATAAAGTAGGATTTGACTCCAAATCATATCTACCCGGGTAATACACAGATCCTCGTATGTCTACATAATTTTCTAAGGGTCGTTTAATTGAAAGTATATTAACGCGATCTCCATTTTTTAATTCAACAGATTGCTCTCCGTTTAAAACATTGGTTAAATCATATTCAAATAACTTTTCCTCACCTTCTATTATTCGGGTGATTTTAACATAATCCGGACGGGCATCTGCATTAGTACCACCTGAAAATACTATCAAATCATTCAGATTTTCTTTTCCTTTTATTTCGTATTTCATCGGGCGTTTAACTGCTCCTGATATAGAAACTATTTTCTGTGCGACGGGAACAAAAAGTATGTCGTTGTTTTCAAGGGCAAGATCTGCATTTACAGAAGGGTTAACCATAAATTCATAAAGATCAAGTAATGTCTTTTTATCACCTCTTATCCATTGTATTTCACGAACTGAACCAAGTTGTGATGGTCCACCAGAAGCAGATAAGGCATTAAATGCTGAGTTAAGAGCTGAAATATTAAAACTACCTTGAGTACTTACCTCACCAAAAATATTTACAGTTATTGTTCGAGTACCATCAATTCTGATAACGAGCTGATCTGATCTAAAGTCATAATAGTTGGCTAAACGTTTAGCAATAATATTTTTTGCTTGCTTTAAAGACAATCCCTTGACAAATATTTTTGAAAATCCTGAGGGTTGGATAAATCCATCCTTCGATATTTTCTGCTGAATTTCCGTTTGAGAAGTTCCAAAAATTGAAATTCGGATTTCATCACCTACTCCGAGTATATAAGTTTCGGGAGCTTCAGCACCTTCGGTTGTTCGAAACAGGTCTAATGATTTGTTGGTGAAAATCGAATGTCCATAGATAGAATTGCTTGCTGGTTTTTTTCCAGCAACTAACTGTAATTCCCTTTGCTCAGCCTCAGCAACATATTCTTCAGGTGTCGTTTCAGGTATCATTAAAACTTTTGTCTTCGAGGCTATTTCGGCCTTTGAAAGATTTTCTGGATTGTCATTATTGGGGGAGTTTGTAGTTACTTCTTTAGACAGTTGCTTTTCCTTTTGCATTTGATCCAAGATGGAAAGGATTTGTTTTTGGTATTTAGGATATTCAGCAGGTGAAATAGAATTCACATTTATTCCTTCTTCGCTAAGCCTTGCTTGAACCTCAGTTTGAGTTAAACCACGTTTATTAATTTCAGCTTGTGCCAGATTAACTAACGCTGTTGATTGAGCAAAAACAGCTGGGGCTAATAAACTTAGAGCAAAAAATATTAAGACTAATTGTTTTGAAAATTTCATTGAAAATTTTTTGTAATTTTATAAATCAAATTTACTTATATCAAACGTCAAATAACACCGTTAAAGATTATCTCGTCTTAAATGATATTAAATTTAGAAGTACAAATTCAGAGGGAATAGCTCCTTAATTTGTTTTAATAGACAAGTAATGGATATGTTTTATTCAACAAGGAGAGCTAGATGAAGTTGAACAATTTATAATTAACTTAAGACTACAGTCCGTAGTCTTTTCAAAAATAAATCCAATTTAACCCTTTATTTATCAGTATTTTAACTTTTTTATTTTAAAAAAATAACGTATCTTGATATAGAAATAATCGTTAAATTTTTTTGAATTATTTGTTAAAATATAAATTTAATAACGTTATTTATATGTTAAATAATTAAAATAACATACGTTATATGCACGTTAATTTCTATCAAAAACCGAAAATAAAGACACATAAGACACCTCTAAAAGTAGAAAAATCGATCTTATTTTTAGACTATTTAGCACATTTTATTTCCAATTCTGCTACAAAAAGAGTTCAAGGATATGGAACGGTCGGTTTGGCACACAATACCATTCGAACTTACAAATCTTTACTAAGAATTATAAACATCTATGAGTTTGAAAAATCTGAGAAATTGTATATCAACAGTATTGATAAACATGCTGCTGAATCATTTACACGATTCTTAAAAGTTGAACAGCAGTATAGTGATAATTACTGCGGTCAGCTTTTAAAATTATTGAAGATTATTTTGCGTGATGCTGAGAAAAGTGGATTGGAAGTGCATCCCTACTCCATTATATTGAATCATTTAAACAAAAAAATTCCGATCGTATTTTGCATATTCTCAATCCCTCTGAGATTAGAGCTTTAAAAGGGTTAAAACAAATACCAGAATCCCATAAAGATAGTTATAAGTGGTTATTAATAGGACTGTCTATTGGACAAAGAGTATCGGATGTATTAAAATTAACTTCAAATAATCTTAGAAAAGCTCCTTCTGGTTTATATATAGATATCATCCAACAAAAAACAAAAAAGGCAGTAACGGTTGGTGTTGCAGACCCTATGGTCATTGAACTATTAGAGCATGAGTTTCCAGAAAAAGTCTCACAAGTCGCATTTAATAAATAAATTAAAACACTTTGTAAGTTAGCTGGTATTGATGAATGGGTAAGTGGTTTTAAAAACAATCCGAAAACGCGAAGAAAAGAAATTGTAAAAGCACCAAAACATGAATTTATAACCTCACATATTATGAGACGTTCTTTCGCATCTAATTATTATGGTAAAATTGAAACACCATTATTAATGAACATAACGGGACATACTAAAGAGAGTACTTTTTTAACTTATATAGGCACGCATCAAAACAAAGATGCACTTGCAGATTTATTTATGCAACAAGCGGGAGTTATTTGGTAGGATCAATAGCATGCCAATCATCCTTATCTTCTTTCAATTTATCTAAAGTAAATTTATCTCTTACAGATTTGGTCTTAGGGAAAATATAATTGGAAAGTGTTACAAAGAGTTTTACCCGTTCTGTTTTAGTAAGTTTGTCTTGATTAACTAATAAATCATCTAAGACTTTTTCATACAGTAGCTCCATCTTTTCTTTAATAGATGGTTCCTGTTTTTTTGCAGGACCTCTTTTAGATTTTTTTCCTGCTTTTTGTGCTGAATTTGGATCGAATGGCATAACAGTGCTTATAATGTTTTTAAAATGTTATCCATCTGAGAAAAACGTGAATATTTACTAAAATTTTTATTGTAATATTTTAACCCTTTAATTCCTTTTTCTGAAAGGTCTTTATAATTACATTTTAAAATTTCACAAATATTATTATGTGCACTTTCAATATCACCACTATTAGAGCACCATCCTGCACCTGAATCGATAATGATTCTTTTAGATTCTCCAGAAATCATTCCAAATACAGGTTTAGCACATGCCAAATAAGCTTGTAGTTTTGCAGGAACTGTTTTACTAAATATATCTTTATTTTTTAATGATAACAACATTATGTCTGCTTGTTTAAAAAAGAATGGCATTTTTTCGATAGGGTGGCTCCCTAAAAAATTTATTTCTCCTAAGATTGAAATTAAATTTAATTTGCCTTCTAGCCAGCTCTTCATTCTACCATCTCCCACAAAAACCCAATCTATATGTTTGTCTTTACACCTATTAATTAACTTAAGAATACTGGAAACATCTTGCGCTTTACCAATGTTCCCTGCAAACATAATTTTTAAATTCTCACTTTGTTTGACTGATATTTTTTTTAATTCATTAGTTAAATTCTCTTCAAAAATATCTTCAGCCCAATTTGGAAAATAAACTACTGGAATATTTTTAACTCTTCTTTCTACTATTTTAACAAAACTTTCAGAGCCCACAAGTATTATGTCATATTTACTATATAAAATTTCGACTATCTTTTTTACACCATTTAAAACTTTCTTATTTTTAATTGCACCTGTTGCCTCTAACGATTCAGGCCAAATATCTAAATCCCATAGAATCATTTTTACTTGTTTATTAAAAAATTTATATAAACAAGGACTTAAAGCGATAAATATTGGACTGGTATGATGTACAAATATTACATCATATTTTCTATTAAAAAGTATTAAATAAATGGTGTATATTAAAACAGAAAAAAAATAAGTTATATAGTTAAGAAATAATCTAAAAGCAGTCCCTTTACCTCTTGTAACAAGAGGTAAACGACGAATTTTTACATTCCCTTTAGTTTCATTATTTTTTTTAAAGTATCCATAATTTTCAAAAATTTTACCACTTGGATAATTAGGAATACCTGTTATAACTTTTACCGAATATTCTTGGTCATCAAAATGATTAACAATGTCGTTAATTTTGAAATTCTCGGGAAAATAATGATTTGTATAAACTAATATTTTTTTTGCCATACTACTCTATTTATATAATCTGTATAAGATAATATAATTCGTACTATTTTTTCACTGACATTTGGCATAGAATAATCATAGACCTCTCTAAAGTTTCTTTTTGGACTTCTTTCTTGCGCATTTAATGATGCCAACCCTTGCATTATACGCTCGGGGTTTAACCCAACCATCATTACAGAAGCTTCTTCCATTGCTTCTGGACGTTCATGTGCATCACGTATGTTTAATGCATGAAAATTTAAGATAGATGATTCTTCTGAAATGGTTCCTGAATCCGATAATACTGCAAATGAATGCTTTTGTAATGCGTTGTAATCTGAAAAACCAAGTGGTTTTAAAAACTGAATATTTTTATGCGTTTCCATGTCTTTATTATTCAACATATTTCGAGTTCTTGGATGCGTAGAAACAATGATTGGATAATCGTATGTTTCAGCAATTTTATTTAAAGAATCAATTAATCCTTTAAAGTTTTTCGGATTGCTTATATTTTCTTCTCTGTGTGATGATATAACAAAGAATTTATGCTTTTCTAAACCTAGTTTGTTTAATACATCAGAAGCTTCAATTTTTGACAAGAATTTATGAAGTACTTCATACATTGGACTTCCTGTTTTAATCACTCTATCAGGCGACAACCCTTCTCTCAACAAATATTCACGAGCAATACTGCTATATGTCAGGTTAATATCTGATACGTGATCTACAATTTTACGATTCGTTTCTTCAGGAACACGTTGATCGAAACAACGGTTTCCAGCTTCCATATGGAAAACAGGAATTTTGCGTTTTTTTGCAGGAATTGCACATAAACAGGAATTCGTATCCCCTAATACTAAGAATGCATCTGGATTTTCTTCCTCTAAAATTGGGTCAATTTTTATTAAAATTTTCCCAACTGTTTCCGTGGCATTTTTACCAGCAGCTTCTAAGAAATAATCTGGTTTTCTAAGCCCTAAATCTTCAAAAAATATTTCGTTTAATTCATAGTCATAGTTTTGTCCTGTATGAACTAAAACATGTTCAATAGCTTCACTGTTATCTAATGCAATTAACGTGCATGATAATCTAATAATTTCTGGTCGTGTTCCTACAACCGTTACTACTTTTAGTTTCTTCATTGTATTATCATTATACTTTTAAAAAATAGGTATCTGCGTCTTCTGGATTGTATGGTTCGTTAATCCAAAATAGTGTTATTAATTCTTTATTGCCAATATTTGTAATATTATGCGTATACCAAATCGGCATGTCGACATACGCTGGTTCTGATCCGTTAAGTATATATTCAAAAACTTCGTCTGAATCAATTTTTCGAAGCTTGATTGATGCTTTTCCACTAATTACAGCAAAGCGTTCTACTTTTCGTGTGTGATAATGATTACCACGTGTTATTCCTGGAGCTGTAGTTGAATAAGATGATTGTCCTGCCGTATCTGCACGCATAATTTCCACAAATGCTCCACGAACATCAGTGTGTTTTGTATATATTCTTGGAAAGTAGTCTTTTGAAATAAAGCTAGTAAACGTATTGAATAAGTCTAATTCAAACGAGTTTAAATCTACTTTTGGTACTTGACCATTATCTATGTATTGTGTTTTAAAATCTTTTAGTAAACCTAAAATTTCAGATACTTTACGTGACGATGTATGTGGCACTATGTACGATTGTATATTTTCTGAATTTTGCTTTATAATTTCGGTATGAAAAGCTGCCGATAGTTCATTAATGTAAATTAAATTTACCGTACTATCATTAATGACTGTTGGCTGCTTTCCTTGCAATATTTGATGTGAAAATGTTGCAATAAATGAGTTATAGAAAGGTTTTCCAAAGGGTCCAAATACATTTGGTATAATCAACGAAGCTACTTTTCCACCGAGATTTGTTGCCCATTTTTCTAAGAGTTGCCTTCCATCACGCTTTGACTTTCCGTATAGATTGTCTCTTTCTTCTTGGGTAGAGGATGAAAAGATAATTTTTGGGGTTGAATTCGTTGCATCACATGCATTTACTAATCTGTGCACCAAACCAACATTTGTATCATAAATAACCTGCTGATCTTCATGACGATTCATTGCCGCAAGGTGTACAATAACATCACATGATTTTACAAATTTTTGTAGTTCAGCTTCATTTTCAAAATAGATTCTTTGAAAACTAACACGTTCTATTTCTTCAGCTTTTGTGCCTAAGAAATTGTATAAGTGTCTTCCCATGAAACCACCTTGTCCTGTGATTCCAACTTTTATTCGTTTTCCCATTTGGTCCATTTGTTATAATCAAATCGAATTTGATCGTTTTCTATTTCGTTGAATCCGTAGTTAGACATAATCATGAGTTTTGAATCTGCCATTAAGGCTCTGAAACCATTTGCAAAACCATTTGGAATGTATAGTATTTCCTACTTTTCAGCAGATAATTTATACTCATACACTTTTAAACAATCCGAAGGGTTTTTCCAATCATCAATTGCTACCAATTTTACTATAAAGCTCCCCTTGACGCAATTAAACCAACGACTTTCGATAGTATGTCCTTGCCAAGCTCTAATAACATTCGTATCAAAGTGTGTAGTAAAGTATACACGTTTTATTTGAGACATGTCAAATTTATTGAAGAATTCTAACCTACCACGATTATCTGTATGTTTTTTACCGGAGATAATAAATGGCGATAGTTTATTCACTTATATCTTTTTTAATAAAATCTAGTTTAAGTAAAAGTTTTTTCATTCCTTCCACATCTAAACGATTTGTATTGTGTGAATTGTAATCCTCAATATCATTAGTACTCTGCTCTCCTTTAGAAATATAATTTGAATAATTTAAATCCCTGTTATCCGATGGAATTCGGTAGTAATTACCAAGATCTATTGCTTTTAACTTTTCCTCTTTTGTCAATAAAGACTCATATAATTTTTCTCCATGTCTAGTTCCAATAACCTTTAACTTATTATTACTTTGATATAGTTCTAATAATGCTTTAGATAAAGTTTCAATGGTTGCTCCTGGTGCTTTTTGCACAAACATATCCCCAGGCTCTGCATTTTCGAATGCAAACAAAACTAAATCAACTGCATCCTCTAATGTCATCATAAATCGTGTCATTGTTGGATCTGTAAGTGTTAAATTTTTATTTGATTTTATCAAATCAACAAATAAAGGTATTACAGAACCTCTTGAGGCCATAACATTTCCATAACGTGTTCCTGTAATCACGGTATTCCCAGCATTTCTAGATTTAGCAACAAAAACTTTTTCCATCATTGCTTTAGAAATTCCCATAGCATTAATAGGATACACAGCTTTATCAGTGCTCAACACGACAACCTTTTTGACATTATTTCTTATAGCAGCTTCTAACACATTTTCTGTACCTAATACATTTGTTTTAACCGCTTCAATAGGGAAAAACTCACAAGAAGGAACTTGTTTTAATGCTGCAGCATGAAAAATATAATCAACACCTCTAACAGCATTTTCTATTGATAACGGATCTCGAACATCCCCAATGTAAAATTTAACTTTTGGGTTAGACAATTTTCTTCTTTGATCTTCTTGCTTTTTTTCATCTCTAGAAAAAATACGAATTTCTTTAAAATGATCTGTGTTTAAAAATCTATTTAGAACCGCATTTCCAAATGAACCTGTCCCCCCAGTGATTAAAAGAATTTTATTTTTTAGCATATTTATTTAAGAATTTAAAAATTTAATTTTATTTGTGGAAAAAAGCCAAAATGTATATATCCAAAAAAAAGCTGATATACCATCTAAAAAACCAAAAATCTGATTATTTGCTGGTATAAAAATAACCATAATAGAAAAAACACACATCATAGCTCCTGCAAATAAATTACCTGTATCAAGAAAACTAAACCAAATATTACCCATAATAAAAGATAGAAGAAAGCAAACAACTCCTACACCAATAAAATGAAAATCATTAGCCATATAACTGTAAAAAGAATGCCACTGACTATTTTCCCCCCACCAGTCATCAATTTTATTTTGAAAAGTTTTTTTATTTAAATCAATTCCTAATAAACTCTCAACATTTCTTCTAATAAATATTGAGTTTCCAAAACCATAAGTTGTGTTAAATTCTTTTTCAATAGCTAGTGAAAATCCATAATAACCTTGAACGATATATGAGCTTAACCAAACATAGGTATAATAATAAGCACTATTTTTGCTTTTATCTACTGTACTTTGAGTAATGGTGATATTGCTCAAAGGGTCCTGATCTTCAATATATCTTATATTTCCACCTCTAGAGCCCATTGATGTTCCAAAAAAACTTAAAGCACCAAAAAGAGAAGTGAAAATTAAAATCAAAAAAAACTTTCTTGATGTAAACATGTAAGAATTGAAATTATTTTTATTGTACAAAAAATAGACAATTAAAGAAGAACTATATAAAATAACAAAATCAAAAACTCCTTTATTAGTTCCGTTTGACAAAGAAGAAAGTAATGGGAGAAGTGTTATAAATAGAGCTAACACTTTAATCAATTTAGATAATCTTGACCAAAAAAATACGATTAAAGGCACAATTAAAATTTTCGAAAAAGCAATAAAAAAAAGAAAAATGTTAAGGAGTTTATTTCCACTATCATTTGTTAAAACACGAGACATTTTTTCATTATAAGCATCTCCAGGAAACAAAACACCTTTAACTGCTGATTCAATCCAAAATATAGGATTTATTAAGTCATAAATTGAACTAATCCCTTTAAAGCTAAGTATAGAACTAATAATTGATAATACAAGAACAAAATAAAAAATTCTCATTTCTGAATTTTCTGCAAGTTGTACTGACTTTATTATTTTTTTTGGTTTTTTAAGTTTATACGCAACGATATACCCTAATAAAAAGCATAAATGATAAGAAAGTATTAACATCCAAAATATATGAGGATCTATAACTTTATAATTAATAGGACCAAATTGAAAAACTATTAATGTTAAGATAAGGTAACCTTGCAGGAATATAATAGGTGCATTATATGTGAAACTAAATTTCATTTTACATTATGAATTTTATTATAATGGACCTGTTCTTTTTTTACATTTAAACGAAGTGAAAAATAACTTTTTATAATTTTTGGGATATAATAAATAATATTAAAAAAATAAACAAAACGTTGAACGTTGAAAAAAGATTTAAGAATAAATGATTTTTTATGAAATAAATACCTTCTATTTTTTAACATCATCACTCTAAAAGGTCTATTTAAATTTTTATAATAATCAATTAAATAATCAAATACTTTAAGATTGTCTTTTTCAACTCTAGAACTGGCCACTAAATATGCTGATCCAGACGTTCTTCGATAAAGAACTATATTTGTATTGGATGAAAATAAATTTGAAAATTTGTCATTTATTGCAATTGCAATTTGAAGTGGCCAATCTTCTACAAGATCAAATCGCTTTAAAAATTGAATTATCTTTGGATTTTTAAGGTATGTCTCAGAATAAAATAAGTTTGGCGCGTTAACAATTGAAACATTGGACAGTCTATCAATTAAGGTTTTATTTTTATAAATATAATTTGAAGCCAAATAATTAAAAACTTCAAAAAAAGAGATTGAAATAACTCCATCAACTAGTCTTAAAGGTATGCCACTGAGCAAAGAGTATTCATCATTTTCGCTCACAAATTGAAAAATATTTGTTGAAGAGTATACATCATCACCTGCAGTTATTTTAAAATATTTAGTTTGTAGTTTATTTGAAAAATTAACTACAGCTTCACAAGTCCCTAAGTTTCCTTCATTATAAGTTTTCGATATGTGCTTAAAAAGCATATTGTTTTTAGATAACCATCTTTCTACTATATCTACAGTATCGTCCTTTGATGCATCATCATTTATTATTAAGGAACACTCAATATTTTTTCCGTAATTTAATACTTGAAATTTTATGCTTTCAAGATGGTCTAATATAAATTGGCTATGGTTATATGCTAAAACACAAAAAGTAAATTCTTTTATCATTAAAGTATAATTTATTTTGACATTTTAAGCTTTAGATATCTAAATAAGAATAGAAACATCTTGAGGCCGATAGATTTAAATCCTAAAAAGAGAAAATTAATTTTCCAAAAAAATGATCTATCTACTTTTTCACTTTGATTAACAACACCTCTACTATTTATATTAATATTCAATTTATATTTTACTATTTTATCCTCAACAACCTCTTTAACCCATTTTCCTCTATAGATGGCTCCTCCCTTTTTAGAGTTATATTTAAATATGTCATGTTGCTGAGAACTTGTACTATAAAAAATGTTTTTGCCGAAGGTTCTATAAGTACCAAATATTTCCCACGTCCATGGGTTATCAAATTTTCTTGTATATTTTAAAAGATCTTTTTTCTTCCAAACTGAAGGAACACTGTTAAGCCTATAATCTGCATAATCTTTTAGTATTCTAAAATCATTATGAGGTTCATCTTTATGCTCTCTAATACTAGCTACATTTAAATAAAAAACTGATGATTTATTCTCTTTTTCAAGTAAATTTAAAGAATGGTTAATTTTGTCTTGATCAACTTTTTCTTCTAAAATAAAATCATCAAAGAGCATTATTATATATTTTGAATCAATTAGATTTAAAATATCAATTAATCTTTCACCCCAGGGTTTATTGCTTTTTTCTTTATCTGAGTAATTTAATAAACTACTAGATTCAGAGTTTAAAACAACATTATAAGATAAATCTGACCAATATTCTTTCAAAGCTTCAAAAAAGAGCATTTGTACGTCTTTATAGGCATCACAACTATTTACTAAAACAGTGACATCAGATTCAGGAATGGTTTTAAGGATTTTTGCAGAAAACTTCATATTTTACTAAAATTTTAAAATTTAGGAATGAAGAGCCATTTCTTTAAAGTTAACATTAGATTTTATTAATTGATCATAAGTTCCGTGATCTATCAACTTACCATTATCAATATAAAAAATACAATCACAGTTTTGAATAGTTTTTAACCTATGCGCAACTATAATTATGGTTTTGTCACCTTTAAATTTATTTATTGCATTCATAATTAATCTCTCAGTAATACCATCGAGAGAACTAGTTGCTTCATCAAAAACAAACAAATCAGTTTCACAATATAAAGCTCTTGCAATACCTATTCGTTGTCTTTGCCCACCTGAAAGCTGAACCCCTCTCTCTCCTACCTTTGTATCAATTCCATTTTCTAGAGACTGGATTAATTCTTCTAAATTTGCAAGTTTTAGGACTTCATAAATTTTATTAAAATCTATTTCATTAGTAGGTAATCCAAAAGCAATATTTTCAGCTATTGAACCCTCTGACAAAAAAATTGATTGTGCGACAAAACCTACTTTCTTTTGCCAATCATTTATATTATTATAATTAAGTAATACATCGTCAATTTTAACAACACCTTCTTGAGGAGATATTAGTCCTAAAATAACATCAATTAGACTAGACTTACCAGATCCTGATGGCCCAACTATTCCAACAACACTTTTAGCAGAAATTTCCATTGACAATTCATCTATTGCTAACTTTGACTTTCCTGGATAACGAAAAGAGATATTTGATAGCACTATATTTTTAGCTAAATGAATTTTATTTTTCTCAGAATTTTTGTTTTCAGAATTTTTATTTATTTCATTTTGAGAATGCAATAGATCTTCTTGGATAGATTCAAAAGCAGCAATATTTCCCTTTATTTGACCAAAAGAAGCATAAATTTGTTGAAATGCAGGTAAGAGTTTGAATGCAGCTAAAATATAAAGTGAAAAAACAGGAATCATTTTATTTATACTTGCCCCATCAATCACAATTAAAACTAAAATAGCTAAAATCATAGATCCAAAAGCAAGTAACTCCATAAAATATCTAGGTACTTGCCAAAGCACATGATTATTTCCTCTTGCATATGCAAATTTATTACCTGAATCTTCAAATCTATTAATAAAAGAATTTCTTCTATTTAATATTAAAACATCTTTAATTCCACCAAATGCTTCATTCATCAATCTATACCTATCAGTAGCTACATCAGAAAGCGTTTTTCCATTTTCAGCTAACTTTCTCTTTGCTAAAGTAAAAACAATAGCATAACAAAAACTAAATGTAAAAAAACCTAAAACTGCGGTAATAGGATCATAAATTAAAATAGCAGTTAAAAATAAAATTACCATAACTACTTTAGAAATCATTAGCATTAATGGCAAAATTACCAAATCTGTAACTCTTACAGTCTCATTAGCAATCTGTTTTATTAATTGAGCACTACTCCCTGACGAATGAAATAGCCATTCTTTATTCAAATAATATTTAAAAAGTCTGTCTGCATTTTCTGTTCCAACTTTTGCAGCAAACATTGCTAATTTTTTTGTGGTTAATATTGAAATTACTGTAGATATAATTAAACAAAATAAAACAGCAATACCTACCCAAAAAATAAAATCAGTATTTGTTTCAAAACCAGACAAGCTATATAACTTTGATAAGAAACTATTATTTTTCAATAAATTTGGATCGGTAATTAAGGACATGAATGGCGCAATAGATGCAATACCAAGTATTTCAGCAAAAGATGAAAAAATTACCAAAATTTGAAGTTTATAAAACCTCTTTTTTTGAATGTTGGTTAATAGAGAAAATAACTCGTTAAGTGATTTTAACATAAGGTATTTTTATAATTCAAATTATTAATTTTGAGAATTCAGAGATAATAAAGCAATATGTTTAAGCAATGGATGTATTACATAATATTCTTGATCATCTTCTTCCTCTTTTTTTGGAAAGCCTTTATAATGTTTATTTAATAATTCTATCGTTTTAAATAATGTATCTGCTCTTAAGGCGTTATCAACCCAAACATCAATATCAACTAATTTACTTGGCGCGTTATATGATTCCCTTAACAACATATTTCCTTCATCAATTTTTTCTGTCATAAAAAAAGAAGTAACCGATAAATCTCTATCATTTAATAAACTGTAATAAAGCGTAGTACTTCCCCTTTCTAATGGCAAACAACCTGGATGACAATGGATATATTTTTTTCCTTGAAGAAAATGTTCTTTAGATAAAATTTGACCTCCATAACCTGCAAAAACTACATAATCACAATCTGTACTTTTTATTTTAGTTATAATTTCTAAACTATTAACTTCTCTCTCTTCGGTTAAAATATAGTGCCAATTATTATCGGTAAATATAGATTCTATATCTTTATTTAATGATGGTATATCTACGTTTATAGAATCTAGATACTCTTTTGTATCTGTATCAATATTTATTTTGGTAGTTGATTTATTAATATCCTTTTTAATTCCATACAATAAACCCGTAACACTGCATTTATTTCTCTTTTTAAAAATGGAGGCATACGATTTTGCTCTAATATTATCTCCACATAATAGAAGTATTTTAATCATTAGGAATCGATTTTTTATTTAATATTTTAGTGACATTATTATATTCTAAATCCAAAGAATAAGCACGTAACGTTAAACTATCTTTTTTTAAATTATTGGTTTTCCAACCTAAAAGAATATCATTTAACTTAACATGTGCATTTAAATATTGATATTTTTTAGTTAGAGAAAAAAGAAGGCCTAGAATAATGCCGTATAAGCTGTAGATATCAATTTCTAAAAAATCTTTTTTGTTATTTGGCCTCATTAAATCATTATACTCATTATAAACCTTTCGAGTAACTTCAAATCTTTTTACCAAGAGATTTACATCTTTCAGAAAGTCTAAATTTGACAAATCAATACTCTTTATCCATTTTGAAAATAATTCTTTAGAGGAAATAAAACCCTCTTCTACAGCTCTAGAATCTATATTCTTTATAACTATATCTAAGTATTCTTTATCAAACTCTATTAAATTTTCTATTCTTGATGCTTTCCAATTATCTATAAATTCTAATCCTAAATATTTTGAATAAGAATAATTAATTTTAACGTTAGGAGCATCACTGTCCATATATTTATATTTATTCTCTCCAATCATGAATCCAATTTTTATTTTGTTTCATTTGCTCTTCATAAATTAAAATATCAGAATAAGAATCCGATTCACACCAACCACCTTCTACAAAAACAACATTTACTTTAATATCTCTATTTAAAAGCTCATTAATCATTGTTGTCATATCTAATTTATCTTGAGTTTCTTTGGGAAAGCCTTCATAAATATCAAACATTTTATTCCAACCAGCTTCAGTTAATTTAATTAAGCCCATATATTGTGCTTCAATTTCTGAAATTTCATTAGTTTTACCTCCAATATGTTTTAAAACATTTCCCGCACTCTTAAAAGTTTCAGCGTCATCTAATGGGTCTTCAAACCTTAACTCCCATAATTCTTTCCATTTTAAATCTGCAGTAATAACAATATCTCCCTCAGAATTTTTTAAAGTGTTTATGTGGTCTGATTTATATACAATATCTGAATAAGAAATAATAGTATCTTCATTACTTGAAGGCGCACAAAATAATGATGCAACCATATTAGTATCACTCCATCTACTATTTGTTATAGTTTCAAAATCTCCGCTAATTAAGTGTGATTTATATCCATTAACAATAATTATATTATTAACTGCAGCAGCTCTTAAAGATTTTAACTGCCAGCTAAGTAATGTTTCTTCGGCTAAAATATTTAAACATTTTGGTTTCTCTTTTGTATGTTCTTTCATTCTAGAACCTCTACCCGCCGCTAAAATTATTGCTCTACTCATTTTCTAATAAAAATTTAATTATTATTTCTTTTGTCTTATTTGAAAAATGTTCGTCTCTTTCTGGGTGCCACATTAAACCAAGTAAATTTTCACCTCTAAAAGCCTCAATACTTTTATCCTCTATACTTCTTGCTTTTACAATTAATCTTTTGTCTAATGTTGCTTCATTAATTTTCAAATTATGATAAGAATTTACATTCATTATTTCATCATTGAAAAGAATACTATGTTTTGTTGCCCTATGTTGTTTTACAAATACTTCGTTTCCTTCTTCTAATGTACCTCCGTAATAATGATGCATTAACTGCATACCTCTGCAGATACCAATTACTGGAAGTTTACTTTTAATCATAAAATCTAATAAAGCTAGTTCTGTATTATCTCTTTCTTTATATAAACCAATATCGTCTCCACCAGTTAGTATTAAAATATTAATATTCTTTTTTTTACAAAAAGCAACTGCATTTTCTTCAATATTAGGTATAAGAAAATAATTTGCTTCAGGAAAAATAAATTGCATATATCTTGGCCAATCTTGAGCAATAGTATCTCTAAGCTCATGATATTCTTGAGCTTTTGTCATTCTCATTGTTATACCTATATTGAATTGCATTTAATTAATTTCTATAGGTTCTAATCTTTTTCCTTGGCAATCTAGCAAACATTTTCTAGAGTTAACAATTCTTTCAAACGGTTGCTCACCACAGCCAATTGCTGCTGGTAAATTGTATTCTGCACATCTAATTGCCATATGAGAGTTTGTTCCACCATACTTAGTAATTAAACCTGCAATATTTCTAGTAAAAATCCAATCGTAACCAGGATCTGCACCTTCTATACAAATAATTTTTCCTTTTAAATCAGGAATATCTTCTAGATAAGGTGTTAACTCAACTACTTCGCCTTCTATTCTTTGATTACCAATAAAATTAGGAGAACTCCTTTGCATTGGTACTATATGTACATCTCTTACTGAACGAATTAAATAACTTAGTTTGAAAGATGACGCAATTTTGTAGTTCTCCTCAGCTCTAGATAATTTCTTTTCAAAATATGGTTTTAAATCTTTTGTTAGAGGTGAAACTAAAATTTCTAAAATTTCATTAATAGTTAACATAGACAATTGCTCTCTAGAAAACCCTTTTAACTCTCCCCATTTTGCCGTTAATTCAAGAATTAATGATAAGTGTTTTGTGAAAATAAACTTTGCGTATTCTCTTCCTTTTATAGACTCTTCTGCATACATTAATAGTTTATCTGCGTCTATAACGTGAATTCCATTTTCTTTCAATAAATTATTTATTCCATTTCTTTCCTTCTTTGTTAATTGAAATGGAGTAATTAAATGTGGTTCTCTAAGCGTTTGACCATCAAACAAATCTTTTCTATTGGCATAGTTAGGAGATAAAATATCATAACTACTTGGTCTCAAATGCCCATATTTTTCTAAATATTGTTCTTTAGTTAGATCTTTGGTTAACACAGAATTAAAGTCATGACTCATTTCTCCTGCTACAGTAACAATACTTCTTCTAAATTCTTTTAACCTTTCTTCTTTAATTACATTCTTTTTAATTGCTGATCTTAATAAAGACTCTGAAATAAAACCGTGTCTTGCTAGGATAGAAAAAGGTAAAGTTCCATATTTAGTACATTCATTGACTAAATTATTTATTTGATCTGCAATAGCGAATGAGTTTGACGCTATATTTTCTAAATTCTTACTTTGTATATTTTTTAGTGTCTCAATATCCTTTAGTGCTAATTTTAGAGAACTCTGTTCGTCTAATGTCATTGCATCTACAGTAATTTTCTTTAGAGCATTTTTATACGTTTCAAACTCATTTTTGTCTAATAAATTTGGATATCTATCCTTAAAATTATTATCAAAAGAAAAGTCAAAGGCAGTTTGTACTACATCAAATTCAATTTTATCATGTAATTGCGGATTTTTATCAAGTCTTTCAATATATGCATTTACAAGCTTTTCTGCTATCGTATTATTAATTCCTTCAGGTAAAAAAGAGTTAATACTTGCTCTTACGTCTATATATACTCTTCCAAAAAGAGAAACCATTAAATCTAAATTGGGCATTTCTCTATACCCCATTTGTTCTCTAGCTATTCTCCATGTGCTTTTTGTTATAAGCTCTCTGTACAAAGACATACTTAATGGATGCGGCACCACGCCTATCATTTCTGCTGGATTCCAATCTGGCATAAAACCTAATAGAGTTTTATTTCCAAAAAGATTTGGACGTCTATTCATTAAGGTACCCACATATTCTTTCAAAAACAACATTCTAGAGGATACTTGTTCGTTAACTGAATCGTTCCATTGATCAATAGTTGTTATTTTTCTTACTTGTAATAAGAAAACATTATAGCTGTTATCTACAGCAAACTCAATATCTACAGGTATGTTAGGAAATGTTTTTTGTAAACTTCTTATTAACTCTAAAACAACTTTTAAATATTTAGAGTCAAAGTCTTTCTCATTAACACCATTGTATATATAAATTGTTTTATTAATTGTTGTGCCGCTTGTAACCGTATCTGTTTTACCGGTCTTATCATCATAATTAATTACATGATAAGGAGAGCCATCATCTAAAACATGAGACATAATAACACCACTCATTGCAACATCTTTCACCATTGGTTGCACTAAAACTTGATTTGTTTTGTCATCGTCAAAAGAAGCTATAACATCCTTGACTGCCTCTCTAATAGATTCTTTATTACATATAACATTTAATAAACTTTCAAAAGCTCCTGCCATAGAAGAATCTTCTGTATCTTCTGCTTTTGTGCTACTCCTTATTGCTAATTTATTAGCAGAAAATATTTTTATTATCTCTTTTACTATTTCATCAGAAGAATTATTCCATTTTTCAACTGAAAAAAAGTAAACTTTGGGCACATTATATCCAATACTTTCTAGTTCTTTTAGCGTTTCTGCTTTTGTTCCTGTTAAATTATAATTAGATTTTTTTATATCTAACATAGTTCCTTTTTAATTTGATGGTATATATTTTCACTTGCAGTTTTTCCGTTCTTTGGTAAAACTTCTTTTTGAAGGAAATTATTTCTTTCTTCTCTCATAAAATCGTCACCTTTAAAAACTTGGTATTCTATAAACTCTTCTAAATCTTCTTTCTTTTTTGCAGTATATAAATAATTAAATACTTCTTTTCCAAAAGAGTTAAATCGTTCTTTTACTTTGTCGTCTTTCATAGTAAACAAAATAGGTTTGTTAAAGAATAAATATTCAACTATGAAAGAAGCACTGTCTAAAATCATTGCATCCGATGTATAAAATAAATCTATATAATTACTTTCTTCTAACTGTCCGTTAGTTGAAGTTTTCCATGAGTTATAATATTCATCAGTTTTGTTTTTACCCCATTTTTTTTTTTTGTAAAGTTTATTTTTTAATAAAGGGTGTGGTTTAAATGCTATTTGAATATCTTTTCTCTTATCTAACAACTCCAAAAAGAACTCTTGATATGTCTCGAAACTAGAATAGTTTAATCCTGAGTCTTGCCCAGTTATTGTATGATGTGGAGCCCAAATAATCTTCCATGTTTTATCTTCAGAAGTTTTCTTCCAAACAGAATCTGCTTTGTAATTATTGTCAAAAATCTTATCTAAACCAGGAAAACCTGAAATAAATCCATTATTTTGATACTCTTTATTAAATTGAAATAAATACTTTTGATGATGTTTTGTCTCTAAAAAGTACTTCCAAATTAACTTATGAAATTTTTGATTATAATGCATTTCAATTAAATGAATAACTACAAAAGCATATGGCGAATAACAAGTTAATTTATCTTTAAAGTTTGTTATGTAATATTTATCAAAAGTTAACTTGTGTGGATTTGTAAAAAACACCAAATCCGGATTTGTTAATTTATTTATATCTAACCATTTATCTTTTTTTTTATCGTAAGTTTCCAAAAAATTATAATTATTTGTTTTAAAATAATTTAATGTTTTGTTATAATTCTCCCAATCTATTTTTGCTTCAGTAACAACTGGTACAATAACTATTTGAGGTCTAAATTTTTGATCATTTTCTAATAATTCATATAATTTTTGATACTTCCAAACGGAATCATGTAATGCTATAAAAATTACATTTATAATCTCTTTTTTTTGAATAGTTTTAACTAAATTTAATTGAAAATCTCTAACATAAATAATTTCCTTTCTCTCAGCTGAACGTTTGAGAAACTTATATAAACCAGATAAATAAGGCTTAATAAATGAAGGAACTATTTTCTTTAGAAGATTCACTAATTTTAACTTTTAAATAAATTAATTTGAGAAACAATTTCCTCAAAATCTTCTCTTTCTAGAATAGCACTAATAGGAAGACTAATAATCTCTTCTTGAATGTTTTCACTTATAGGAAAACTAAGATCTTCATATTCTTTATATGCTCCTTGTTTATGAATCGGAATCGGGTAATGTATTAAGTTACTTATATTTTTACTATCTAAATATGCTCTAAATTTATCTCTATTCTTAGTTCTAATTACAAATAAATGCCAAACATGTTCATTAGTATCTTTAGGTGTTTCTGGTAAAACTAGACTAGTGTTTGATATATTTTTTACATAAGCTGAAGCTATATTTTGTCTTGCTTCATTTTCTTTATCTAAATACTTAAATTTTACAGATAAAAATGCAGCTTGTATTTCATCCATTCGAGAATTCAAGCCTTTATACTTATGCTCATATTTTTTTTCTGAACCATAATTACCAATAATTCTAATTACTTTTGCTAATTCGTCATTATTTGTAGTAATCGCTCCTGCATCTCCTAAAGCCCCTAAGTTTTTACCAGGATAAAAACTAAACGCTGCTGCATCTCCTAAATTACCTGTCTTTGTCCCTTTCCAAGAGGCCCCAATTGCTTGCGCATTGTCTTCAATAATTTGCAAATTATGCTTCTTAGATATAGCTTCTAACTTTTCAGACCAACAAACTCTTCCGTATAAATGAACAACCATTATGGCTTTTGTCTTCTCTGTTATCTTAGCTTCAATTTTATCAAAATCTAAATTGTAAGTAGTAACATCTGGCTCTACTAATACTGGTTTTAATCCACAATCTGTAATGGCTAAAACAGATGCTATAAATGTATTTGCTGGTACAATTATTTCATCTCCAAGAGACATAATTTCCAATTCTAAATAAGATTTCAAAATTAATCTTAAGCCATCTAAACCATTTGCAACACCAATAGCATATTTTGATTCAATATAATTTGCTAAACTTTTTTCAAATTCGGCAACTTCTTTTCCAAGAATATACCAACCTGAGTCTATAACTCTAGCAGCTGCTTCTTTTAATTCTCTTTCATATTGAGAATTAATCTTTCCTATATCAAGAAACTTAATCATTCTTTATCAATTTATTTTTACTCCATATGTATTGATTTCCGGTATCTTTTGAAATCAAATCCATATTTAAGATTTCTCCTTTATCTGTTATGTAACCTTTTTGTTCTGCAGGATTACCATACCAAAGCTCATTTCTCTTAATTGTTTTTGTTACAACAGAACCCGCACCAACCATAGCATATTCTCCTATTGTAATTCCACCTATAATTGTTGAATTTGCTCCAATTGATGCTCTTTTTTTAATTATGGTATTTAAAAAACTTTTGGGGTAGGCTTTAGATCTAGGAATTAAATCATTGGTAAAAGTAACATTCGGACCTATGAATACATTGTTTTCAATCCTTAAACCATCCCATATTTGAACACCACTTTTAATTGTTACATTATCTCCTATTATTACATCATTCTCAATAAGTACGTGAGAATTAATATTACAATTAACACCTATTTTAGCATTAGGTAATACAATAACAAACTGCCATATTGAAGTTTTTTCTCCAATTTTTTTTGACTGTACTTCAGATAATGGATGTATCATTCAATTTTTTATTTAAAAATTCTTGATAATTTCTAATGTAATCTTTCTCTCTATATACTTCTGAGGCCAAAACCATTGTTATTGAACCTGATGAAAAGTTATCTAATTTTCGCCATAAACCAGGCACTACATGTAATGCTAAATTAGGTCTATTTAGTGATATTATTCTTTTGTTTACTCCATCATTTAGAATTACATCAAAACTACCACTCGCAGCAATTATATATTGTTCTAAATCATAATGAGCATGACCTCCACGTGACTCTCCTCCAGGAACATCATAGAGATAATAAATACGCTTTACATCAAAAGTAATATTAATCCCATTTTCTATGACAGTAATATTGCCATTATATGTGTTAACCTTTGACATATCAATTACAGAACAATCAAATACTGTATTACTGTTTAACGTCATTTTTTAATTTTTTAAACTCGTTAAAATCTCTAATGTAGTCTTGACTATTATAACCAATATTAGAGACGATTAATGCCAATGAATTTGTAGAAAAATTTTCTAACCGCCTCCATATTAAATTAGGAACATACAGTCCTAAGTATGATCTATTTAATGAATATTTAACTTCCTTTACCCCATCGTGTAAAACAATATCAAAACTACCTGAAAGTGCAACAATTATTTCATGTGATTCCACAAAAGCATGGCCTCCTCTAGTTTCACCTCCAGGCACATCATAAATCCAATAGGTCCTTCTGATATCAAAAGGCACTTGATTACTATTTTCAAAAAAGCTCAAATTGCCTCTTTTATCTAAAATCTTAGGTAATTCTATTATCCCTACACCCTCCATTTCTATTCTACTATTTTTTTAATATAGCTACCATACCCACTTTTTCCATATTTTTCAGCAGACAACAGGGCTTCTTTTTTATTGATAAATTTATGTAAATAAGCAATTTCTTCAATACAAGCGATCTTTTTATCCGTACGTTTTTCCATTACACGTACAAATTCTGTTGCACTATCCATGGAGTCAACTGTACCGGTATCTAACCATGCCATGCCTCTTGTCATAATGCCGACCTTTAATTCTTTATTCTCTAAGTAGATTTGATTTAAAGAAGTGATCTCTTTTTCTCCTCTTGCTGATGGTTTTACTTTTTTTGCATACTCAACCACTTTATTATCATAAAAATAAAGACCTGGTATTGCGTATGATGATTTTGCTTTTTCTGGCTTTTCTTCTATACTAACTACATTATTATTGAAATCAAACTCTACAACACCATAACGTTCAGGATCATTAACCGGATATGCAAAAACAGCTGCCCCTTCAATATTTGTTTTACTACGTAATAAAGCACCAAAACCATTACCATAAAAAATATTATCACCAAGAACTAACGCGACTTTATCGTCACCAATAAAGTCTTCACCTATTATAAATGCTTCCGCCAATCCATTAGGTTCAGGTTGAACCTCATATTCAAATTTACATCCTACTTGTGACCCGTCTCCTAATAACTTCTTAAAAGCAACTTGATCATGTGGAGTTGTAATTATTAAGATCTCTCTAATTCCTGCTAACATTAAAACAGATAACGGGTAATAAATCATAGGCTTATCATAAATAGGCAACAACTGTTTACTAACAGCTATTGTTAATGGATAAAGTCTTGTACCCGACCCCCCGGCTAAAATTATTCCTTTCATAAATGTTAGTTATATTGTGATTTATAATAATTTTGATACTCTCCTGATGTAACGTTTTTTAGCCATTCAGAATTATCAAAATACCAATCTATTGTTCTAGCTAAACCTTCTTCGAATGTAACAGTTGGATTCCATCCTAAATCTTTATTAATTTTAGTTGCATCGATCGCATATCTTAAGTCGTGTCCAGGCCTATCTTTCACATAAGTGATTAGCTTTTCAGAAGTTCCTAGTTTACGAGAAAGCTTAGCATCCATTAAATTACACAGTAATTTAACTAAGTCAATATTTTTCCACTCGTTAAACCCACCAATATTATATGTTTGTGAATTGATTCCTTTATGAAATACTAAATCTATGGCAATTGCATGATCTAACACATATAGCCAATCTCTTGTGTAGTTACCATCTCCATACACTGGCAAGGGTTTCTCTTCAATTATGTTATTAATAAATAATGGAATTAATTTTTCAGGAAAATGATTCGGCCCATAATTATTTGAGCAATTTGAAATTACGTAGGGTAAACCATATGTTTCTCCATAAGCCCTTACGAAGTGATCAGAACTTGCTTTACTTGCTGAATAAGGTGAATTCGGATCATATGATGTGTTTTCGGTAAACAATCCTGATTCACCTAAACTTCCATATACTTCGTCTGTACTGACATGGTAAAAAGTTTTCCCAAGCCAATTATTAAACCATAAATCTTTGAATGCATTTAACAAAATTATCGTCCCTAAGATGTTTGTTTTAGCAAATCCTATAGGATCAGATATTGATCTGTCAACATGTGATTCAGCTGCTAAGTGAATAACTCCTTCAAATTGATGTTTCTTAAATATTTTATTTATATAAATTTCGTCAGTTATATCTCCATATAAAAACGTGTAATTGTCTTTATTTTGAATATCTTTAAGATTCTCTAGATTACCAGCATATGTTAAGCTATCTAAATTGAAAATATTGTAGTCCTGATATTTATTAACAAAGGCCCTTACAACATGAGAGCCAATAAATCCAGCACCACCAGTAATTAATATATTTTTGTTTCTAACCACTTTTTTTATTACTCTTTAGACTACCACCGGTAGTCACTTATATTAATTTTTATGATTTTAAGTTTGTGTTGTACTAGTTAAGCTCCACATAAAAAAAATGGAAAATTGAAGTCTTCTAAAGAGCTTGGAGTTATTTAGAACTGACAAAGTTTGATTAGTAAAATCATGCTAATTGTTAAGAATTAAACAATATTATTGAGGGTTTTCAACGGCTCCGCCCTTTCCTGTTACAGGAACAATGATATTTAATGACATAAAACGTTGTAGGGGTTATTTTATACAGCCCTATTTTTTAGTTTTATTATAATGTTCGTTTTAAGAACTTCTACCCAAAGAGTATTTAAACCCGTTTTACGGATAATTGTATTTATTCCTAATTCTTCCAATAGGAGATGATCTCCAACCTTAACGGTTTTTGAATTGCTTATCCAATCCCTTGATTCTAATCCTATTTTTAACGCTTCTATTTCACTATCTCTAACATTGACTGGTAAATTATTTTCATAGAACCATCCTTTTATTGATGATGAACAAAAGATTTTATTTTTATGAATCAAGTTGGTTTTTATAAAAATCATCCCTGGAATGGCTGGAAGTTCAATTGTTTTAATTCGATCACTCCATTTTCTTTTGACTTTAACGATTGGATTGTATGCTTGAAAATTTAATTCTAACAGCAATTGAGTAATCTTTTTTTCGTGATTAGGTTTCACTCTGAGTACAAACCACCTTAGATCATATGAATCTTTCATTAGCATCAGTCCTTTTTATAATTAATATTTAATTATCTATAAAAATTTCTTTATGGTTAGAGAAATAAACCAAGACACGCCCATCCTCTTCGAGCTTTTTACTTTGAATGAAATCTTTTATATTCAATATTTTTTCTAGTTTATCATTTAATTTTCTGATAGCGTCATTCTTAATCTTGTTGTTTTGAGGATAGCTTAATTCCGAATTTTCAACAATATCATAGAAAAATTGAGAGGGTACCTCTTTTTGTTTTAAAACACATCTTATCATTTGGGTTTCAGATTTAGTCAACTTATAATTCACTCCTTTATATCGTAACCCCAATTCGTCAATACGGGGTCTTTGGTTACGGCGGTATTTTAAAAAGACCATTGAAATAATTATTAATCCTAAAAGAGAAAAGGTTGTCAATCCAAGCTTATTAAAAAATTCTAATGATCTTAAGTAGATACTTCTATCAGATGAATCAATTGAATTTGAAGTAAAGAAAATTTGATTCAGGGGTGATTTTATTATTACGTTATTCTTTGAGAGTTGGTATATGGTGTCTTTAACAACAACCGAATTAAAATAATTTAAATTAAATGTTGTTTGATTTGTATCAACAAAATTGAACTTGTTTTCTTTCAAGTTTACTGTAACATAGGATCCGTTTCTTGTTTTAGCTAAGAATTTATTGTCATCTATTCTAACAGAAGATTCATACAATGGTAATTTAGATATACCAAAATTTATCCATTTTCTATCTATAAATGAAAACTTCCATATCTCTAGGTTAGGTATTCTTGAAGCTTTAGCTGCATTGATGCTTTTATCTCCTTGTAAAAAATAAAATTCATTATCAATTAGCGAGTGCTTAATACTAGCTACTGGAGGAGGTGTTAAAATAGTATTTGTGTTATAATATTCCCATTCTTTTGTTTTATTGTCGAAAAAAGTCATGAAGTTTCTGTTGCTCCAATATCCATAACCTCCAAATTTAAAAATAGTATCGTTTTCAATGAAAACTGCAGATTGATAAGTCATCCGGTGATTGAAAGAATTATCTATTTTAACTAATGTGTCATTAATGTTTTTAAAGACGCTACCACCACCAATCGATACCAACTTAAAATCACCACCTTTTTGGTAAAATAAAGCTGCATGAGTTATTTCTTGAATTGTCAAAAGTTTTTTTATGCAACTTTCTTTTTTTAATTCATTAGGTATGTGTATTGAAGAGTTTAATTCTCCAAGATGATCATAAATTTTGAGATTGTCTTTTTCATCTAAAAAAATAAAAAAATTTCCAGTAGTAGTCAGTAGTCTTTCTTCAAGGGGTATAGTCAGTAGTCTTTCTTCAAAGGGTATAGTTTTCAATGAATTGAAAAATACTGATATTATAAAAATGTGGACGAATTTCATTTATTAGTTTTTGTATACAACCAAATATACATTTATTAAAAGAGTCATTTATGAAAGCTTAGTCAAAATAAATAGTTTTAAGACTTTCTCTAGTGGTGTAATATTATATTGGTATATTTGAAGTATTATTGTGTATTATAATATCAAATAAAAACGCCTAGAAATAATCAAACTATGGAAAGCATTTTTTTTATTATCCTTTATGGATTCGTAGTTTGTATTGCATCTAATTTATTCTTGCAGGTTCTCAGACTTATTATACTTGAACTAAATTTATTCCCAAAGAAAAAAACAAGAGACATCCATAGCAAATCGGTTCCATCCTTATTGGGTTTGGGTTTTGGTTTTTTATTACTTTTATCTACCTTTTTTTTTAGTGATATATATCCTATCTATTTCAATTACTGGTCTTTTATAGTTTCATTCTTTATAGTCATTTTTCTAGGAGTATTTGACGATATTATGTTATTAGGTAGTTACAAAAAACTATTTTTTCAAATTCTAGCAATTTTTATCTTATTAAGTTATAACGACCATTTAGTAATAGATAACCTGAATTTCTTTTTGGGTATTACAGAAATTCCTGAGCCGTTTAATTTAATTTTTACTGGGTTTATTGGTATCATAATGATTAATGGTCTGAATTTAATTGATGGTATTGATGGTTTTGCGGCAATTATTTCAATCGCATGCTTTTCTTTGTTTGGTGGTATATTTTTTATGATTAATAATTACCCAATTTTAATTTTAGCTACTGCATATGTTGCAATAATTATTGGATATGTACCAATAAATATTTCGAAAACAAAAAAGGGGTTTATGGGAGATTCTGGTTCACTTTTTTTAGGTTTCGGGTTATACGTTTTTACCCTAGTATTTATTCAATCCGATTATTCTATGTTACTTAGCACTATTATCTCATCTAAAAGCCTTCTACCACTAATACCTTTAACAATATTTTTTATTCCAATATTGGATATATTGTCGATATATTCATATCGTATTTCAATTGGTAAGAATCCGTTGGTAGCAGATAATTTTCATATCCATCACATGCTTATATGGTTTACAGGTTTAAGCCATCTAGCTGTTTCAATATTAACGGGATTATTTCTGGTAGCCTTATCACTGGCATTTTTGATGCTATCCAATTATTTATTACCTCAATATGTAATAGCAACATATTTTGTTTTTCTTTTTTTTCTTGTTAAAATATTAAACATTTACAAACCAGTTATGAGAGCAAAGATCGGTGATTCTCATGGTAATATTGAAAGTGTTTAATCACAATATTATTGTTTAATATTTAAGTCTCCCAATCATAAATTTATTCCAACCAAAAGGGGTTTAATCTTAAGGAATGAGATTTGTAGCTCCCTGTAATAACTACTCAAAGCTTAGATAATTCTGCATGATTAACTATACTTATGTTTTATGGTTTAAAAAACTCTTAAAACATGAAATACTCATTAATACAAAGCAAAATAACTAATATACAGTAGGACTTTTTATGGAAAATAAATCCTATTTAAAAAAGTTGTTTTCAAAAGAATAATAGAACTATAAAATGTTTTTAAAGCTTGTTTTTGTTATCTTGTTGTTGATTTAAAATTTCATTTTTTAAAATTCAAAAGCCATCAAAAATGAACAGATACCTATTGTTGTTGATTTTATTTCTAAATGGAATAACCAACATAAAAGCGCAAAATAATCTTACCATTTTATCGGACATAGGGCTAGAAAATTTAGCTGAAATCTATGAACTCGATCACTACTATTTAAGTTACGAAAATAATCGCTTCCGCTACGAGGGAGATGCACTCATAGCTGTCATTGAAGCACTGATTATCCCACAAAAAGCAAAAAAAGTAACCTTGCTTATTCAAAATAGGGGAATAGGAATTTCAAGCATTTCATTTACTCTTGAAAATTTTAGCGCTCTAAAAGCAGGGACTTTATCCTCAAAAATGTTTGCCGATAAAGCTAAGTTTAGTTTTAATGTCGATGATTTAATTACAAAGTTTGATGAACGCGAAAAAATAAATTCATCTTATTATAAAGCGGAAGTTATTGTAGGACTTGATGTTGAATACGCATTGGGGAATTTTGATAACGGAGTTCGTCAAAAAATAAATTTTCAGCCTGAGATATTTAGTGTGTTAGGAAAAGGAGCTGTAATCTCTGGAAGGTATAATTTCCCAACTTTTAATGAAATTGATAATGAGACCTCTTTTTTACAATTAGCTAGAATAACACAGGATATCCGGTGGAAAGATAATGTATTCTTGAATCTGAATTTTGGTTTTTCTACCCAAAATAGATATGGCCTAAATACACGTTTGGATAGGTATCTAGGGAGTGAAAAACTTAGATTGAGATTTGATTTTGGTGTGACAAAAGAGCTTTACTTAGACCAAAACGTTGATCTTGTAATTAAGAACAATATAAATACGTTTAATATGTCTGGAGGAATTATATATCGCTGGAATCGATTTGACACAGACTTTTCTTTTCGCTATGGTTCTTTTTTAGTTGGAGACACTGGTTTTAAAGCCTACATGAGAAGGCAGTTCGACGAGGTTTTTGTTGGACTTTTCCTAAATAGTACAAGTTTTGGTAAAGTTGCAGGTTTTGACTTCAGAGTGCCTCTATCCCCGAGACGACACATGAAAAATAAAGGTGTGCGAATCAGAACTAAAGATTATTTTTCACTTGATTATAACTATAGATATGATTCTGATATAGCATTAGAAGCCTTCAATGGCTCTAGTGTATTGGATCAAATAGAAGAATATTTTCCCGCTGTATTACAAAAGAAATTAGGGAAACATTTATTTAGAAAATAAAAAAGCCACTCAATTAGATGAGTGGCTTTTATTATTATTTATTTTTAGGATCTATTAATTACCACCAGAGTTGTGTGGTTGTCCTGTGTTTAGATTTACATCATCTGCATCAATTTCTGTTTCTCCTCCTACATTTGACAAGTTTGCAAAGTCCACAACAGTATTTGAACTTGTACCTGATACGTTTACATTACCTGATACAGTTTCAAGATTAGGCATTGAAACACCAGCTGAAGTAATTGTTAAATTTCCAGCAACAGAAGTAATATTATTGGCTGCAATTGTAGTTGCTGCAACGACGCAGTTACCTTGTATAACCGTTAAATTATTCAAATCAGCCGATCCACAAGTTATAGCTACGTCACCTTGAACCGTCGCTAGGTCCGGTGCATTGAACGTTGAACCAGGGGCTGTTGAAGTTTGTATATTCATCGGTCCGTTTACAGCTTTTGTAGCAATGAAAGCCTTCATTGCAAGTGGTGCTGAAATATTTAATTTAGCAACTGGTAGTGGATTTTTAAGAATAATGTCAAGAGCATCTGGAGCAATTAATTCCTCTATTAGTATCGCAGGTCCTAATTCAATAAATTTTATTGGATTAATTGAAAAAGGCGTGAGGTCTAAAGCAGGAGAAGCGGCTACACCAGCTACACTAACACTTGGGCAAATGTATAAAGCAGGTAGACTTAAAAGAATGGCCATCCCTTTTGCTTTTTTAGATGCAGTTGAAGAACCTATTGGAGTTATAATGATTCCACCCGCTGAAGTTAGATTAGGCATACTATAATCTCCTTCGTAATTGAGTGTAATATATA